>VAPH01034256.1_pt1 | contig 18889 bp, 16 predicted proteins | sample 3393861 | NCBI WGS metagenome assembly VAPH01 (sample SAMN08290439, study PRJNA428436) | hydrothermal vent metagenome | isolation source: Deep-sea hydrothermal vent chimney | place: Atlantic Ocean: South-mid Altantic Ridge | reverse complement strand
ATGGCTGCCGGCACTACGTCATAGGTCATTTTAGCGTCATGGCCCATGATATTATCGATAGCCACAAGGCCCTGCTTTGATGCCACATGGGCAAGCATAATATTGCCTGTTACATCTCCAATGGCATATATGTCGTCCATATTGGTTTTCATCCTATCATCAACCGGAATCTCACCGCGTCCGCCGGGTTTTACTCCAACCTCGGCCAAGCCCAGGTTCTCGCTGTTAACCGCTCTGCCGATGGAGACGAGCATCTTTTGCCCCTCAATCGTTTTTCCATCCGAGAGAAAGGCCTTGACACCGTTTTCTGTTACCTCGACTTTTTCAGTCTTTATATTTTTAAGGAGCTTAATTTTCTTTTTCTTCAACTCCCTCTCAAGTATTTCAGATATCTCCGGATCCTCGGTAAAAACAGCCCTGGGCATCATTTCGACCATTGTCACGTCAGTGCCCAGTTCCTTATAGATGAATGCAAACTCACAGCCTATAACACCCGCTCCTACTATCAAAAGACTTTTAGGCACACTCTGAAGGCTAAGAGCTTCATCGCTGGAAATTATTTTTTCACCATCAAATGGAAAAATCGGTATCTGTGCAGGTCTTGATCCGGTTGCGACAATAATTGCGTCTGCTTCCAGTTCTTGTATCTCCCCATTTTTCAAGGTAAGCTCGACTTTTTTGCCAGGTATCAGACGTCCGCGTCCCTCAAGAAGTTTAACCCCCCAGCTTTTAAAAAGACCTCGAATCCCTTTAACCTGTGTGGCCACTACTTTGTCTTTTCGGGCCATGATTTTATCCAGCTTAGCTGTAACTTCGCCGGATATCTCCAGCCCGTAATCCGCGGCCTTTTTTATCTTACTGAGAGCCTCTGTGGATGCAAGCAGAGCTTTGGTTGGAATACAACCTCTATTTAGGCAGGTTCCGCCTACCTCGTCAGTTTCTACAACCGTAACATCCGCGCCCATCTGGGCCGCTCGTATAGCAGCCACATAACCACCTGGACCAGCGCCTATAACAATAATTTTCATAATCTAAACTAGGATCCCTGTTACTTAATTTACTTAGATTCTTCTTTAATGAATTTCTCGTATTCTGTAGAGGTCATAAGATCACTACCGGAACTGCTGTCGGTAAGCTCTATTACAGCTACCCAACCCTTGGCGTACGGATCTTCGTTTACGATTTCCGGAGCATCGTTTAGTTCATCGTTAACCTCAACAACCGTGCCGCTTACCGGGCTGATTATTGACGATGTCGCCTTTGTGGATTCTATTTCGCCAAGGTCTTCGCCAACCTGCACAGAGGTTCCTGTCTCCGGGATTTCGATATAAACAATTTCGCCCAGAGACTCTTGTGCGTAGTCAGAGATACCAACTGTTGCTTTGTTGTCTGAAATGCGAGCCCAAGTGTGCTCTTTATGGTACTTTAGATCTTCCGGATTCATGCAGCCCTCCTTAAAAACATGTTATTTATTGCCTGAAAATATTAATAGGCGTATCGTTATTTGTCAAGAGCAGTAATCAAAACTGTCAATTATCGCTGAATATATTCTGTGCTAAAGTTATCATAAATAGAGTTTTTATTTGCACGTGTGTATGAAGCCAAACCACTATATTAATACGTTTCAGTCTTACTCCTAAATACATGAGACAGACACTATCTGTTTTTTAAAGAATTGAACTTTTCTACGTATTCCAGCACTGCCCATATGAAAGCGGAATGACTCCATGTTAGAGGGGAAACAGAAAGAGGAGAACCGTTTACAGGGTGCACCTGTTCTGCAAGCACACCAGATGGAAGCGCATTCTTTGCACACCATTCAAGGTAAGGCAGGGCTTCATGAAGTTCCTGAATGTTTTCGGCTCGAGCGATGAAATACTCTCCTAACCAGAGAGTTGAAATAAACCATGGGTTGCTTGGGATATCCTTTGGACTGTCATTCTCCCGTTGATAAGTATCATTCTGGTATCGGGCACAGCCTCCAATAGGAGAATTAATCCATAATTGTTGGCGTATCGCCTCTATCGTTTCGATCATCCTCGGATCTTTGGGTGAAAATACTCCCAGAGTTATAAGTCCCAAAAGACTGACATCGATTACCTCATCGAGTTCGTAGCCTTTGCCCTTACGGTAACCTGAGCGGGCATACCTCTTTAAACCGGTGTGATATAGGTGTTTGGCAAGCCTTTCTTTTATTTCCTCGGCCACTGTGTCATATGTCTCGGCTAGTGAGGTGTCTTGAAAGAGTCTTGCAAAATTAGCCGCTGCTCTGAGACCGGCAATTACAGATGCTACGGTAAAGGCGTGTACTCCGTAACGTTCTTCCCAGAGATCAAAGCAGGGGAGAGGCAGCAGTGTCTCTAAATCACGGTGCGATACCATAAAATCGGCGGATTTTTTAATAAGCTTTTTGTAGAGTGGCCTAATAAATTCTATGTCTCTCGAACCCTCGTAGTGTATCCAGAGCGCCCAGAGAACCAGAGCAGTCGAATCCTCCTGTATGGGGAGAACCTCTTCTCCTTCTACTAACCAAGCGTGCCAATTGCTGGCTAGCGAGCCATCTGGATTATAGTGCTGAAAAAGGTACCCTTCTTCTGACAGAACCTCGGCGCTGAAGTCGAAAAATTTTCTGCACACATTAAAATAGCCAGCCCTGGCCAGCGCAGCGGCGACAAAGGCCCCATCACGGCCCCACATGTAAGAATAAGTATCCTTACCAAAACGGATGATATCCGAGTCATTTGCGGCGATGATTGCTCCACGGTTGTCAATCTGAGTCCTCAAGATAAGAAGACTTCGATTGAAAATATCGGTAACAGCTTTGGGCAGGTCTCCAAAATGCCTGGGCTCTTTTTGAACCCAGGCTTTCCAGTAATTAGATGTATGATTGATCAATTCTGCCGGAGTTTTCTCTAAAACGACTTGGTTAAGTTCAGCAACTTCGTGATATTGCCGGCCAGCAGCCACCCAGTAAAAGGCCGTTGCTTTTCCCTTCGCTGGCACGTTCAAATGTATTGCGATTGTGGAGTCGGCAGAGCCCCAGGCAATAGGGTGTCCGCTTAATACACCGTCTTCAGCGTCTTTCCAGGTACCCTCTTTATCCTCTTCCTCTTTGATTCCGCAAGCAAAATATTCGACACCAGCTTCATTTTTAATTCCTGAACAATTGACGAGAAAGTATCTATTGGCTTTGTAATGGATTATGGAACGGGTTCTCGGATCAAAATAAGCCGTGTCTCCGATATCATTACCATACATGTGAAAATCATGGGAAAAAAATAGTCTTACTTGACGATTCTTATCTTCCAGGTTTTTCACCTCGACCTTTTTAATATATATGTTTAAATCCAAGTCAACTGCGTCACTACAGCGAAGTTCCAGAGATAAAGCTTCGTTTTTCAGTAAGACATCAGTCACAAGGCTGTTATCATGATATCTCAGATCCTTTTTCCATTCCGGACCCATCCAGGAACAGCGTCCATCCACCCACACCCCGAACCGGAAGGGATGTCCTTTGGAGTGGTTCTCTTGGCCTATTAACGGGAAATATACATCACGAATACGGTACTCTGAGTCAAAGTTAAACAGAAGGTTGCCGTTGCTTACAGGAATATCTTTAGGCATAGTTTAATAGTCCAATCACGAGGCCATGTTGCCATGGGGTATTAGTTTTAAAGAGTTATTGGCCGGTAGCCTGATATATCTAGCGAATGTTTTTTTATACTCGTAATTATCCAGTATCTGCTGATATAGCTGTGAATATTTTAAAGCCATGCTTGTCATAGAAAAATGATTCTGCACATGTCTCCGGCATTCATATGGATCGATGCTGTCGAGACGATCAACAGCCCCAACCATCTCATCCAGAGAATTCACCACAAATCCTGTTTTACCGTCCACCACAATTTCCGGAACCGCTCCTTTTTTAAATGCCAGAATTGGTGTGCCGCATGCCATTGACTCTATCAGAACCAATCCAAATGGCTCTCCCCAGCCAATAGGAAACAAGGTGGCACGTGCATGCCGATACCACTTTTTCTTTTGCTCTCTGGCAAGTTCTCCGATATATATGATCTGTTTGTCGCAGTCCAGTAAAGGTTTTATTACATTTTCATAATAGTTTTTATCAACAGGATGTTTGTTAATGTTAACAAAAAGATCGATAGAAGGCTTCAAGCTTTCGAAGAATTTTTTATCAGAGGATTTATTCTGGACACAACCGGCAATGATAAGTTTAGAGCCGGTTTTTTTCGCAACTTCTATGGCCTTCTCTTGTCCCTTGACAGAGGTTATCCTGCCTATAATGAATAAATAACTGCCTCTGCCCGGCCTGTCTTTAAACGGCCAGTCTCGCATTTCAATTCCATGATGGATAGTTTTAATATTTGCCAGGCCTTTATACTGCTGTTTTTGGTATTCGCTTATTGCGACGAAATGCATGGAAGGATTATGCATTGTGTTAAAGCGTTGATATTCTCCTGCTTTATTAAGGCAACTGTCTTTTGCCTGCACATGAAGAGTCATTACGATCGGCAGAGGCATACGGAAGAAACCGTTATAAATATAATCAAGCCATCCGTGCATGTGGATGAGATCAATATCTCCTCTCTTTGCCCTTTTCAATGTCTTCGAAAGATGCATCTTAATGAGATTTATTTGCTGCGGAGCGCTTTCATGGACATATCCACCAAGGCTTTTTCGGACAGTGACGTACTGTTCCCCTGTGACACAGGAATCGGCAGAACATGCAACGATAGACCTGTGACCTAAAGATCGAAGTCCTTTATCAATATTATAAATAACAGTTTCTATTGGAGCATAACCGATATCCTGTTTTATCGGTTTGTTTATTGTTGCTACTTGTAATGCTGTCAACCTTTTACGCCTTTTATTTGTTATCATGGTAGACTTCCTCTGGTAAATCTGCAACTATTGTTTTATTATTTCTTAACACTCAGTATACCACTAATATACGGTCAGGATATTTGGTGCAACTTAGAAATCGCACATTTTTAGAAAAAAATTCAAAAAAAACGAAACATATTTCAAAACATATTTCAAAACATTTTGAAATAGACGGTATGGAATGAAATTAAACTGTCATTAATGTTATATTATTAGTTCTAACTACCTGTAATCGCTCAATACTTCAATAAGAAATTTCCAAGGAGGACAATATGGCAAAAAAGTACGTCTATTTTTTTGGTAACAAAAAAGCCGAAGGAAAAGGAGACATGAAAGATCTTCTTGGCGGCAAGGGCGCCGGTTTGGCAGAAATGACAAATCTGGGGATTCCGGTACCCTCTGGTTTTACCATCACTACCGAGGCCTGTAATGCTTTCTTTAAGGCGGGCAAAAAGCATCCATCTGGTATGTGGAAACAGGTGGAGAATGACCTGAAGAAGGTAGAAAAAGATATGGGCATGAAGTTTGGCGACTCTAAAAATCCGCTTCTTCTTTCTGTTCGCTCAGGTGCAAAATTTTCTATGCCAGGCATGATGGATACTGTGCTTAACCTTGGTCTGAATGATGTAACACTTCAAGCTATCATTAATAAGACAAACAACAAGAGGTTTGGCTACGACGCATATCGCAGGTTCATCACTATGTTTGCAAATATAGTGATGGGAGTTGATCGCATGAAGTTTGAAAATGTCTTGGAAGTTATGAAGGAGCAAAAAGGGGTTGCAAACGATACCGATCTTACAGCGGAGGATCTCGAAAAACTATCTGAGCAGTTCAAAAAAATCTACAAAAAAGAACTCAAAAAGGATTTTCCTCAGGACCCGTACGAGCAGCTCAAAATGGCAATAAATGCAGTGTTTGGATCGTGGTTTGGCGAACGCGCCTACAAGTACCGCACATTAAACGGCATATCACATGATTTGGGTACGGCTTGTAATGTGCAGACGATGGTTTTTGGAAACATGGGAAACACCTCCGGTACCGGGGTGGCTTTCACAAGAAACCCCTCTACCGGCGAGAAAAAATTCTTCGGAGAATTCCTGCTTAACGCCCAAGGTGAGGATGTGGTTGCAGGAATACGAACACCTGTACCGGTTTCCCGTCTTCAGAAGAAACTGCCCAAGTGCTACGATCAACTTGTAAAGATATACAAAAAACTTGAAAAGCATTACAAAGATATGCTGGATATCGAATTTACAATTCAGGAAGGCACGCTCTACATGCTTCAGACACGTGTTGGCAAGCGTACAGCCAGTGCAGCTCTCAGGATTGCAGTCAATATGGTAAAAGAGAAGCTTATCGATAAGAAGATTGCTGTACAACGTATTGATCCTGCCCAACTGGATCAACTGCTGCATCTCATGATCGATCCAAAGGCAAAAGTAGAGAAAATAGCCAAGGGTCTGCCTGCCTCGCCAGGCGCTGCTGTTGGAACCGTGATTTTCACAGCCGACGAGGCGGAAGCCGCAGCCGAGAAAAACGAAAAAGTTATTCTTGTTCGTACGGAAACCTCACCAGATGACATAGGCGGTATGTATGCTGCACAGGGTATTCTGACTGCTCGTGGCGGTATGACTTCTCATGCGGCTGTTGTTGCTCGCGGTATGGGAAAGTGCTGCGTTGCCGGTTGTGGTGCGATCACAATTAATGATGAAAAGAAAATTTTTACAGTGGGAGACCTGACAATAAAAGAGGGAGACTACATTACACTTAACGGTACTACTGGAGATGTCATTCTGGGCGAAGCTAAACTTGTCAAGCCAAAGCTTACCGGAGATTTTGATCAGATAATGATATGGGTGGATCAGTACCGTAAGCTTGGAGTCAGGGCGAATGCCGACACACCACACGATGCCAAAGTGGCTCTCGGATTCGGAGCAGAAGGCATTGGCCTGTGCAGAACAGAGCATATGTTTTTTGAAGAGAGCCGAATCAAGGCCGTACGGGAGATGATACTTTCGAATTCTATTGAAGGCAGGCAAAAGGCGCTTAAAAAACTTCTGCCTATGCAGAAGAGTGATTTCATCGGAATATTAAAAGAGATGAAAGGGCTGCCTGTTACCATAAGGCTGCTTGATCCTCCACTGCATGAGTTTTTACCCCATACCGATGAAGATATTAAGGCATTGTCTAAGAGCATGGAAGTACCTGTGGATAAACTGCGAGCCAAAAATGCATCACTTCATGAATTTAATCCGATGCTTGGTCACCGTGGGTGTCGGCTGGGTGTAACATATCCTGAGATTTACGAAATGCAGGCTCGAGCGATTATGGAAGCTGCATGTGAACTTACGAAAAAGAAGATCAAGGTAATTCCTGAAATAATGATTCCACTTGTAGGACACGTTAATGAACTCAAACAGATGCGTGAAGTTGTCGAGCGTGTGGCCAAGGAGACTATTGCTAAATATAAAACCAAGGTCAACTATACTATAGGCACCATGATCGAACTTCCGAGAGCGGCGATAACCGCAGACGAGATTGCACCATTTGCAGATTTTTACTCATTCGGCACAAACGACCTGACACAGACCACCTATGGTCTCTCGCGTGACGATGCAGGCACGTTTCTCCCTACCTATGTGGAAAAGGGAGTACTGGAAGACGACCCATTTGTTACCATTGATCAAAAAGGCGTGGGTGTCCTGATGAAGATGGCGATTGAAAAGGGCCGTTCTGTAAAGAAAAAAATGAAGATGGGCATATGCGGTGAGCACGGAGGAGAGCCCCGTTCAGTGGTTTTCTGTCACCAGGTAGGCCTTAACTATGTTAGCTGTTCGCCCTACAGAATTCCGATTGCAAAGCTGGCAGCGGCACAGGCCAATCTTGCCGGTACCGGAGGCAAGGATCTCAGTAAATCGACTGTCTGATCGGCCAAGGTAGAAACAGTGTGTTGTTTAAAGCGGGGCGGATTTTTTCGTCCCGCTTTTTTTGTGATAATCATGAAATAGGGGAGAAAGGGAAAACGTGAAAAACACATTGATATTTATAGCTTTTGTACTGCTCGTACTTGGGTTTCTTTACTCAATTTCCGGTTCCAAGGCACCACGAATTCCAGAAAATGCATTACACAAAATTATTGATAATTCAGCAATTTGTATGGAATGTCATAGGCCTGGGGGACAAGCTCCAAGGAAGAAAGACCATCTTCCTAAAGATCAGTGTCTTGAATGCCACAAGGTTAAAAGAAACAGAAAGGTAGATTAAATTAAACCTTGCGCTGTATGTTTAATATCTTTTTTGGAATGCCGATATAGTAATAATATTTAGATTTCAAAAAATACCTACGTGCAGCGTGCGAACTGCATTAACTATTACTCTATAAAGTATAAAAGTGCAGAGGTATCACTGATTTGGACATAGCGACACTTATAGGCATTATCAGCGGTTTCGGTCTGATTTTAGGGTCTATCCTCTTAGGTAGCTCGCTTTCAGCGTTTTTCAACCTTCCGGGGCTGGCTATCGTGGTTGGCGGAACCATAAGCGCTACGTTAATAATGCAGAAGCTTAATGTAGTGTTGGGTGCTGTTTCAGTGGCAATGAACGCGTTTCTTGTAAAAACCGAACCTGCGGAACGATTAATTAAAATTATGGTAAACGTAGCTACGAAGGCGAAAAAGGGTGGAATTCTAGCACTTGAAAATGAAAAGGTAGAAAACAGCTTTCTTGCCCGAGCTATAAGGATGGCTGTTGACGGAATTGAGCCCACAGAGATTGCCTATGCTCTGCAAATTGAGCGTAATTCTCTTGTATCACGCCACGAAACAGGACAGTCAGTTTTCAAATTTATGGGTTCTACTGCTCCGGCAATGGGCATGATCGGAACTTTAATAGGACTTGTTCAGATGCTCTTAAACATGAGTGATCCCTCAATGATCGGACCTGCTATGGCCATAGCGCTTCTCACTACGTTTTATGGAGCAGTTCTGGCTTTTCTTGTTTTCAACCCCATAGCCGAAAAACTTGTTGATAGAACAAATTCTGAAAAAGTAAACATGGACGTTATAATCACTGGCATTGAAGGCATCACAAAAGGAATTAATCCAAGAATTCTGGAAGACAAGCTTGTTTCATTCCTTGCACCTAAAGCAAGGAAGATGAAATGAAATAAAATATTTTTTCTAAACAATGGCTGAGGAAAACTCTAAACAGCCTGAAGCTGGCGCTCCTGCCTGGATGGCGACCTTCGGGGATCTTATGTCACTTCTACTGACGTTTTTTATCCTGCTTCTGTCATTTGCCGAGATGGATATTGTTAAGTTCAAAGATGCTATGGGCTCAATACAGGAAGAGCTTGGTGTTGCCAAATCAGGCTCAGGCATGTTTAAGGCATCAACAACTCCTTCTGTGATTGATACCCCACTTAAACCTTCCCTGCCGCAGCCGAAAAGAATAAAAAAAACTGTTAAGGAAGAGTCTAACCTTAAAAAAGAATCTGAAATTGAAGAAAAGCTGAAGGCTCTTATTCAGGAAAAGGGGCTTGAAAAAGAGGTCAGTGTGGAGAAAACTGCAAGAGGTGTTGTGGTTCGAGTCAGAGGCAGACTGTTTTTTAATCCGGGTACTGCTGATATAAAAGACGGAATTGCGCCTCTACTAAACGAACTTGGAGAGGTAATGCAGGAATTTCCTTACGATATGTCTATAGAGGGGCACACAGACAATGTTCCTATAAGAAGCAGGCGATTTTCTTCAAACTGGGAGCTTTCAGCCGCCAGAGCGTATTCCGCGCTTAAATACTTGCATGACAATAAAAACATTGACACAAGCAGGCTTAACATTGCTGGTTTCTCTGATACAAGACCGCTTACCTCTAACGATACTCCGGATGGCAGAGCTAAAAACCGAAGGGTAGAGTTTGTATTTTATAAACAAGCTGAATGATAGTATGGGGCGTATTTCAATATGGTTCTACAGTCTCTAAAGACTCTTATCTTCATTCCACTGTCTGATGAATTCACTGTAGCTCACCGGCATCAACTCGTTAAACGCCTCATGAAATGAATTGCCTTTTTTCATAGTTTTCAATATTTGTTTGATTTTGTACATGCCATATTGATCGATCAGAAATGAAACGGCGGAGAGGCTCAGGGTATAGGCAATCTGCGCCTGCACAGAGTCCAACTCTCTGAAAGATCCCTCAAGATTTCTCAAGTCAGCCAAAAGCCGGATCTGCGGTGCAGGCCGACCTTCTAAGTACATTGCTAAACCTTCATTCAACCATGTAGGGCATTTATCAAGTGTAAAGCTGTGAACTACAGCATGGACGTACTCATGCATAAGCACCCTGGCAAGCCTGGGATTGTCTTCATCAAGATCTTTGATTGGCAGACGGATTTTGCCGTCATATAGGCCACCGGTCCAGTCCGGACCCAGTGTCACTTCTCTGAAAGACCGCGCTGAGTATAAAATTACAGATACAGATCTATCCGGATAAAGACGAAGCTCAGTCTCCACTTTTCTATAAGCATCGTCCAGTAGGTTTAAAACTGTATGCCCCAGTCCTCTGTAGTTACTACTGTCATAGTAGAGGTCGAAGTGGTCGGAGCTTTCAAACATAAAACCATCCTGAGCTGAGTTTTCACGAAGAATCTTGCTGTACAGTTGATTCATGTACCGGTCATCAGGCTCTAATTTAATATATCTTTTAATTACCTTCGAAGCGTCTTCAAGCTCTTCGGCCTTGTATAGGGCAAGGCCGAGAGTCTTCAGAGTTGCAGTATCGTCCGGTGAGAGTTTTTGTGCTTTCTTTAAGTAAAATAATGCCATCCTGTTGCTGCCTGCTGGATTATTTGCCATATAAAGAGAGAGCCCGAGTTCACGAACAGCATTGAGGTCATCTGGATATTTATTGTGAAGTTCCCTGAGAACCGGTATGGCTTTTGTATAATTACCAGCCTGCAAGTGAGCCATGGCTTTTGCTGCCAGGCCAGCATAATGCTCGTTGATCTCTTTTGTCGGAAGTTTTTGCGGATCTGATTTGTTATAAACCTGTTTCGATGGAGTCAATCCGACTGTTGACCCGGTAGGGACAGGTTTTTTTACTGAAGCAAACGGAGAAACACCATGTTCTGTAGGGGTATAAAGCGGTTCGACGGCATCAAAATCAGATACGTCAGAGATGTCAGGTACAAGTGTGTCAGGAATTAGCAAATAGACATTTAAAGCAATAGCCGCAAAAAGGCTGATTAAAATAGCGGCTCTGCAAAAAGTATGTTTTTGCGGCCTCAGGATTAAACCTTATGGGTTTGTAAAAATCCTATTTGGATTCATCTGATTGAAGAGATTCTCCTGGAAGCAGAGGTGAAAAATAAGGGTCTATGAGATAGCTGTTACGGAAGTACATCATTGCCTTATCCATCATTCCCTTTTCATAATAGGCATAGCCTAGATAATAGAGTCCTTGTGTATCAACCGGGTTCTCATTCACGTATGTCTCCAGTTCGGAGATAGCAGTATTCATATCACCTTTATTATAAAATTTCATTGCTGTCTCCAGCGAGGCAGCACCGGCAAAACATGGGATAAGAAGAACCAGAAAACATAAAACAACAAATCTCATAGCAAAACCTCCTATAAACTTTGCAACTTTACCTGATTGTATCGAAAAAAACAGTTTTTTACAAGAAGACCTTTAGTTGTTGTAGTACCAAAATGATAATGTCCTAAATAGCCAAAATAGAAATGTCCTGTTTTGATGTTTGAACACTCTGTTTACAGTTCCATTGAAGAGTAGTGTTTGTTTATTTATGCGTACCTAAATATAGCTATTGCAGCTAACTTTCTTAGGTTTTTCAAAACAACGACATCTGGTCTAGTTGTTGTAGTGGAAATCTGAGCGGGTATTTATTATCAAAGCAGGCTGTGCAATAATCTCCCGGGTTTGGAACCACGCTTAGAAGGCTTTCAATGTCTAGGTAGGCCATAGTGTCTGCGGTGATATATTTTTTTATTTCTTCAATGCTGTGGTTTGATGCTATTAATTCTCTTTTACTGGGTGTGTCGATACCATAATAGCATGGGGCGATTGCCGGTGGAGAGCTGATCCTCATATGCACTTCTTTCGCTCTGCCGTTTTCTTTTAGCATTTTTACGATTTTCTTGCTTGTAGTCCCACGCACAATCGAATCGTCCACCACAATCACTCGCTTGCCTTCAAGAAGCTTTCGAACAGGGTTGAGTTTGATCTTTACCCCAAAATGCCTAATAGTCTGTTGCGGTTCTATAAATGTACGTCCTACATAGTGATTACGAACAAGCCCGAAGTCAAAAGGGATGCCGGCGGCTTCAGCATATCCCAGCGCAGCAGGCACGCCTGAGTCTGGCACTGGAATAACCAGGTCAGCCTCAACACCGTGCTTCCGTGCCAGTTCACGCCCAAGATTTTTCCGTATTTCATTAACACTTAAGTTGCCATAGATATTGCTGTCAGGTCTGGAAAAATAGATAAATTCGAATATACAGTGTGTCTGCCGCTGAGCTGTTGAAAAAGTGAGAGACTGTAGACCGTCCTCATTAATAATAAGTATCTCTCCCGGTTCAACGTCCCGCACATATTGGGCTCCTATAAGATCGAAAGCACAGGTTTCGGAACTGATAATCCAGGCACCATCATACTCACCTATGGATAGGGGCCGGAAACCATACGGATCGCGAACTACGATCATTTCTTTTTCTGTCATAAGAATCAGGCTAAAAGCACCGGATATTCGCCTTATCGCCTCTACTATGCGCTCATGCAGATCTCCCGACTTAGCGTGAGCAATCAGGTGGACAATGACCTCACTGTCAGAATTAGATTGAAATATCGCTCCTTCTTCCTCAAGTTCTTTTCGGATTTCTGGCGCGTTTATGAGGTTTCCGTTGTGAGCGATAGTTAAAGGCCCAAGGGAGTAATTAACAAGGATGGGTTGCACATTTTTAAGAACTGAAGAACCGGCTGTGGAATAACGGTTATGGCCTACCGACATATACCCCTGAAGCTTCTGAAGGCGTCTCTCTGTAAAGATGTCCGCTACGAGGCCCATCCCTTTTTCAAGATGCAACTGTTTGCCATCCGAGGAGCATATGCCAGCGCCTTCTTGCCCTCGGTGCTGTAGAGCGTAGAGACCCAGGTACGTTAGATTAGCGGCTTCTTTGTGGTTGTAAACCCCAAAGACACCGCATTCCTCTCTAAATTTATCAATCATATGAAGTGTGGTGATTGTGTCAAAATATTTTGTGCTTTCTGTTATTATAGATTGCGTTTGGGTGTAAATGGAACACCGACGTTATAATATTCTTAAAAAAAATAATTGATAACAATTACAGGTGTTAGGTAACTTACCTTTCTCTTAAGCCTAAACACCTAACAGGGAGCTATGAATACCAGCATTTTCCATCTTATTACGAACGCCGACTTTGTGGTCAAAGGGGTCATGGCGCTTCTTTTGTTTTTTTCTGTCTATTCTTGGGCGATTATACTCTATAAATTCTCATTTCTTAGGAGAATAGAGAAAGAAAACGACAAATTTACCCGAAATTTTCAGAGACATAAAAACATCGAAAATCTGGTTCGGGGGATGCGTTACAGCCCTATGGCCACTCTGTTTAGAGCTATGTCTGAAGAGCCGCTCGGTACAAGCCGGGACGAGTACCGGCATATTGTCAGGCGAGTAGAGGGCCTTGAGACTGCCAGAATGGAAAGATATCTGAACTTCCTGGCAACAACCGGATCAACTGCCCCTTTTATTGGACTTTTCGGGACGGTATGGGGAATTATGAACTCGTTCCGAGGCATAGGCGCTGCTGGAGCAGCCAACCTGGCTGTAGTTGCCCCCGGCATAGCTGAAGCCCTGATCGCCACTGCCGCCGGTCTTGTGGCCGCTATTCCAGCTGTCATAGCATACAATTATTACCTTAGCCGGGTACGACTGATCACCATTCAGATGGAAGATTTTGATCAAGCGTTGGTGGAGTATTTTACGAGGGGCAATGCAGAGCAATAGACTACGAAGTCGTGCCATGTCTGAAATCAACGTGACGCCTTTTGTTGACGTCATGATGGTCCTTCTGGTCATATTTATGATTACTGCACCCATGCTGCAGCAAGGTGTTGACGTGAACCTGCCCAAAGCCAAAGGAAAGGCATTACCGGCATCGGAGAGAGTGGTGATTACAATAAAGAAGAACTCGCGAATATACATCAATAAGGCGGAGATTGCAGTGCCCGAGCTTCAAAAAAAACTTAAGCTTATTTTCGCAAACAGGGAAAACAAAGAGATTTTCCTGAAGGCGGATAAAAACATACCCTACGGTCTTGTGGCAACGGTTATGGGTGAGATACGGGAGGCTGGAATAGATAAACTGGGGATGGTAACAGAGCCCCTTCCGAGGTAAAAAAGGTGACTGTAAGGCGTGACCCTTCGTTTGAAAGGATGGCTTTCGTCTCGCTTGTAATACATGCTGTGGTTATCTTGGCTTCAGGCCTGACATTTTCTTTTCAGGCACGTCGTTATGTAACTCCCAATCCTTATTTTGTAAGTTTGGTGAAATCTTCGCAGCATGCTGGAAAGACTGAAAAGACTAAAAAGAAACCGGCCAAAATTGTAAAAAAAACCACCAAAAAAACCTCAGCTCCAGCCATAGTAAAAAAGAAAGTAAAAAAGCCAACGGTCAGGAAGGTCAAGAAAATCAAGAAGAAGCAGGAGGTTAAACCGGATAAACACTCTGCACTTCGCAATAATCGCACAAAGAAGCCGGAACCCAAGACAACCGAGTTACCCAAAAAAACGCCAACAGAGTCGCCTGAAGAAATAGTGCGTAATAAAATAGAGAGGTTGCAGAAAATTGATAAGCTTGAACGTCTGAAAAAATTGAGGGCATCTATTGGCGGATATGAGTTAAAAGAAAAGTGGATTTCTGGTACAAAGGTTCAAAAAACAGCCTCCCCAGAGGCAATGGCGATTTACTACGGTATTATCCGCTATCGAGTACTTGAACGTTGGATTTATACCGGCAAGTCAGTCAACAGGCTTGAGGCCGAGGTGCTTATATCATTAAGTAAACAGGGCGGTGTTCAGAAACAAAGTATTGTAAAGAGTTCAGGAAACCCGGACTTCGATCGTTCTGTGCTAAGAGCTATAGCCAAGGCTTCCCCGTTTCCTCCACCGCCGGAAGGAGTAGATACAGAAATTCAGTTTAGGTTCAGGCCTGAAGACATTCAATAATCTATAAATTAAGTTAATAAATCAGACAGATTAAATTATTGTAGGCTTACGATGTCTGCATTTAGAATAAAAATGGAAATTCCTATGCGATCAAGATATTTACAGTTTTGTTATGCGGTTGTTATCGTAGCTGTCATCCTTTTCTTCCCAGTTCGAGGTATGTCCAAGGTATACATCGACATCACATCTTTTGACATTCGTATGCCGGTGGCGATTTCAGACTTTACCTCAGACCCTGGTCTGGCTGCCATTATAAGAAGTGACCTTGAGTTCACTCATGCATTTCAGGTGATTAACCCTGAAGCCTATATAGAGTCTCCAGGATCTCCTTTCAGCCCAGACAACTGGCTGCCGTTAAACAGCGAGGCGGTACTTAAAGGATCTGTGAGTTTTGATAAAACCGGACAGAAATTTCTGGTCGAAGCCTCATTGTACGATCCTGTCGAAAACCGCGCCCTTTTTCAGCGCCAGTACCAAAGCGATGTCACTCTTTTGCGGAGTCTGGCTCACCAGGTTTCGAGTGATGTATATGAAGCTCTTACCAGCCACGATAGTGTTTTCCGTACACGGATAGCCTACGTGGTGAAGTCAGGAAACGGCAAAGAAATCTATCTCATGGACTGGGATGGAAAGCGTGCCAGAAGGATGACGAGAACTCATACACTGACCATGGTTCCAAAATGGTCACGAACAGGACGTTATCTTGCCTATTCATCACTTCGCCAAGGCCGCTGGGGGATGTACCTGCTGGATCTTTCAAAGGCAGATGAACGTCTTCTCTACGGAGGCAGTAATCTCAGTTTGCCCGGCTCATTCGATCCTGATGGTCAAACTCTCTACTTCTCAGCTTCGCAGAAAGAGGGAACAAAGTTGTTCAAGATAGGGTTGGACGGCAAGAATCTGAGAAAAATCACTAATGACATAGGAATTGATGTGTCCCCTACGGTAAGCCCTGATGGAAGGAGGATAGCTTTTGTTTCAGATAGGGGAGGTTCTCCCCAGATCTATGTTATGAATGCAAGAGGCGGGCCTGCCAGACGCATAACATTTAAAGGCAATTATAATACGTCTCCGACCTGGTCTCCAATGGGTGATAGAATTACATTTGTCGGGAGAAAGGATGGAGCGTTGCATATATTTACTATTACTCCTGATGGAAACGCGCTTACACAACTTACCACCAAAAGGTCGAACGATTCACCGGCCTGGTCTCCGGATGGACGTTATATAGCATTTTCGTCGGGTTGGAAAGGTGACAGTTCAATTTACATAATGCTGGCAAACGGTGATAAAAAACGTCGTATATCGCCACCCGGGCAGAATGCCACATCGCCGAGCTGGTCGCCGCTGCTTCGTTTTTGAACTCAAAAGGGGAATCTACTTATAACCCCTAACCACCTGTGAACCTAATTTTAGGTTCTAAAGACTTGAGCAAAAAAAACATTTAATATAAAATAAACAGTGCGTTTTTAATTATAAACGATAAGACAACGCCAAGTAGGTAAATCTTAATGGAGGATTATAATAATGGTGAAAAGAGGAATTTACACAGGATTGATTCTGCTTATAACAGCAGTTCTCTTCAGCGCTTGTACAAAAAAACATACGGTGCTTCAGCCGGAGCCGCAGCAGGAAGAGGCAGTGCAGGCTGAGCCTATTGCTCCAGGAGTGAAGGTTGTGGAGCCTATAAGCCCGGAGGAAGTGGAAGTGGCAGCCGTTCCACATGAGCAGATTGATGTTAACGCGAAGCCTTTGGTTGTTGATAAGGAAGAGATAAAAAAAGACTTCAAAGACATTCACTTTGATTATGATAGGTATGATATAAAAGATAGCGATAAAGCCACGCTGGCACGTCTGGCAAACTGGATGATAAACAATCCGTATGCCAGAATGACGGTGGAGGGTCATTGTGACGAACGGGGCACTGACGAATACAACCTTGCCCTTGGAGAGCGTCGGGCAAGAGCCGCAAAAAACTATCTCCTGGCCTCGGGAGTCGACAAAGACCGGATATCAACCGTTACCTACGGTGAAGAGCGGCCACTGGACAGTGGACATAACGAGGAAGCCTGGGCTAAGAATCGCCGCGGTCATTTTGTCGTTCTCGAATAGATAATAAAAATTAAAGAAAAATAAAAAATCAATTAATAATGAAAAGAAATTAGAAATAATGAATAACTCACGTATGGTTAGCTCCGGCCCTTGCCTTGTCTCCTGCCATATTTCTTGGTTTTCCTTTACTGTACGCGCTTGTATGCTGCTGCTTATAGCAACCGGTTGTGCTACAACTGAAGACCTGAAAACAGTGCAGGTCGACCTAAACGAAGCGCGTAGAATTGCCTATGAAAACCGTAACACTATTCGTGAAATAGGAGATCGTTTTGCCATAAACGAAACTGGACGCCGATCAGCCAACGGGGAGGCTGAACTTCCTCGTGAGCAGGGAATTCTCTCTAATATCAGGCAGAACCAGGCAGAGTTAGGACTTCGGTTGGAAGACCTGTCTCGTGAAACAAGGTTGCTTCATGGCCGCCTGGATGAAATTCAGCACGACACAGAACAGACTATTAAGGAACTTAACGATCAGAAAGACCTGCTGATGATAAGAATCAGCGCTCTTGAAGAGAGAGTTAGGCTTTTCTCTCCAACGTCTTCTCCCACGCAAACTCCACTTATAATGCCCACACAACCAACCGGAATAGTACCACCTGGCACAGGCGTGATTTCTCCTCTTCCCACACCGGGAACAGAAGAAACTCTTCAGCAAGAGAAACCCGATGAGTCAGCGTTGGCCCTATATAAGCGCGGTCACAATCTCTATAAATCTAAGGATTTTGTAAAAGCTCGTGAGACGTTTAAATCATTTCTCGAAATATTCCCTAACCATGAATACGCGGGCAATGCACAATTTTGGATCGGTGAAACCTATTACTCGGAAAAGGACTATGAAAATGCGATACTGGCCTATGAGGATGTCCTTAGAAAGCACAGGCAGAGCGAAAAAGTGCCTGCCGCTATGCTTAAACAAGGTTATGCCTTTGTAGAGCTGGGTGATGAGCGTACCGCCAGGGTTTTACTGGATGGGGTTGAAAAGAAGTTTCCTGGAACTCATCAGGCAGAGCTTGCAAAGAGAAAACTCAAGGCTATGAGCAAGACGAGGTAATTGGTTTGCACGTAACTCTGAGATTTTAAGCTTTTCCCGGGTGGATAAAAAATTAACGCATCTGGATGAACACGGACGCTGCCGCATGGTTGATGTGGGGGGTAAGCTGATAACTGTGCGTGAAGCTGTGGCTGCAGGAACCGTAGAAATGGAGTCCGAAACCCTGCAATTGATACAAAATCGAGACCTAGTCAAGGGAGATGTTTTAGCTGTAGCCCGCTTAGCTGGTATTATGGCAGCAAAAAAAACCTCCTCGCTGATACCTCTTTGCCATCCACTAAACATTAATTTCGTAACTGTTGATTTTGACCTGAAGAAAACACCGCCTCAAATAGAAATACGTTCCACTGTCAGAATTGACGGACGAACAGGTGTAGAGATGGAAGCTCTTGTAGCTGTTTCAACTGCTGCTCTCACAATCTATGACATGTGTAAAGCTGTAGACCGCAGAATGACTATCACTAATATCCGCCTGCTTGAAAAACGAGGAGGAAAAAGTGGAGAGTTTAAGGTTGATTAATTGATATATGCTGTGACATCGTAGACACAAAAATGT
>VAPH01051950.1_pt1 | contig 18909 bp, 17 predicted proteins | sample 3393861 | NCBI WGS metagenome assembly VAPH01 (sample SAMN08290439, study PRJNA428436) | hydrothermal vent metagenome | isolation source: Deep-sea hydrothermal vent chimney | place: Atlantic Ocean: South-mid Altantic Ridge | reverse complement strand
AGTTTCATTTTGAGATTCTTGTGCTAAAAGTACTCCAAAAAATGGAAGAATGAATAGTATAGTAAGCAGTAAGTTTTCGATAGTTTTTCTTGCTATCATAGGTGTCAAATTTCAATAAAATTGTATAGTCTCATTTTTCGACTGCAAATGTACTGAAATTATTCTAAAAAAAAACACTAAAAAACAACTTATATTTTTAAGTTTTTCGAAGAAAAAAACATCTTAATTTTTTTTATTTAGGATCTTTACTGCGTACCGAGTTTCCAAAATAAGAAATATAAAATAAGCAATAAAAAAACTAAAAACAGCTGGCTTTGGATTTGGAGTTTTATTAAAAAATAAAGGCAATAAAAAAATAACTACCGCTATCATTTTAATAAGACTTAATATTACAAAGGTATTGAATACTTTATCAGGCTTTATTTTACTACGGCGTTCTAAAAAATAGATTAAAGCAACTACAGAAATAAATTGAAATGCATAAATTTTCCATGTTTCAAAATAGAAGTCGGTAGTAGTAAAATAATTTTGAACTATAAAACTGTGAAGGCCAAATATAATTATTGTAAATATAGCGAGTTGAACTAAAAACTTGCCAAAACCAAATCCTTTAGGGGAATTATTCATTTTTTAATCGGAAATATTTTTTATTTGTTTGATCACTATATATAACGATGCAAAAACAAAAAGCAAAGTAAATACAATTGTAAATATATTATTTTCATTTGGATACTTCTCATCTAATTTCACACCAATATAAGTTCCAATGAAAATTGTTACTGCCATTTGAAAACCAACACCTGAAAAACGGGCGTATTTATTAAGCAGTTTTTTTGACTTCTTTTTCTTCATTTTGTATTACCTTAACAGAACCTTTCATAGCACAAGTTGCATTAAAAGTAGCACCAGGTTCAACAGATAGTTTGCCCAAAGTAACATCACCACTAATATGAGCCGTATTTTTTAATGATAAGATTTCATCTACTATAAGATTTCCAGAAAAAGTACCTTCAATATCGGCATTCACGCAATCAATAGTACCGGTTACAATACCATCTTTGCCAATTACAACTCTACCTGTAGTTTTTATGGTCCCATCAATTTTACCATCTACTCTAAAGTCTCCATCAGACTTAATATCACCAACCATCGATGTATTCTTTGCAATAGTGTTTCTTTCTCCTATTTGATTTGGACTTCCTTTTTTGTCATTAAACATAATATTAGTTTTACAGTTTCCCCTTTATTTATTTGATCTGGTTTTTATTTTTTCTAGTACCGATTCAGCATGATCACTTTCTACAGTATTAGGATAATTTACAATTACAAAATTTAATTTTTCAATAAATTCTTGTTCTCCTTTGGTGTTGAATAATAAGAATGCTTTTAACAATTCAAACTTGGCTTCAATCTCTAAACCTTTGAATTTTTCCAGAGCACTATTCACATTCGATAAAGCGTATTGGTATTCTTCTTCTTCAAAACAAATATAAGCATTCTTATAGATGTACTCCGGACTATCTTCATCATTTGCGTATTTGAGAACATCATTTGGATTCTTAATTATCTCTGCATATCGAGAATCCGGGTAACTATTAACGATTTCATCTTTGTATTTATTGCTTAATTCCATGTTAAAATTAGCATAAGTTTTAAATAAATGATATTTCGTGGGCAAAATTAAATTTTCACTTGGGTCATTTTGTAAAAATTTCTCAAAATCTTCCGCGGCCATTTCATATTCTTTGAATTGCTCTTTGTAAATTAATCCTAAATTATAATAAGCATCATTGCGCTGTTTTGATATACTATCCAATTTTGTTTTACTTTTCGGAATTTGGCTTGTATAAAAACTCACATTGTATTTCATGCTGTTATCTACTGTTATATTGGTATTATTTACCAGTTCTGTTGGGGGACCAGTACTATTCGAAATGAGCCAAAAATCAGTTAAAGCTCTGTTGCCATATTTATTCTTAAATTGTATTTTTCCTGAGCTGACTAACTGGTTATTGTAAAAATAAAATATACCGCTCTTATTATTTTGAGTGGTATTATTGTCAACAATGCCACCAGTACCAGCATTTAATTTCTCATTTTCCCTTTTTATTCTTTCTTCTTCCTCTTTGACTTTTAAAAGTGTAATATAATTTTGAAAATAGTCATTTTGTTCTTCTTCCGACATTGCTGAGATATACAAGATACTATCATTTCTTTTAACAATATTCTCATAAAAAATTACATCATTTAAGCTTTCTCTTTTTCTGATTATCTTTCGAATTCTTTTTGTGTTCTTATCTTGTTTTATTTGTAAAACACTATCGTAATATGATCCTGCCATTTCATATTCATTTTTATCAAAATTTAGATCACCTAATTTTTCATAAGACAAACTTTTTTGAAATGGTTTAGAGGTGTTGTGCCTAATAGAATTTTCAAAGTAAGTATATGCCAAATCCACATTTTCTTGTTTTTGTGTTATTAATCCCAATTGAAAATACAATTCATCTAAATAAGGCCGATTATCTCTATCGTCAATTAGGTCTTTTATTGTATAAACTATAACATTGGTACTGTCGGATGCAGTATAATTCTTTGCTCTTTCAAGAATAGCATGAACCTTGTATTTTTGAGGTATTCTTTTCATATATGCCAAGGATTCGAATACCATATTTGATGAATCTATTTTTTTCTGTTCTCTGTAAATCTGGCCTAAAATAAAGAGGTTTCGAGTGCTTTGATTTCTATCTTTAAAATAATAGGTTGATTTTTTTAAATGATCTATAACTAAATGTGTACTATCTAATTGTGTATAAGCCATAGCCAAGGTAGTATGTGCCTTTTCAAAATCTTCTTCTGATAGTTCTATATTTTTCAAAACCAAATCTAGGGTTTCAATGGCTAATTCTTCATTTTGTAATCTTACATGTGTTTTTGCTTTCCATATTTTAGTATCATAATATAAATTCGCATTCGGATATTTTTCAAGAGCAAAAGTAAAAGCTTCTAATGCCGGAACAAACCTTTGTAAATAATAGCGTGATTTTCCTAATAACAAATAGGCCTCGTCAATTTGTTTATTTTTTTCTAAACCATCGATCACCATGGAGTGCTTTTGAATAGATTTTACAGCTTTTTCTTCGGATTTATCAAAACCTTTTAACTCGCTTGGTTTGGGTAAAGACTGCCCTGGCATAGGTATTATATCTTCTTCAATTTTTAGAGGTTCAATAGGTAAGCGTTCCCAATAATTATCTTCGTAAATCTCATCTAATTGTTTTTTAGCTTCATCGAAAGCAATATTTCCATTGTATAACACATTGTATTTAGCAGACAAAGTGTGCGTATTTCTACTGATAAAAGTATTTTTTTTAGTAGAACAGCTATATAATGTTGAGATAACTAAAAGATATAGAATATAATAGAAACTATTTTTCAAAATAACACCAATTTGTAAAATTCAAACTTCTTTACTATTTGTTTATTGTGAAGGGGCTGTAAAAATACAAATAAAATAAAAACTATTAGACTTTGCTTTAAAGTTTATATTCGGAGAATTATGGCGCAATGATCGTATCAAATTATTAGGAACAACTTCGTAGTAGAATACACATATTTATATTATGCATAAGCTTCTTATGTATATAAAATTTAGTTCAATAAAAATATTGACATATTCGTTTTAAAATTCCTTAAACAGTAAAATAACTTTCTAACTCTTTAAGAGTTTTTGTGGAAGTCACAATGTCTTTTACTACATCTCCTTTTTCTAAGACAACAATTCGCTCACAAACTTCTGTTATGTGGTTTAGGTCATGACTAGAGATCAAAATTGTTATTTCTTTGTTTTCAGTTAGTGATTTTAGTGTCTTTTTCAAACGAATTTGCGTGGTTGGATCTAAATTAGCAAAAGGTTCATCCAAAATAATAACTTCCGGATTACCGATAAGTGCTGCAACGATACCTACTTTTTTTTGGTTCCCTTTTGATAGATCTCGTAAATATTTCCTTTTACCTAAAATTTCATCTTTAAAAATTTCTTCAAATTGTTGTAAGAATGTATCAATATCAGCCTTGTTCATTCCACGAAGTTCACCTATAAAATAAAAATATTCTTCCGGTGTCAGATAGCCGATTAAAAAACTTTCGTCAATAAACGCTGCTGTAAAAGGTTTCCAGTCTTCACTTTTATCTACCTGTATATCATTATTAATTATATGACCTGTTGTAGGTTTGATCAAGTCTAATATCAAATTAAAAAAGGTAGTTTTACCTGCACCATTATTTCCTACTAATCCAAAAGTTTGCCCTTTTGGAATTTCCAGGTTTTCTATATTTAATACGATGTCATTAGCATATTTTTTTGTAAGATCGGTTGTTTTTATCATTGTTTGTAGGTTTTAAAAAGAAAGTGATTTTAAGTATCCTGTTCAAAAGCAGAGATCATTTTATATTTTGATTTTAAATATCTTTTACCAATAAAACTCATCAATTTTTGATGGAAAATAATTCCTATTCCACCAAGAATAATTAAAGTAACTATCCCGGCTTCAAAACTGATAAATTTGTAGGGTATATAAAAGATTATGATTGGAAATAATAAAAGCGGAAATCCAATGATCCATTGAACCGCTCCGGTACCTTGGTAATTAAAAACCGCACGTTCATCAAGATTAATTTTCTTACGATTAAATGAGCCACCGAATAACAGTACGTGAGAGTTTACTCCAATGTTGTAAATCATTGTAGCAAAATGTATCAGTAAAATTTTCCATCCAAAATATACATATGGGATACTTAAAATAAAAAATACTACAGCACTAATGATCATCAGGGTATATTTAGAATTTAAATATTCTTTGTATTTTATATTTTGACTCATCAACAATTTATAGTAACCACTATCCCATGCCGGAATAAACTGCCCAAAGTTGATCATAAAAATTCCTGTAATAAAAATACCAACGAATATAAACATAGGAACCATATCTTCATATGTTGAATTTGGGTAAATTATTAAGCCATAAAAAAGGGCAAGGCCAATAATAAAAAGTGTTGATCTGGGGCGCTTATTGCGCCATATTAATTTTAGATCTAATTGTAAAAAAGGAGCTATATCACCAAATCTACGAGTCCATGCCATATTCGATGATGTAGCAACCTGAGTTTTTGTTTTTAACGAAGAATCAACATATAATTTTTTCTTTAAAACAGAAAAATTAAAATAGTATAATAAGCCTAATATTGCAATTGGAATTAAAATTAGAATTGGGTTTGAGCTGATGGTATTCATTATATAGGAAATCATTGAAGAAAATGAAACCAGTTCAAAATAATTCAATGCAAATAAGCCGGACGATAAAACAATAATTGGTAAAAATGATAATTCAGTATCAGCTGATTTGCTTTCAATTATAAAATTCAAAAAATTAATCGTTAAGGTAAAAATTATTATTAATAATACCCAGATAGCAGTGGTTGAAATACTGTAATCTTTTATAACTAATATGATGCTAAAAGGAATTACAGCAAAAAGAGGTAAAAAATTGAAAAATGAAATAGCCGATTTACCCAAAACATAATGTAAAATTTTATTGCGTTTTATAGGTAAAATCAAGAGTGGTTTGATATTCATTACGGGTAATTTTTGCATAAAAAAGCGTAACATTAAATCACCTAGAAACCAATAAAATAAAAAATCGTTTACAATTGATAATGGATCTGATTCGGGAAACTTTTCTTTAAGAATTGGGTATAAACCAAAGCCTAAACCCAAAAAGATCAATATAAAATACAGCGCCAAAAACACCATTAAAATATTAATTGCAACACTTTTTTGCCAGTATGATGAACGAAAAAATTGTTTCCATTCTAAATTGAAGAAGTGAGAGATCATTTGGTTAATTTGTTATATAAGTACACTGATTTTTGACTTTGTTACAAAAAATCAAAAAAGTTAACATGTATATGCTAATAAATTAAATTGCCGTATTCACTTGAAATAGTAAGTTTTTTTATTTTACTTTTTTCAACACGACCAATAATTTTTGCATCTACATGAAAAGATTTGGAAATTGCAATTATATCTTCGGCTATTTCTTGAGGAACATACAATTCCATTCTATGCCCACAGTTGAAAACCTGATACATTTCTCTCCAATCCGTATTTGATTGTTCCTGAATCATTTTGAAAAGAGGTGGAACATCAAAAAGATTGTCTTTTATAATATGAAGATCATCTACAAAGTGTAATATTTTGGTTTGTGCTCCACCGCTACAATGGATCATTCCGTGAATATCCTTGACGTGATTTTCTAAAATCTTTTTGATAATGGGTGCATAAGTTCTTGTTGGCGATAGCACCAATTTCCCTGCATCAAGAGAAACATCTGCTACAGCGTCAGTCAATTTTTTTGAACCCGAATAGATCAGATCTTCAGGAACATCCGAATCAAAACTTTCGGGATATTTTTTTGCTAAATATTTTGAAAAAACATCATGGCGCGCACTGGTTAATCCATTGCTTCCCATCCCTCCATTATATTCTTTTTCATAGGTTGCCTGTCCGAAAGATTCTAATCCAACAATTACATCACCAGCCTTTATATTAGCATTGTCAATTACTTCACTCCGTTTTAACCGAGCAGTAACTGTTGAATCGACAATTATCGTTCTAACCAGATCACCAACATCAGCTGTTTCACCTCCGGTTGAATGAATGGTTATGCCAAAATCTTTTAATTCATGTATTATTTCTTCACTTCCTTTGATAATAGCAGATATTACTTCCCCTGGAATTAGATTTTTATTTCTTCCAATAGTAGAAGAAAGGATGATATTATCTGTTGCACCAACACAAAGAAGATCGTCAATATTCATGATCAAAGCATCTTGAGCAATACCTTTCCAGACTGATATATCTCCCGTTTCTTTCCAATAAATATAAGCCAAAGATGATTTTGTTCCGGCGCCATCTGCATGCATAACCAGGCAATAATCTTCATCATTGGTTAAAAAATCGGGTACAATTTTACAAAATGCTTTTGGAAAAAGTCCTTTGTCAACATTTTTAATCGCTTTGTGCACATCTTCTTTTTGAGCCGAAACACCTCTTAAATTATACCGATTATCTGACGAACTCATTTTTTGTGATCTTTATTTAATAAATATAGATATTTTTTATCGTAGTCAATAATTGCTTTTCCCGTATGTAAAATATCAGCTCCAATAATTCCTTTAATAGGCTTTGCATCTTGTTTAACTAAAGCATTATTGATATGTGATAGATCGATTAAAATTAAAGGTATTTTTTTAAGTTTAAACTTTCCAATTCTCAGCGAGTTTCTCTTCGAAATAAGGGTGTCGATTTCTGTAGAACCTGCTCCACTGGCTTTGTGTTCAGATTCTTCGGTAGACAATAAAAAAGTTTCAATTTCTTCAAAACCCACACATGAATTGGAAGCACCTGTATCTAAGATAAACCGACCTTTTACTTTATTAATTTTGGCTTCAATTTCAAAGTGATTGGTAATAGTTTTTTTTAATTTAATTCGAAAATAACCTTGGTTCAGTAAAAATTCCTTTAAATTGCTCATAGGTTATATTACCGATTTAAACTGTTCCAAAAAACGTACATCATTTTCGTAAAACATTCTTATATCCGGTATTTGATATAAAAGCATAGCGATTCTTTCAATACCCATTCCAAACGCATACCCACTATATTTTTCAGGATCTATTTTAACATTTTTCAACACATTTGGGTCAACCATACCACAACCCATTATTTCTAACCAACCGGTACCTTTGGTAATTTTAAAATCGGTTTCTGTTTCTAATCCCCAATAAATATCTACTTCAGCACTGGGCTCTGTAAATGGAAAATAAGAGGGGCGCAATCTGATTTTCGATTTTCCAAACATCTCTTTGGTAAAATATAAAAGTGTTTGTTTTAGATCGGCAAAAGAAACATCGGAATATAAACCTTCAACCTGATGAAAGATGCAATGAGCGCGAGCCGAAATATCTTCATTTCTAAATACCCTTCCGGGAGAAATTGTTCTAATGGGAGGTTTATTATTTTCCATATATCGAACTTGTACTGATGAGGTGTGGGTTCTCAACAATATATCCGGATTTTTTTCGATAAAAAAAGTATCCTGCATATCTCTTGCAGGATGGTATTCAGGAAGATTAAGCGCAGAAAAATTATGCCAATCGTCTTCAATTTCGGGACCTTCAGAAACGGTAAAACCTATTCTTGAAAAAACATCAATAATCTGATTTTTTACAATTGATATTGGATGTCTCGAACCCAATGCAATAGGCTCTTCGGGTTTGGTTAAATCCCCATAGTTATTGTCCTGATGATTACTATTTTCCAATGAATTTTTTAATTCATTAACTTTTTCGGTTGCTATACTTCTTAAATTGTTTAACGCCTGACCAATTTCTTTTTTTAAAGAGGGATCAACACTTTTGAATTCAGAAAAGAGTTGTTTTAGAGTTCCTTTACTACCTAAAAATTTAATTCTAAATGCTTCAACTTTATCAGTTGTGTCTGCTTTAAAATTATTGATTTCTTCTATAAAAAAATTAATTCTATCCTTCATATTTCTCTTACGAATTAGATCGCAAATTTACATTTTTTTGTTGGATTTTAAATTTTATTTAGACTCATTTTTTGTGTTGATACAGATCCTTTTTAACGAGACAAAAATCTCTTAAAATAGCTCAAATTAATGTTTAAAATCATTTTGTGTTAATTGTAATTTGATTATTTTTGCTGCATAAAAATTATAAATTAATAATTTAATATATATAAAATTATGGAATCAAAAATAAATGATTTTATGGAGTATGCTAAAAAGCGTAATTCAAATGAGCCAGAGTTTCTTCAAGCTGTTCATGAAGTTGCCGAAGCTATCATTCCTTTTATAGAAGAAAATCCAGCATATAAAGGTAAAATGCTTCTTGAAAGAATGATTGAGCCAGAACGTACCATCATGTTTCGTATTCCATGGATAGACGATAATGGTAATACTCAGGTAAATAGAGGATTTCGTGTAGAGTTTAATTCTGCAATTGGACCTTACAAAGGTGGTTTACGTTTTCATCCTTCTGTTAATTTATCTATACTTAAGTTCTTAGGTTTTGAGCAGGTATTTAAAAATTCATTAACCACACTTCCTATGGGAGGTGGTAAAGGTGGTGCTGATTTTGATCCTAAAGGCAAATCTGATAATGAAGTTATGCGTTTTGCACAATCATTTATGAGTGAATTATTTCGTCATATTGGTGCAAATACCGATATTCCTGCCGGTGATATTGGTGTAGGAGGTCGTGAAATTGGTTTTTTATTCGGTCAATATAAAAAATTACGTAATGAATTTACAGGAGTTTTAACCGGAAAGGGTATGGCTTGGGGCGGTTCGTTAATACGCCCGGAAGCAACGGGGTATGGTACAGTATATTTTGCGCAACAGATGTTGGAAACCAAAGGAGATTCATTTAAAGGAAAAACTGTTGTTATTTCCGGTTCTGGTAATGTTGCACAGTATGCTACTCAAAAAGCAACAGAATTAGGTGGCAAAGTTGTTACTTTATCCGATTCAGGTGGATATATTTACGATGCTGATGGAATTGATGCAGATAAATTGGAGTATGTAATGGAATTGAAAAATATTCAACGTGATAGAATTTCTGAGTATGTGAATGAATATCCGAATGCAAAATATTTTAAAGGGGAAAGACCCTGGAATGTGAAATGTGATGTAGCATTACCTTGTGCTACACAAAACGAACTTAATGAAGACGAAGCAAAGACTTTAGTTGGAAATGGAGTAATTTGTGTTGCGGAAGGTGCTAACATGCCTACTACTCCCGAAGGAGTTGAAGTATTCCAAAAAGCAGATTCCTTATTTGCCCCCGGAAAGGCTTCTAATGCCGGTGGAGTTGCAACTTCTGGTTTAGAAATGAGTCAAAACTCACTTCGTTTTAACTGGACACGTGAAGAAGTTGATTCTAAATTACATCGAATAATGAGTGATATTCATGAATCTTGTGTAAAATATGGTACTTTGGATGATGGAACCATTGACTATGTTCGTGGTGCTAATATTGCGGGTTTTGTAAAAGTAGCCGATGCAATGTTAGATCAGGGAGTGGTTTAATAATATAATTTCAAAATTTATTAAAAGCTTGTCAACTATTGGTAAGCTTTTTTTTTATCAAATATAATTTGATTTTAGCTTATATTGCAGTAGCAAAAATTTTGACATATGTTACGGAAACCATTACCCGAATTAAAAACGTATGAATTCACAGAAGTTCCTTTTAAAGAATTAATGCAGAATACAATACACAATGTATTAATTGTTTGTTCAAATTTCGATTTTTATCTGTTGGAAGAAGATGGCAGAATTGATGAACAGATCTTTAATGAATACACAGCACTAAATATGAGAAATCCACCCGATTTTTCTCATGCAAATTCATCAAAAAGTGCTGTTTCAAAATTAAAATCTCATAATATAGACCTTGTAATTATTTGGCTGGATGCAAGCCGAAGATCTATAGAAGTATCGAATAAAACAAAAAACAATTTTCCTAAAACTCCAATTGTAGCTTTAAGTCATCATCCTGAAGAATTACAAAAATTATTAAATGAAGAAGCAAAAAGAAATATTGATTTTGTTTTTCATTGGAATGGAAATGTTAGCATTTTTATCGCTATAATTAAAGTAGTAGAAGATAGGATGAATGCAAAAAATGATATCCTCAATGTTGGTGTAAAGGCTATTTTATTGGTTGAGGATTCTATTCGATTTTATTCCAGATACTTACCATTGATATATAAAATTCTACTAAAACAAACAGAATCTTTTATACATGAGAGTTTAAATGAACATCGCAAAATATTATCAAAAAGAAGCCGACCCAAAGTTTTGTTAGCAACTACTTATGAAGTAGGGATTAAATTATTTGAAAAATATAAAGAAAATCTCCTAGGAGTTATTTCGGATGTCACTTATTTTAGGAATGGTGTTAAAGATAAACAAGCCGGGTTTCGATTTTTGAAATTTGTAAGAGAATACGACAGATATTTTCCCGTTTTGATCGAATCATCTGATGCTAAAAATGAAAATAAAGCCTTAGAATTAAAGGCAAAATTTTTACATAAAGACTCGGAAACTTTAGGATCGGATATAAAAAAGTATATAACCAGATATTTCTCTTTTGGTGATTTTGAGTTTTGGAATCCAGAAAAAATGGAAATTTCGAAAGTAGCTAAAGATCTAAAGAGTTTTCAACAGCATTTAGGTAAAGTTCCAATAGAAGCGATTGTTTATCACTCAAAAAGAAATGAGTTCTCAAAATGGTTAGAATCTCGTGCTTTATTTCCTTTGGCTAATTTATTTGCACAAGTGGAGTATGAAGATTTTAGTGAAGAAGATCATATACGTGAGTTTCTTATCGAATCGGTTAAGGCTTTTCGTTTGTACAGATCCAGAGGAATAATCGGAAAATTTGATAGAAATGTATATGATGAATATCTTGTCTTTTCCCGTATTGGAGAAGGTGCTCTTGGTGGTAAAGGAAGGGGATTGGCATTCATTGATCAATTTTTAAAGCGCCACAGATTGTTATATACTTTTGAAAATGTGGTAATATCTATTCCAAGAACCGTTGTCATTAGTACAGAAGTATTTGATGAGTTTATCGAAAAACATGATCTCATGTCATTTATTGCCGAAAAACATGATGATCAAGCAATTTTAAATGAGTTTATTTCACATCCCTTACCTAAGTGGGCTGTACAGGATATTATAGTATTTTTAGATACCTTACATTCACCAGTCGCTATACGCTCTTCCAGTGTTTTTGAAGATTCATTATACCAGCCATTTGCCGGCGTCTATGCTACTTATATGGTACCTAATACTAATATTGATCGCCTAATAGAAATGGTGTCAAACGCAATAAAATCAGTAATGGCTTCCGCATTTTATAAAAGTAGCAGAACTTATATTAAAGCTACTTCTCATTCCATTGAAGAAAGTAAGATGGCGGTAATATTGCAAGAAGTGATTGGGTCGCAATACGAAGATGTTTATTATCCTAATGTTTCAGGTGTTGCAAGATCTATTAATTTTTATCCAATCGGCGAAGAAAAATCCAATGAAGGTATTGCAAACATAGCATTAGGATTAGGAGATATTATAGTTGAAGGTGGACGAACTTTAAGATTTTCGCCTTACCATCCTTCAAAAGTTTTACAGCTATCAACAACCAGAACAGCCTTGAAGGAAACGCAAAAGTATTTTTATGGATTGGATATCAATCCAAATAGTTATCAAGTTTCATTAGATGAGGCAGTTAATAAAAAGAAAATAAATCTTAGGCAAGGTAAAAATCACAAATCCTTAAAATTTGTTGCTTCTACTTATGATTTACAAAGTAACAGGATTCGTTCAGGTATTTTTCATGAGGGAGCACGCGTGATCACATTTGATAATATCCTCAATTTTGACATTTTTCCTCTGGATAGGATATTGAAAGAACTATTGAAAATCGGTCAGGATGAAATAGGAAGTCCAATTGAAATGGAATTTGCTGTCAAACTCGATGTACCTCAGGGAGAACCCAGGATTTTTAGTTTTTTACAAATAAGACCTATTGTTATAAGTAATGACTCTAAATATGTAATTCCAACTGAAATGGATCTTTCCGATACCATTATTTATGCCGAATCAGCATTGGGAAATGGTAAATACGAAAATATTCACGACATTGTTTATGTTAAACCTGATGTGTTTAATCCGGCAAAAACCAGAGCAATTGCAACTTCAATTGAAAAACTAAATATCACCTTTGAAAAAAAGGGTAAAAATTTTATACTGGTTGGCCCGGGGAGGTGGGGTTCAACTGATCCATGGCTTGGAATCCCAACCAATTGGCCACAGATCTCTGCAGCTAAGATAATAGTGGAATCCGGCTTAGAAAATTTCAGAATTGATCCAAGCCAGGGAACACATTTCTTTCAAAATTTAACATCGTTCAAAGTAGGCTATTTAACTATAAATCCTTTTATGAATGACGGTTATCTTGATTTAAAATATTTGAATAACAAGGAAAAGGTTTTTGAAGATGATTTTATTCGACATGTTCATTTTAAAGAGGCTTTAACCATAATAATTGAAGGTAAAAATAGCAAAGCTGTTATTTATAAAGAAGGATATGTAATGCCAAATATTGAGGATGTTGTAGTTGAAGATTCTCCTTTAAGTGGATTTGAATGATTTTTAGTTGTGAAAACTGGATGAATAAAATGAAAAACCTTCCATTTTCAGGAAGGTTTTGGTTATTAACCTAACTTATTTTACACTGGTCATATATGCAGTCAAGGCCTCTAATTGTTTTTCAGATAAATCTTTCACAAATCCATCAAGATTGGCTTTCATAATAGCAACTTGACCGGGATCGGTTTCAACTATTGGAGCGTCAATTCCTTTTAAAAAATTGACGATATTACCATTTTTTGCTTCATATACTTTCATTATTTTTTGAACAGAGGGCCCTACAATTTTGACTTCAATCTGATGACATGATACACAGGTTTTGTCAGTAAATAATTTTTCGCCCATTGCAACAAGCTCTCCGGCGTCGGTAGGTTCTGATTCTACTTTTTTTACATCTTCTTTAACTTCGGTTTCAGTTTCTTTTTTCACGTCTTCTTTTTTACCGTCTCCACAACTTGACAAGAACAAAGCAAAAAAAGATAATACTAAAAGTGTTTTTTTCATAATTTTAATTTTAAATGGTTAAGTTTATAGAGCAAATTTATCATAAATAAAACAATTATTATTAATCTTAACTAGATAATTGATTGAATCATTTGTTAAATGAATTTAATACTAAAAAATCATTAAATTTGCCTTATATTTTATAAACAATGTTAGATAAATTACGAATTGTAAAACAAAGGTTTGACGAGGTTTCTGATTTAATTATTCAACCGGATATAATATCAGATCAAAAGCGCTACGTTAAATTAAATAAAGAATACAAAGATTTAAAGAATCTTACTGATAAGGGCGAGGAATATAAATCTGCATGTGCAAATCTTGAAGAGGCAAAAGAGATTATTTCTGATGGCTTAGATGAAGAAATGGTAGAAATGGCCAAAATGCAATTACAAGACGCAAACGAAATAATCCCTAGGGTTGAAGAAGAATTAAAACTCATGTTAATACCAAAGGATCCTGAAGATGCTAAAAATGTGGTTGTGGAGATCAGAGCAGGAACCGGTGGTGATGAAGCGAGTATTTTTGCAGGAGATTTATATAGAATGTATACAAAATTTGCATCAGACAAAGGATGGAAAACTGAAATTGAAGATTTAAGTGAGGGCACTTCTGGTGGCTTTAAAGAAATTATTTTTAGTATTTCAGGAGATGATGTATATGGAACTATGAAATTTGAGTCTGGAGTACACCGGGTACAAAGGGTACCACAGACGGAGACACAAGGTCGCGTCCATACATCTGCAGCTACTGTGATGGTTTTACCCGAAGCTGAAGAATTTGATATAGATTTAAAAATGAGTGATGTTCGTGTTGATTATTTTTGTGCTTCAGGCCCTGGAGGCCAATCGGTGAATACCACTTATTCTGCGGTTCGTTTAACGCATGAACCTACCGGAATTGTTGCTCAATGCCAGGATCAAAAATCGCAACACAAAAATAAGGAAAAGGCCTTTAAAGTTTTACGGGCAAGAATTTATGAGCAAGAACTGCAAAAGAAGTTAGAGGAGGACGCAGTAATGAGAAATTCCTTGGTTTCAAGTGGAGATAGATCTGCTAAAATTAGAACCTATAACTACCCGCAAGGTCGAGTTACCGAACACCGAATAGGACTAACTTTATACGATTTAAGTAATATTATTAACGGTGATATTCATAAAATTATTGAAGAGTTGAAGCTTCACGAAAATGCGGAAAAATTAAAAGCAACGGATGATGTTATTTAATTGAAGGTAGTTTAAAAGCAAAAAAATCCTGAGCAAACGTTCAGGATTTTTTATATAAGCAAGAAATTAATGATTTAATTTACTTTTTCCACAATTGCTTTAAAAGCATCAGGGTTATTCATCGCCAGATCGGCAAGAACTTTTCTGTTCAAGTCGATATTATTAGCTTTTAATTTCCCCATAAATTGAGAATAAGATAATCCATTTTCGCGGGCACCGGCATTTATACGCTGAATCCATAAAGCACGAAAATTTCTTTTGTTATTTTTTCTATCGCGATAAGCGTATAACATTGCTTTGTCAACTGCGTTTTTCGCGACGGTATACACATTTTTACGTCTTCCAAAGTATCCTTTGGCTTGTTTTAAAATCTTTTTTCTGCGAGCCCTTTTGGCTACTGAATTTACTGATCTTGGCATTTCTTTTTAAATTTTTTGTGTTAGGCAGATCCGGTTAAAGGGAATCATTTTAAATGGCTCTAAACACAGGGTTAATAATTATTTACCTAATAAACTAACTATACAGTTTATTTTAACGTTAATTGTTGTTTGATATTTGGCACATCCGATTTATGAACTAAACCAACATGCGTTAATTTCAACTTACGTTTCTTACTTTTTTTAGTCAAAATATGACTTTTAAAAGCATGCTTTCTTTTAATTTTACCAGTACCCGTTAATTTAAAACGTTTCTTTGCACTGGATTTAGTCTTCATTTTAGGCATCTTCTTCCTATTTTATTAATGCTTATAATTTTTATTTCAATATTAAATTTATTTATCATCCTTTTTTCTTTGGAGCAATAAACATATTCATACGTTTCCCTTCTAACTTAGGCATCTGTTCAACAGTACCATAATCTTCCAATTCTTGAGCCAATCTTAATAACAAAATCTGACCTTGATCTTTAAACACAATTGATCTTCCTTTAAAGAATACATATGCTTTCAATTTTGCACCACTTTCTAAAAACTTGATGGCGTGTTTCTTTTTAAATTCGTAATCATGCTCATCCGTGTTTGGACCAAAACGAATTTCTTTTACCACAACTTTTGTCGCTTTGGCTTTTAAAGCTTTGTCTCGTTTTTTTTGTTCGTATAGAAATTTTTTATACTCAATAATTTTACAAACAGGTGGAGTTGCTTTGGGAGAAATTTCAACCAAATCTAATCCCAGATCAGCAGCTATTTCTTTAGCTTCTCTAATAGGATAAATCCCTACTTTTAAATTATCTCCTACAAGCCGTACTTCCGGCACAAGAATTTTTTCATTGATTCTATGTGGATCTTCTCTTTGTATTCTCCAAGGCCTTCTTCCGCCTTTTTTTCTTCTGATTGCTATAACTAAAAAATTTAATTCCTGTACGGGTTGTTTAACTTAAAATTGTTGTAATGTATTATCTATTTCTTTTTGTATGATATTAGAAAATTCTTCCACTGTAAAAGATCCTAAATCTCCTTCGCCATGTTTTCTAACAGAAACTGTACATTTTTTCTCTTCACTTTCGCCTATAATTAGCATAAATGGTATCTTACTAATTTCAGCATCTCTAATCTTCCTTCCAACCTTTTCATTACGGTCGTCAATGAGGGCGCGAATTTCGTAATTTTCTAGCAAATTTAAAACTTTTTTGGTATATTTTTCATATTTCTCACTGATAGGTAGTAAAATAGCCTGTTCAGGAGTTAACCAAAGTGGAAAATTACCCCCGGTATGCTCAATTAAAATTGCTATAAACCGTTCCATTGATCCGAAAGGCGCACGATGGATCATAACCGGCCGGTGTAATTTATTATCAGGGCCTTTGTAAGTGAGATCAAATCGTTCTGGTAAATTATAATCTACTTGAATGGTTCCTAATTGCCAGTTTCTACCTAAAACATCTTTGATCATAAAATCTAATTTGGGTCCGTAAAAAGCTGCTTCACCATATTCAATTACAGTTTCTAATCCTTTTTCTTTTGCCGACTGTATGATTGCATTTTCTGCTTTGTCCCAATTTTCATCACTACCAATATATTTTTCTTTGTTTTTCGGGTCCCGTAAGGAAATTTGAGTTGTAAAATTTTCAAATCCTAAGGCTTTAAAAACGTATAATACCAGATCGATCACTGCATTGAATTCCTCATTTAATTGTTCGGGCATGCAAAATATATGAGCATCGTCTTGGGTGAATCCCCTTACCCGAGTTAAACCATGTAACTCTCCACTTTGTTCATACCTGTACACCGTACCAAATTCTGAAAATCTTTTCGGAAGATCTTTATATGAATAAGGCTTGGCGTTGTAAATTTCGCAGTGATGAGGACAATTCATGGGTTTTAATAAAAATTCCTCATTATCTTTTGGTGTATGTATAGGTTGAAAACTATCTTTACCATATTTGTCATAGTGACCGGAAGTAACATACAATTCCTTTTGCCCGATATGAGGAGTTATTACCATTTCATATCCTGCTTTTTTCTGTGCTTTTTTTAAGAAATTCTCCAATCTTTCTCTTAATGCAGCTCCTTTAGGTAACCATAGAGGTAGGCCTTGTCCAACTTTTTGTGAAAAAGTAAATAATTCTAATTCTTTTCCTAATTTTCTATGATCTCTTTTTTTGGCCTCTTCTAATAGTTCCAAATATTCTTTCAATTCTTTTTGTTTTGGAAATGAGATTCCATAAACTCTGGTCAATTGCTTGTTTTTTTCATCACCTCTCCAGTAAGCTCCAGCAATACTCATTATTTTTATAGCTTTGATAATTCCGGTATTCGGAATATGTCCGCCTCTGCAAAGGTCAGTAAAATCACTATGGTCGCAAAAAGTAATATCACCATCCTCTAAATTTTCAATGAGCTCTACTTTAAATTCATTGTTTCTTTCTTTATAATAAGATATGGCATCTGCTTTGGAAACGCTGCGCATGTCGAATTCAAATTTCTGACGAGCATATTCCAACATTTTATCCTCAATTTTTTTGAATTCGTTTTCAGAAATATTTTTATTTCCAAAATCGACATCATAATAAAAACCATTTTCAATTGCTGGTCCAATTGTTAATTTTGCATTGGGATAAAAATGTAAAATTGTTTGAGCTAACAAATGTGCAGATGAATGCCAAAATGCTTTTTTTCCTTCAGGATTATTCCAGGTGCATAATGTTAATGACCCATCTGTGGTCAATGGTGTTTTTGTTTCGATGATTTTATCATTGAATTTGGCCGAAATTACATTCCTAGCTAATCCTTCACTTATGCTTTTAGCAACGTCAATTGCTGTACTGTTTTTCGGATACTCTTTTATTGTACCATCAGGTAAGGTAATCTTTATCATAAGATATTTTAATAAAGTTGCAAAGATACATATCACATTTTAAAAAAGATATTTTACAAACGTAAAATTTATAATCTGATTAGAGTATTAATATTTTCATTTGTATATATTAGGGTGTACTTTTTTTATTTTAAAAATAATATAAAAAAACACAGAATAAATTAGGTTTGTATTTGTATTTAGTTGTATTTTTGCAGCCGCTTAAAAATGGTAGTAATGCTATTTATTTAGACAAGTTCATTGCAACTAATTAGATTGTGTTTTCAGAGATAAAAAATTTATTTTTTTATTTGGTAAAAAGAAAAAAGGGTTTAATTTTGCACGCGCTTTCGGGATGCCTTTTTATTGATGAAAGAAAAAAGGATAAGAAAGAGTAATGAAGTAATAGGGAAGAGAGCGAGAAGAAGAGATTAAGAGATTTATTTTTTGGGTATAGTCTGAGAAATAAATTTAGGAATGAAAGTTCATTGAAAATATTGAAAGATTGACAGCGTAAAATAGAGTATAATTACTTGTTTTAGATATGTTTTATTTATATAGGATATATTGACCAAGAAATTT
>VAPH01033463.1_pt1 | contig 18998 bp, 17 predicted proteins | sample 3393861 | NCBI WGS metagenome assembly VAPH01 (sample SAMN08290439, study PRJNA428436) | hydrothermal vent metagenome | isolation source: Deep-sea hydrothermal vent chimney | place: Atlantic Ocean: South-mid Altantic Ridge | reverse complement strand
GGATCTTTCATTTTGCCAACAAAAATAACCTTACCATCAGCGGGACAAACAACATCATTTGGCCCGGCATCAAGTTTTCGAGTCGGGTCGCGAAAAAACTGTATACAAAAAATAGTTATTAGCCACCAGGGAGATGCCCAGGACCATCCCCATACATAAGTAATGGCGAGTGAAATAGCCAGACTTCCAGCAATAAATGGCCAGCCCTCGCGCGCGAATAACGGGTATGACTTCTTCACTCTCATTTACCGGGGTCGTGTGCGCCAGATTAGTTTTTCGACTTATCGACAATCTTATTGGCGGAAATCCACGGCATCATATCGCGCAGCTTTGCACCCACTTCTTCGATGGGATGCGTCTCGCCTTTTTCACGCAGTGCATAGAAATTACTGCAGCCACTGGCATTTTCATCCATCCATTCTTTGGCAAACTGGCCGGACTGAATTTCTCCGAGAATCTTTTTCATCTCAGCTTTAGTCTCGTCAGTCACAATCCTTGGGCCACGTGTCAGATCACCATACTCAGCGGTATTAGAAATCGAATAACGCATATTGGCGATACCGCCTTCATACATAAGATCAACAATGAGTTTCAGCTCATGCAGACATTCAAAATAGGCCATTTCCGGGGCATAACCTGCTTCAGTCAGGGTTTCAAAACCAGCCCGAACCAGTTCAGTAGCACCACCACAAAGTACCGCCTGTTCGCCGAATAGGTCAGTTTCAGTTTCTTCACGGAAATTGGTTTCAATGATGCCAGCACGTCCGCCACCATTTGCTGAAGCATAGGCCAATGCAAGGTCTTTGGCAGTTCCTGTCGCATCCTGTGCAACCGCGATTAGTGTTGGCACACCGCCACCCTGTGTATAGGTAGAACGAACCAGATGTCCGGGGCCTTTGGGTGCAACCATGAAAATATCCATATCTTCGGCGGGTTTAATGTAACCAAAATGGATGTTAAAACCATGTGCAAAAGCCAGTGCAGCACCCGCTTTAAGATTTGGCTCGATTTCACTACTGTATACCTCGGCCTGTTTTTCATCAGGTGCCAGAATCATGATTATGTCCGACATAGTAACTGCATCAGCTATATTCGCCACTTCCAGTCCGGCAGATTCAGCCTTGGCACGAGAAGAAGAACCTTCACGCAGGCCAACGACAACGGAAAGACCGCTATCCTTAAGATTATTTGCATGGGCATGCCCCTGTGAACCATAACCAATTATGGCAATCTTCTTTCCTTTAATAACTGAAAGATCAGCGTCTTTGTCGTAATAAACCTTCATGATAATCCTCGTTTACAAATACATGTGTACAAATACATGCCGGGAAACCGGCGGAAAAATAGTGTGGCTATGTCTAAAGCCGCAGCCCCTTTTCACCCCGGGCAATACCCAGAACGCCGGAACGGACGACTTCAATAATTGTGTCATTTGGCACTGCTTTCAAAAAAGCGTCGATTTTACCACAGCTACCGGTCATCTCGATGGTAAAACTGGTATCTGTTACATCTACAATTCGACCGCGAAATACGTCGACCATTCGAGTGACTTCATCTCTGCTATTCGCCAGGGCGCGAACTTTGATCAGACTAATCTCTCTTTCAATGTGTTCGTTTTCGACCAGGTCAATTAATTTAACAACATCGATCAACTTGTTCAGCTGCTTGGTAATCTGCTCGACAACGCTGTCGGTACCACTGGTGACGACAGTCATACGCGACAGGCTTGCATCTTCAGTCGGTGCCACAGTTAATGACTCGATGTTGTAACCACGCGCTGAAAACAGTCCAGCAACCCGTGAAAGAGCCCCGGACTCATTTTCCATCAATATGGAGATTATATGGCGCATATGGAGCCTCTGATTAAGTTGATTAGATTCAGGCGCAGGAAATATTGTTCGTATTTTTCACGAAGTGAGTCGTAATAGCCATTCTATTACTGCGATCTTCGTGGGAAATATGGACGGTATTAACAAGTCTGGAATAATAGCACTTGATCATAGGTTCCATTTACGCTAACTCCCTTTCTTCATCTTCACCTGCACTTCTAGGTGAAAGATGCATCTCATGATGGCCCTTGCCTGCCGCGATCATAGGATAGACGTTCTCGGTCTGATCGGTAATGAAATCAAGGAAATACAATCTTGATTTATCAGACAATGCTTCTTTTAAAGCCCCTTCAACATCAGCAGGCTTCTCTACTTTTATGCCGATATGGCCATAACCCTCAGCCAGCTTAACCAGATCTGGCAAGGCATCCATATAGGAATTAGAGTAACGGCGATCATAGAAAAATTCCTGCCACTGACGAACCATTCCCAGATACCGGTTATTCAGGTTCACAATGGTTAACGGCAGGTCGTACTGCTTACAGGTAGATAGCTCCTGCAGACACATTTGAATACTGCCCTCACCAGTAACACAGGCGACCGTGGCATCAGGGTGCGCCAGCTGCACGCCCATCGCAGCAGGTAGACCAAAACCCATGGTGCCGAGCCCACCGGAATTTATCCAACGGCGCGGTTTGTTGAACTTGTAGTACTGCGCAGCGAACATTTGATGCTGGCCGACATCTGATGTTACAAATGCATCCCCGGCCGACACTTCATGTAACTTTTCAATCACTAACTGCGGCTTAATAATCTCGCTGTCGCGATCGTAGGCAAGACTATCTATTTTGCGCCAGCCGTTAATCTGCTGCCACCATTTCTCCAGTTCCTCGGCATCCGGGTTTCGACTGGAGTCTTTTATCTGCTGTATCATTTCGACAAGGATAACGTCAACAGAACCCACAATAGGGATATCCGCAGGAATCGTTTTGCTGATCGATGACGGGTCTATGTCTACATGAATGATTTTTGCATAAGGACTGAATTTATTGGTATCACCGGTCACACGGTCGTCGAAACGGGCGCCGAGACAAAGCATTACATCGCACTCATGCATAGCCAGATTAGCTTCATAGGTGCCATGCATACCCAGCATGCCGACAAACAGCGGATCATCCGCCGGGTAGGCACCCAGGCCCATCAATGTATTGGTACAAGGATAGCCGAGCAAACGAACCAGTTCAGTCAATTTATCGCTACAGTTCGAGCCAATAATGCCTCCACCCGAATAGATGATTGGCCGTTTTGCGGCAAGTAATACCTGTACCGCCTTTCGTATCTGACCGGGATGTCCCTCAGTTACCGGCTGATAGGAACGCATGCTAATGCTTTTTGGATAAATATATTCTGCCATGTCCGCCGTAATATCCTTCGGGACATCGACAACAACAGGCCCCGGCCTGCCAGTAGTTGCCACATAAAAGGCCTTTTTGATCGTCGTAGCAAGATCGTGAACGTCTTTCACCAGGAAATTGTGTTTGACGCACGGACGAGTAATGCCGATGGAGTCAACCTCCTGGAAGGCATCATCACCTATCAGGTGCGATGGAACCTGGGCAGTAATAATCACCATGGGGATGGAATCCATGTGCGCTGTCGCAACTGGCGTTATCACATTTGTAACACCAGGCCCTGATGTCACCAGCACACAACCCGGCTTGCCACAGGAACGCGCATAACCGTCAGCAGCATGTCCTGCTCCCTGTTCATGACGCGCGAGTATATGCTTCACCTTATCCTGTCGATAAAGCGCATCATAGATATGCAGGGCAGCGCCGCCCGGGTAGCCGAAAAGAAATTCTACACCCTCATCTGCCAGCGCCTTAACCAGAATATCTGCACCGGATAATTCCACTAACTTCCCCTCAAATAGTAATATTTCGCCCGGAAGAAATCAGCCTCTTCAGCATCCTTACAATGTTGATGAAAAGCTGATTCTACTTAGCTATAATAAATATTAGAACTTACTAATAAGACCGTGTGCGGTCAATAGTCAAAACAGGATATTTGTAATTTTATTAACTGTTTTGACAAGAATTATACGAAATAGGCCTTGTGACCGTTGTGGTGATCACAAATAGACACAAAAATCGACTTTTTAGTTACCCTGCCGCGAGAATGGCTGTGAAATCATAGCCCACACGGCATTACCTTCTTCAGACACAGCCCAATCTAACCGAACGACTGAACGGAATGCCATAAAGCGCAATCCGATACCACCATCAACCTTAAGATCCTTGAAAAAAAGATCGGAATCGTAGGCATCACTCACCCTGCCCACCTCAATAAAGGGAACAATCTGCCACCAGTCAATTTCAAAATAATTGAGTAGCGGCAAATCACGTAAGGGTTGAGTCTGCGGAATCAAACGTAGCTCGGCAGAATAATAGACAGCTGATTTATCATTGAATCGATTGCTAGGATATGCGCGCATTCGATCATAACCACCGAGACTGGAACCATAATTTGGTGGTGGCTGGTGATTGATGCTGCCATCCGCTGTAACTTCCCAGTTAGTAGTGTTAGAAGTCCAGAAGTTGAGCGCCAAAGACCTCTGGCGGAACCAGTTTGAGTCACCAAGATCATAGTATTTTGAAAAATCTGCTTCCAGGTTGGTCCAGCTATCCCGGCTTTCACCCCAGCCAAAGTCGCTGGTAAGCTTCAACAGCTGGCGGCTACCTTTGGTCGGGTTTCGCGGGAAATCTGTGTTGTCGTATTCCAGCCAGAACTCAAGACCATTGGTTTTAGCAAATACCTCATCTCCAATTACTTCGCCATCCGAGACATTGAAAACAAACTCATCGAGATCTCGATAGGTATAGAAGAATTTGGCTGCCAGTGTGGTTTGACCGCTGGTCATAGGGTTCCAGCTGTCGCCGCCCTGAGGGCCCGATTCCAGCAGACCCTGATGTACGCTGTAGACGCTTACCGGGCCATCTTTAAGACTCCCAATCGGCAGGCGGTACTTCAGGCTTGCAGTCACTGTGCCTTCATTACTGACACCCGTCACATAATCTTCAGGGTCAGAATCATTTGAACCGGGTCGCGGCACACCTGGCGCACGACTTGGACCGGCATAAAAACGTTGATCGGTAAAGTGATCTGCCAATGCAAAAACATCAACAAAAAAGCGAGATTTACCTAAGCGGTGATTATTCCATGCAGCTGAAATCAGTCCCGATTCATTTGAAGTGATAAACGCAGTCGCAAACAAGCTTGATTGCGGTTGCTGCTTTCCTCCTGAGATAAAACCGCCGGCACCGATAGCCGTTCCCAGTGACTCCGTAGCAAAGATATAGGGTAACCAGCCGCTTCTTTTTTCATCGATTTTCTGACCGCGATCCAGTGCCACCACCTGAGCGGACAGCTGTACAGGGAATCCTACGATGAGAATTAGTAATAGAGGAATTAGTGATTTAAATAAATTCGAAGTAAACATATTGTTTTTATTCATTTTCCCATCAGTGATGTTGATAGCTTTGTTGAGAGTCGATTTTCTCGTAAAATCATTACAGCAACGATTATACAGAAAGATTATTAAAATACTCTCATTCCCTGCGCCAGCGTGTGCCGTTAGCTGAATCGTCAAGCACAATGCCCGCCTGGCTGAGTTGTTCGCGTATCTCATCACCTCTGGCCCAGTTTTTCTCTGCTCGCGCCCGGGCTCTATCTTCAACCAGTGCGTCAACTTCAGCATCTGGCATACCGTCAGTTGTGCTATCCCCGGTGATACCACGGAGAAAATCAATCGGCTGTAGCTGAAACAAGCCAATAATGGCACCCATAGCCTTCAATTGCCCGCCCAGAAACCGTGCTCTCTTCTGGTCATTTGTCTGCCGAGCGGAATTGACATCACGACGTAAAGCCGAGAGTGCAGATAATGCCTCCGGTGTATTAAAATCGTCATCCATAGCGGCAAAAAACGGCGCCGATATTTCAGCATCAAGAGCCGCATCTTCCTCTATATCCAGGCCATCAAGCGCAAGATAATAGCCTTCTAAAGCTGCCTTTGACTGATCCAGCGTCTCGTCACTGTAATTCAACGGGCTACGATAATGACTGTTGATGATGAAATAACGGAGAATCTCCGGATGGTAAGTGTCCAGTACATCACGGATAGTGAAAAAATTATCCAGTGATTTCGACATTTTTTCATCATCAATACGGACAAAGCCATTATGCATCCAGAGATTGACAAAATGATGGCCAGTCGCACACTCTGACTGAGCGATCTCATTCTCGTGATGTGGGAAGCGCAGATCCTGACCGCCACCATGGATATCGAAATGCTCACCCAGGGTCTGCATAGACATCGCCGAACATTCAATATGCCAGCCGGGTCGACCATCGCCCCACTCTGACGACCAGCTAGGTTCATCCGGCTTGGCCTGCTTCCACAGCACAAAATCTAATGGATCATCCTTAGTCAATTCAGCTTCGACACGTGCGCCAGCCTGTAAATCATCCAGCGATTCACCGGATAATTTCCCATACTGCTCAAATTTACGCACCCGAAAGCAGATATCGCCTGATTTCGTCTGATAGGCATAACCATTTTCCATCAGCTTGCTAATCAAAGAGAGTATATCTTTTATATGATGCGTGGCACGGGGTTCATGATCTGGCCGCAGGACGCCCAGTCGGTCAGTGTCCTCATGCATGGCATCAATAAAACGCCCGGTTAAATGCTTAATACTTTCGCCATTTTCAAAGGCTCTGGCGATTATCTTGTCATCAATGTCAGTGATATTTCGAACGTAGTTAACGTCATAACTGCGGTCACGCAGATAACGCGTGACCAGGTCAAACACAACCATCACTCTGGCATGGCCGATATGGCACAGATCATATACCGTCATGCCACAAACATAGATACCGACTTTACCGGGAACAATAGGTTTGAATTTTTCTTTTTTGCGGCTAAGGCTATTGTAGATTTGAAGCATAATGATAAAGACATATATGGTAGATGTATGTCAGATTTTACCGGAAAAGAAAAATCATGGACACAGTGGTGAGAACATCTTTCAATCGTCCCATGTTATAATTTTTACTTTTTTACAGGAAAAAACCAAATGATCAAAATGGAAACAAGCCACGGCGCTATCACCATTGAACTGGATGCCGATAAAGCCCCGATATCAGTAGAAAATTTTAAAAAATATATCGCTGATCAATTCTTTGATAACACAATATTTCATCGTATCATCCCAAATTTCATGATCCAGGGTGGTGGTTTTAACCCTGGAATGAGTCAGAAACAGGCCCTCGATCCGATTGAAAATGAGGCTGATAACGGGCTGGGTAATGACCGTGGCACAATTGCCATGGCCCGCACCAATGACCCGCATTCTGCGTCATCCCAGTTCTTCATAAATCTGAAAGACAATGCTTTTCTTAATCACAGCGGCAAGAACCCGCAGGGCTGGGGATATTGTGTCTTTGCCAAAGTCACCGATGGCATGGATGTAGTGGATAAGATCGCAGCTGTCGCAACCGGCAACTCCGGCGGCCATGGTGATGTACCTGTGGAGGATGTCGTCATTCTCAAAGTCGAAGAAACAGATGACTGATATCCGCCTGGCGTAAATCTAAACTGTGGCCACTAGCTTATTTATTTCAGACCTGCATCTGGATCCTGGCCGACCCGACGGCATACAGCTATTCAACAATTTTATCCGCAACAAGGCCGTTGAGGCAGACCGGCTATTCATCCTCGGTGACCTTTTTGAGTACTGGCTGGGTGATGACGCCTGTGAACATTCTGGCTATCAGGCGATAGAAGAAAGTCTCGCCACACTAAAAAATCACAACACCAGGGTGTATTTCATGCATGGTAACCGTGATTTTCTGGTTGGCGAAGACTTTGCTGCGTCTATAAACGGGGAATTACTGCCCGACCCTACCTTATTCAAGCTGGGTGATCTGGATGTTCTTTTGATGCATGGAGACAGCCTCTGCACAGATGATGTCGCACATCAACAATTCCGCGCAGTCTCCCGTAGCGATGAATGGAAAAACACTATTCTGTCCAAAACCATTCTGGAGCGTGAAGAACTTGCCCGCCAGTTAAGAATGAATAGCCAGAAAGGAAATGCCGAGAAGATCGAATCTATTATGGATGTTAACCAGGCATCTGTAGAAAAAGAGATGCTGACACATAAAACCAGACTGCTAATCCATGGACATACCCACCGTACCGCAATCCATGAGTTTCAACTAGGCGGCAAAACAGCGAACAGGATTGTTCTCGGCGACTGGTATCAAAAAGGCAACTATCTTATGCATAATCACAATAAATTCAAACTCTTAAGCTATCCTGATGAGAAAGTACTTGCGACATTAAACACCCCGTAGCTCACTTTATTATTTCGAGACTACACCCGGCATATACCTTTCATAGCCCTTCGGCAGATCGAATACACTTGAGTCTATTATTCCTTTCTCTTTGGCACTGATTAACGCACGGCTGCGCCCCAAATAGTCCTTCTGCCTGACTGGAAAACCCTTGCTCAGGTAACGGTCGGGTTTGAATACATTGTTTGCTAAATCGCAGTCAGAACTGACACTATCCGGCATTACCGCGACCAGTTTCGCATGCTGGCCTGCCAGCGTTCTTGCAAAGGCAGCAAGTGCCCTGGTTGCATCATCATTAAACCCAGGGACGGCATATACTTCCATACAACGAGTGCCATTTGTAAACATGTAGTACCGAGATACCTTCGTACCACCTACATCCGGCACACCGCCCGCATCGAGTTCTTCGATGTCATGCCTCAAAGGCCTTGGTGGAGCCACTAATACGGGCTGCTGAGGAATAACTAAAGTACGTTGGTCTTCATGGCTGACGCTAGAAATAGCGCTAGTCTTTCGATTAAATAAGACGAAATCCCCATGGTCATCGCCATCATCTAACCGCAGAAAGTCTTTGTTTATCAACATACGTGAGGGGTAGGACGATTCATTCTGAGAATCCTGCTCACTGAACATTAACACTGTTACTTCCGTCTCCGCCGCAAGGGCCTGAGTCAACGGCAGGGCTAATAGGGCAAACAATATTCCCCTGACAAATATGAACTGCATTTTAATTTCCTCTTTTATTCTCGAATTGGAGAGCTTATCTTTGATTCATGATAAATTCAGAGTGATATAATCCTTCTTCTCGGCCCTATCATCAACCAGAAATTGACATTCTGAGACAGAAACCTGACAGGCAGCAACAAAATGGAACAAAGAATCGAGTTTAAGCCCGAACTGATCAAGCGCTACGATAAAGCAGGGCCTCGCTATACCTCCTATCCGACAGCCAATCTCTTTCATCAGCACTTCACGCCCGAGGATTACCGGGCTGCTGCTACCCGCAGCAACAAAGAAAGCAACCCTAAACCGCTCTCCCTCTATTTTCATCTACCCTTCTGCGACACAGTCTGTTTTTACTGCGCCTGTAACAAGATAGTCACCAAGCGGCGCGAGCGGGCGACACCCTATCTGGACCATCTTTACCGTGAGATAGAAATGCAGGGGGCGCTTTACGACCAAGCCCGACCTGTCGATCAATTACACTGGGGCGGAGGGACACCTACCTTCCTGAATAACGATCAGATGCGCAGCCTGATGGAAAAAACAGGCCGGCATTTCACGCTGATGAATGATGATGCAGGAGAGTACTCAATAGAGATAGATCCCAGAGAGATCACTGCTGATGGCGTGCATTTCCTGCGTGAGATCGGCTTCAATCGTCTCAGCCTCGGGGTGCAGGACTTTGACGCCAGGGTGCAGAAGGCTGTCAATCGCATACAAAGCGAAGAAGTCACCTTCGCAGCAATTAATGCCGCCCGTGAAGCTAAATTTAAATCGGTCAGTGTCGATCTCATCTATGGCCTGCCCTTTCAGAGTGTAGACAGTTTTTTAGCGACACTGGATAAAATCATGCAGGTTGATCCAGACAGACTGTCTGTGTTCAATTATGCCCACCTGCCTACCCTGTTTATGCCTCAACGACGCATCAATGAGGAAGACCTGCCCTCCGCAGCTGAAAAGCTGGAGATACTGCAGGCAGTCATCCAGTACCTCACCGATAAAGGCTATGTCTATGTCGGCATGGACCACTTCGCCAAACCGGATGATGAACTGGTTATCGCCCAGAACAAAGGGCAGCTATACAGAAACTTCCAGGGCTACTCCACCCACGCCGATTGCGACATGGTAGCCATGGGCGTCACCGCCATCTCACAGGTCAATAATATCTACAGCCAGAATGTCCGCGATGAAGAAAGCTACTATCAAATGATAGATGAAGGAAAACTGCCGCTATTGCGAGGCCTTGAACTGACTGCCGATGACCTGTTACGCCGCGATCTGATAAGCCAGCTTATCTGTAACTTCCAACTGGACATGGATCAGTTTATGAAAAAGCATAATATTGATTTTGCTGATTACTTTAAAGATGAATTATCTCAACTCGCTACTATGCAGGACGATCAGCTATTGCAGATTCGCGACGATGTAATCTCCATACTGCCTGCCGGTAGATTATTGATTCGCAACATCTGTATGACCTTTGATGCTCACCTCGATGACAAGCAGAAAGCCCGTTTTTCTAAAGTCATCTGACGATGAAAGTTCAAAGTTCAAAGTTCAAAGTTGAAAGTTGAAAGTTGAAAGCTTAAAGCTTAAAGCTAAAAGCTAAAAGCTAAAAGCTAAAAGCTAAAAGCAAAAAAATTTAAATACAAAAGATCAGAGAAATCTATACGATCCTGATTGTCCTTCTCCTTTAAGCTTTAAGCTTTTAACTTTGAACTTTAAGCTTTTAACTTTAACCTTCTTTCTGAGACGCCTCTTCAAGCCGACCAGTTAGCCTGACTATCTGCCCCCAGTCATAGGTCACGATATCCTGTGCATGGGCGAGGTTGTTGCGCAGTGACTCCATCTCACGAATAGTTTTTTTAGCTGAGCGTCGCGACTCCAGGCCCATTACCGCCATGGTTTCATCTTTAGTGATAATAATTTTCCCTTTATCAGACAGCTGCAGGCAGTCGAGTAAACTGCAATGTTGACCGCGCCGTATTCTTTCGGCCTGTAGATCCTTAGCACGCTGCAATCGCTCATCGCTAAGAGCAGCCTGCCAGCTTTCATCAGGGAAAAATAGTGAAATAGCCTTGTTCGCATCCATTTCAATAAACGTAATGATGCCAAACAGCCACATTCTGAAAGCAGGCTTATTGATATCTTCACGACAGAATACGCCGGCAATTTTACCGAGTACAGAAATAAAACCGTATTGCTGCAGGGTCAGCACATGTATCACATCCGAAAAAGAACTGTCTGCTGAAACAACCTGCCCCTGTCTAAATTTCCGCATATTTTCACGGCAGGTCTGGCCGTTCAAATCTTCATGACGTGCATAGCCGATTATCACCCCCTGCTCTCTCAGGCACACCATTTGAAGCTTGTGAACCTCCATCATGGCCTGCACTTCCTCACAGGAACGCGAGGCATCGAAGGATCTGACAGGTTCTGCTATATGTTGAGCGGTAAAGGCTTCAGAAAAAAGCCTGAAAAGGTGTTCATTCTCATCTTTTTCAGGAATATTTATAGATGAAACGCTGGTTTCTGTATCAAGTTTAGTGGCATTTTCCAGCTTAAGCAAACATTTATGGTAGGTCTTCCATGCCCGTTTGTAGAGTGCCGCATCCGCCTCATCCAACACCTCCAGCAAAGCACCCATTTCCTGTAAGTACTGCACTGCAAATTCTGTATCATGCTTGCAAATGTCGAGGGCATTATCGATTAAATCTGCAAGCTTAATAGTTTTAGCCCGCAGGCTGGCGCGAGCGACATGTTGCCTGTCTATTCTTTTTCGAATGCGCCGATTGCCATCGCTGGGCATGCTGATATCGGTAAGATTTTCTACCAGTTCCGCAACACCGGTACCGAACTCCTTTTCAACATCATAAAGCGTGGCCGGTGTGTCTTCGACGACATCATGCAGCCAGGCGGCGGCAATCATTTCTTCGTCATCGGATACTGAGGCGACAATATTTGCTACTGATGACAGATGGACGGTGTAGGATTGATTATTGTATTTGCGCAAATGATTTATGCGCTTGTGTGCTGTGGTAGCGAATTCCTTTGCCTTTTCTACCAGAGCCATTCTCACTCTATGCTCAGAGCAGATCGAGCCCACGTTGAAGATCCTTTTTCAAATCTTCAACATCTTCCAGCCCTATCGACAACCTGAGTAGATTATCAAACACCCCCATCTCCTGTCGTTGTTCGTCAGTCAATCGTCCGTGGGTCGTGGTAGCAGGGTGCGTAATTGTAGATTTTGTATCACCCAGGTTTGCTGTAATAGAAAACAATCTGGTGCTATCAATAACTTTCCATGCGGCGTCTCGTCCACCCTTGACCTGGAAGGCAAGAATGCCTGCAGCCGCTGTTTGCTGGGTCTGCGCAAGTTCATGCTGGGGATGAGTCGGCAGGTCTGGATAAAAGACGCGCTCGACTGCTGGCTGTGCCTCTAACCAGCCCGCTATTTCCAGTGCATACTCGCTATGTGCCTTCATTCTGAGTGAAAGTGTTTCCAGGCCTTTTAATTGCACCCAGGCATTGAAGGGACTCAACGAAGGCCCGGCACTGCGAAGAAAAGAAAAGACAGCGTCGCCTACCAGCTCTTTATTGCCGACGACCGCCCCACCCATGGTTCTACCCTGGCCATCAATGTATTTCGTAGAGGAATGAACCACTACATCGGCACCCAGTTTTAGTGGCTGCTGCAGCACCGGGGTGCAGAAGGTATTATCTACCACCAGAACAGCCTGGCTTTTATGGGCCAGCGCCGCTACTGCCCGGATATCCGAGACATTACAAAGTGGGTTGGATGGCGTCTCCAGAAACAGCATCTTTGTATTCGGCTGAATCGCGTTTTCCCACTGTGACAGATCTGTTGAATCGACATAGCTAAAGCTTAAATCAAATCGTGTCATAATATTGTTGAACAGAATGATTGTAGAACCAAACAGGTCTCTGCCAGCCACCACGTGGTCACCTGACTTCAACAAACCCATACAGGTTGCTACGATTGCACTCATACCTGTAGCGGTCGCAACGCAGCACTCACCTTCCTCCATTGCAGCGAGCCGATCTTCGAAAGTTCGGACCGTCGGGTTGGTAAAGCGTGAATAGATATTGCCTTCTACTTCACCAGAAAATTTTGCAGCGGCATCAGCAGCATTCTTGAAAACATAGCTTGATGTCAGAAATATAGGCTCTGAATGCTCACCTTCCGCAGTGCGAACCTGACCCGTGCGAACTGCGCGGGTCGCTATTTTATACTCAGAATTGTCATTATTCTCGCTAGACATTTTTAATCATTAAAGCTCAACTCTGTTTGACTGGCATTATTTTCTTTTTTCCGAGCCTTATCATTACGCAGCTGGTTAATCATCTCAAGATAATTCTGATCAATATCTCCAGTTATATACTCGCCGTTAAAACAGGATGTATCAAACTGGGTTATCTCTTTGTTACCCTTGTGAGCAGCCTTAATCAGGTCTTTCAGATCCAGGTATATGAGCCTGTCTGCTCCGATCTCCTTACAAATCTCTTCAGTGTTTCGATTATGCGCAACTAATTCGGACGGTGAAGGCATATCGATGCCATACACATTCGGGTACCTGACAGGTGGTGCAGCTGAAGCAAAATAGACGCGTTTTGCACCGGCATCTCTGGCCATTTTAATTATCTGACCTGAGGTGGTACCTCTAACAATAGAGTCATCAACCAGCAATACATTTTTCCCCTTGAATTCAAGTTCAATTGGATTTAATTTTCTTCTAACAGAGCGCCTGCGCTCCTCCTGGCCCGGCATGATAAAAGTCCGGCCGATGTAGCGGTTTTTTATAAAGCCTTCCCGGTAAGTCACTTTCAGCTGCTTGGCTAATTGTATGGCCGATGTTCGACTGGTGTCGGGTATAGGAATTACGACGTCAATCTTCGCATCCTTCCACTCGCGTTTAATCTTCTTTCCCAGATACACGCCTGTGCGTAATCGAGTTTTATGAACGGAGATTCCATCCATTAACGAATCCGGTCGCGACATATAGACAAATTCGAATATACAGGGTGATGTCTGAGAATGTTCAGCACACTGTTGAGTGTGGACAGTCCCCTGCATGTCAATAAAAATGGCCTCACCCGGCGCTACGTCACTGACTACATCGTAACCCAGTACGTCAAGGGCAACACTTTCGGATGCCACTATGTGTTCCGGTCCTTTCGGCGTATTGCGGCTGCCGTATATCAGAGGGCGAATGCCGTAGGGGTCACGAAAAGCGAGAATCCCCTGACCGACAATCAAAGTGACTACGGAATAGGCACCTTTAACACGTTTATGCACCGCAGAGACGGCGTTAAAGATATCCTGAGGGCCAACCTGCAGGCTGGAAGATTGATACAATTCATGCGCAAAAATGTTTAATAGAACTTCAGAATCCGAGTTAGTATTGAGATGTCGCAGGTCATCACGAAACAGTTCTTTCTGCAAGTCCATTGCATTGGTCAGGTTTCCGTTGTGACCGAGTGCTACACCGAATGGAGAATTGACATAAAAGGGTTGCGCCTCAGAGCGTGAATCACAGCCCGCAGTCGGATACCTGACATGGCCGATACCCATGTTCCCTTCAAGACCAAGCATATGTCGTGTATGAAACACATCACGAACCAGTCCATTATCTTTGCGCATGCACAGACGATCACCATCACTGGTCACAATACCGGCAGCATCCTGACCACGGTGCTGTAATACCGTCAGACCATCATAAATTGACTGGCTGACAGTTTCCTGAGCAAAAATTCCAATAATCCCGCACATCTCACTTCACCTTCGGTTAAGCTGGAACATGAGCATTCATACCTTCTGACCAAAAAATCGCGATACCTCTGCCGGCATCGTAGACATACCATAAGCCGCAATCAATAAAAAATATTCTTTCAAGTTAGAGCCTAACCACCAGCTTTCTTTAGCGAATTGAGTAGACTGAATCAAGATTGCCAGGACAGCGATTATGATAACACCGCGCAACAGGCCAAAGATCATTCCCAGCGTTCTATCCATGCCTCTCAAAGGAGATTTATTCATTATTTTACTAATAAAATATGAGACTAGTGCAAACAAGACCAGCGACAGGAGAAATATCGAGATAAAGGCAGCCGCTTTGCGAACATCAGACGATTGAATAATTGAATCAAATACCGGAGCAAACACACTGGCAAATCGCCAGGCCAGCCATGCAGAGACGATCCAGCCGACCAGCGACATAATTTCTCTTACCAGACCCCGAAACACACCCACCAGACCCGATACAGTGATTATCGCAATGATGATGATATCAAGAATATTTAACACACTATTTTAGACTGTTTATTAAGAATTATTTTTTAACAACAATGCCACGCTGCCGCGTCTTATGCTGCAGTCTCTCCTGCATTTTTTCAGCAGATTTTCTATCCTTAAATGGCCCGATCCAAACCTTGGTTGCTGTCCCCTTACTGGTTTTCACTTTTCCTGAGCTTGCGCTAAAACCTTTTTTCTTTAGTTCTGAAACTTTTTTACTGGCATTAGCGGGTTGTGAGAATACTCCTACCTGTACGACCCAGCCAGACACAGCAACCGGTTGAGATTTTTTTACCGCTGCCTGCTTCTTCACAGGCTTTTTGGCGGCCGCTTTTTTTACAGGCACCTTAGTGGCACTTTTGGCAGGCACATCTGGTTTAGCCGCAGGCCTTTGCATTGGTCTGAATAGGATCGAAGATGGCTCAGAATTCAGGCTTTTATTCGATTCTTTCTTTTCAGCCTTAGCAGACTTATGTGTATTCTCGTCGGATTCAGCAGCAGTCGTAGATGATATACGGGAAACGAAGACATTTTTTCCTTCTTTCGTTACCTCCATAACCACCGGTTCAGTTTGCTCAGGCTCCTGAAACTCAGGGTTCTTGCTTAGCAACATCGGTAACAGGACTATAGCAAGCAGTATCAATACAACCGCCCCAGTCAGGCGCTGGCGGGGATCGTAATCCTGGTAATTGTGTTTCGCGGCGACGGCCATTTTAATGACTGGTATCTTCGATCTATATAGGTCAGCGATCTAAACAGGAAAATACAATGTTCTGCTCAGTAATTTCTTTAAGACAAGGTGTCAATTATACCACCTACAGTATGAAAAGAACCAAAAACTACCACTCTATCTTCCTCCTTAGCGGCTTTGCATGCCTGTCGCCATGCCTGTACAACTGTTTCAAATGTATCGGTTTTTGAGCCCGGCCCAAGTTTCTCTAATATGTCTTTCAATCGCTCAGTGGATTCGCCTCTATCTACACTGAGGTTCGCGATGTACCAGTTATCAACAGACTGATAAATTTCTGACAATGACCGAACAATGTCTTTGTCTTTTAGCATTGCCACAACGGCATGGGTGCTACCTGAAACTGGCTTTGCTCTGAGGTTATTATTCAATAACTGCATTGAATCAGGGTTATGCGCTACATCAAGAATTAGCTGTGGCTTTTCTGCAATAATCTGAAATCGACCGGCCAGACTGATATTCGGCATGAGACCGCATATGATTTCGTCTGCTAACGGTAATTTCTGTTGCAGAACGCGAATACACATCAGCACTCCCGCGAGATTGTTGAATTGCTGGCGACCAAACAGGCTCGGCAATGGCAGAGCTAGCCATGGTTTCGACTGATCCGCCTTCCATCTCCAGCTATTCGGTAAAAGCTCGTAGCGATAGTTCTCATTTAGCGTATATAATTCAGCCGCCTTTTCATGGGCAATACGCATCAGACTCCGGGGTGGCTTAGCGTCAGATATCACGACCACACTTCCTTCGTGAATTATCCCTGCCTTCTCGACTGCGATAGATTCCCTGTCATTTCCCAGCCAGGCTGTGTGGTCTATGCCAATGCTGGTGATAAGTGCTACATCCGCTGGAAATAGATTTGTTGCATCCAGCCGTCCACCGAGTCCAACTTCAAGAAGAATGATCTCCGGCTCACACTGCTGAAATATCAGGAACGCTGCCAACGTGGCAAATTCAAAATATGTCAGTGGAACAGTTTCTCGCGTAATATTAATTTTCGAGAAGGCCTGACAGAGTTCATCGTCATCGACAAAGTCGCCATTAACGCGTATCCGCTCGTTGAAAACTGTCAGGTGGGGCGAGGTGTAACATGCCGTACGGTATCCGGCACCACTGTAAAAACTTTCCAGCGCAGTAATACTTGAGCCTTTCCCGTTGGTACCCGCAACAGTGATCGACGGGCAACTGAATGGCCTCAGTCCAAGTCGTTCTGCAACTTGCCTCAGTCTATCCAGACCCAGGTCAATCTCAGCACTGTGTTGTTGAGAAATGAAATCGAGCCAGCCGGTGATATCTCCGGGTGTCACTGACATAGTTACAAATCCGTGTTTATGATACTGCCGTTTTTTTCCCGCTCAGCATAGCCAGTGTTGAAGCAATCACTTCGCGTAAGTCCCGGCGGTCGGCGATCAGATCGATCGCACCGGTTTCAAGAAGGAATTCTGAACGCTGGAAGCCTTCAGGTAAGGTTTCACGAACAGTCTGTTCAATGACGCGAGGGCCGGCAAAACCGATTAAAGCCTTCGGCTCTGCAATAATCACATCACCAAGCATAGCGAGACTGGCGGAAACACCCCCCATAGTCGGGTCTGTCAGCACCGAGATAAAAGGTACGCCCTGATGGGATAATTTTCTCAGCACAGCACTGGTTTTTGCCATCTGCATTAACGAAAACAGAGCTTCCTGCATGCGTGCACCCCCACTGGCGGAGATAGAGATCAGAGGGATTTTCTGTTCCATACAAAGATCAGCGGCACGAAGAAATTTTTCACCGACCCCCGTCCCCATTGAACCACCCATAAACCCGAATTCAAAGGCTGCGGCGACGATAGCCTCGCCTTTTAACTCGCCCTTTATAACGACCAGAGCATCTGTTTCATCGGTCTTTTTCTGTGCTTCAGAGAGACGATCCCGATATTTCTTCAAATCTTTAAACTTTAGCGGGTCAGTGGCTTTAAGTGAACTGGCAATTTCCTCTTGCGGGGACTCATCGAGAAGCATTTCCAGACGACGCCTGGCACTGATGCGTAAATGGTGACTGCATTTTGGGCAGACATCAAGATTTCTTTCCAGCTCAGCACGATACAGCACTGCACTACAGGCAGGGCATTTTTTCCACAGCCCCTCCGGAATATCTTTCTTACCAAAGCTGCCACTGGATTTTATCTTCGGCGGCAACAACATTTCAAACCAGCTCATTTGTTTAATCCTGTCGTATTAAATCCAGTCGTTAATTCGGATAACCTGATTATTTAGCCACATCCAGCGCATCACGCACAGCGCGCAAAAAAGAACTGATCGCTACGATAACATGCTGCTTATCGCCATCAAACTCTTCCATCATCCGAACTATAGCACTGCCAATTACAACTGCATCAGCAAACTGTCCAATTTTCACCGCACTTTCCGGGCTATTTATGCCAAATCCTACACCCACAGGCAGGCTCGTATGCCGCCGTATTTCACTGATTTTTGTCTCGATTTCACTATAATCGAGCTCTGCAGCACCCGTCACACCCCGTATAGATACGTAGTAGACGAAGCCACGGGCCTCCAGTGAGACAATATCCATGCGCTGAGCTGTGGTAGTGGGTGCCAGCAAATAAATCGGATCTATGTCTCTCTGATAAAGCAGCTCATTGAACTCACCGGCTTCTTCGGGAGGTAGATCTACCAGCAACAGGCCATCAACACCTGAAAGCTTAGCGGCATCTGCGAAGGCCTCATATCCCATCGATTCAACGGGATTGAGGTATCCCATAAAGATTACCGGCGTGACCTGGTCATTCTGACGAAATTGCTTAACCATATTGAGCACATCATGCAAACTCGTATTATGTTCCAGTGCTCGCTGATTGGCTTTCTGAATTACCGGGCCATCGGCCATCGGATCCGAAAAGGGGATACCCAGCTCAATTATGTCGGCGCCTGCTTCTACCATCGCATGCATCAGAGGGACCGTAATATC
>VAPH01058944.1_pt1 | contig 19055 bp, 14 predicted proteins | sample 3393861 | NCBI WGS metagenome assembly VAPH01 (sample SAMN08290439, study PRJNA428436) | hydrothermal vent metagenome | isolation source: Deep-sea hydrothermal vent chimney | place: Atlantic Ocean: South-mid Altantic Ridge | reverse complement strand
TCGTTAGCCCACTTTTCGCTCCCAATGCAGGGTCGTTGAGCAATGCCCTGTCTTTCCAGGTACCACCAAGATAAACACGACCGTAAACATCGTCGTTAGTATTATCGATGCCTGTCAATGTCCAGACCATGACATAACCACTGCCGTTGCTTACCAGTCTCGATATACGCCCATCACATCTCCTGCCGTCAGGGAGTGTAATGTCTGCCAGAATGGTTGCTGGTTGCCAGTAACCGAAGAGCTGGTACTCCCGCAAGCACCAAGCGAAAAAAATATAATCGAAAATAACCAGACTTTCAAAAAAACTGATAAATTCCTGATTACCACGCTAAGCTTCTCCCTGGCCAATGCTGAGTTGACCATCGTTTTAATTGCTCATTTATTGAGCCGTATAATTTTTGTCTGGCCAGTGGGCCAGATTATTGATTTATATATCTTAATTAGAGATAAATACAGCGCGGCCAGCATTTTTTGACAATAAATCAAACTGAGGGCGGGCTTTAGCGAATATTTAACCTCGGGCGCAAGAAGTTTCCATAAATAATATATTTATTGTATCTATTTCGGGATATTGTCATGCTCATCAAGACTAGCGCTAGATAAAAATTTTATAAAAATCATGATGGACAAAAAAACCAATAATTTAGAGCCACAAATACTCTCCAGGCAAATCCATTTGCTATTTAACCAGGCATTTAGTTTTCTGGTTATTGGAGCAGTGATAGTCCCATTATTAGTGGTTTATGTGCTGTGGGGTATAGTGGATCGTGATGTTTTACTAAGCTGGCTAGCTGCTATATTCATCCTGAATACTGTTAGGGCGATTCTATTTCGCAAATACGCTAAGTCCGACAAAAGTGTGCTTGATGCGCGACTCTGGGCCAGGTACTTCACCGTTCTGGTATTTATATCTGGTGTGATATGGGGATTTGGGGGATTTAGTTTTATTCAGACCGGTCAGCCGTTGGTTAATGCATTTGTTATCATGATTAGTGTGGGTATCGCTGCCGGTAACATCCCGTGGCAATCTTCCTACGCTCCGGCTATTACAACATTCACTCTTTTATCATTGCTACCGCTTTCATTGCGGTTAGCGCTGGAGCAAGAACGTATTTACCTCGTGTTAGCCATTTCTATTGTTTTATATTCCGTGACAGTATTGATGATCAGTCGAAGCGTCCAAAGATTAATCCGTGAGTCAATTATTTTGCGCTTTGAACAATCAGAGTTGGTTGAAGATTTAAAAGAAGAGCGTGACAAGGCAACCCAGGCAAGTAACATGGCCGATGCCGCTAACCAGGCCAAATCGAATTTTCTTGCCGCAGTCAGCCACGATTTACGCCAGCCGCTCCATGCCCTGGGTTTGTTTGTGAGCAACCTGAAAAATAAGGCAAAAGATACGATACATGTCAGCACTGTCGATAAAATTGACTCACTGCTTGTTGGTCTTGAATCCATGTTTAATGGTTTGCTGGACATCTCACGTCTTGATGCTGGAATAATTAAACCTGACTTTCGCCATTTTGATATTGCGCCGCTAATAGATAAAGTATTCGGGGATTGTCAGCAGGAGGCGCAGAGCAAGAATATCAATTTACGAAAACGCCATCGTAAATTAATTGTCTATAGTGATCCCGTTTTAGTCGAGCGCATTATCCGCAACTTGATGACCAATGCCGTACGCCATACCCAAAGTGGGAGCGTATTGGTGGGTGTGCGTCGTGCCAACAAATGTGTACGGGTGAGCATTTGGGATACGGGCCCGGGCATTGCAGAAGGCCAGGTACAAAAAATTTATGATGAATATTATCAATTAAAGAACCCGGAGCGTGATCGTAATAAAGGTCTGGGTCTGGGCCTGGCAATTGTCAGTCGCCTGGTTGAGCAACTGGATATTTCAATCGAGCTTAAGTCGACATTAGCCAAGGGGTCTTGTTTTTCAATCAACCTGCCGTTTGGTGATGAAGAGAAAGTGGCCGATGCGCCGCAACAACCCACGAGCATAAAAACAGTTACCCTGGATGGGACAACAATACTGGTCATCGATGACGACACCTCAATACTCGAAGGCATGCAAACCTTGCTCGAAAGCTGGGGTTGCCAGGTAATGTTGGCTGAATCAATTGCGACTGCACTGGAGCATGTCACGAAAAAAATCCCGGACCTGATTGTTGCTGATTATCGTTTGCGTGAAAATTTAACCGGCATGGATGCGATTAATGCCATCAATAAGCAAGTTGGCAAACAAATACCGGCGGTACTGGTGACCGGCGATACCGATCCCGATCGGTTGCGCGAAGCACAAGACAGCGGTTTGCCATTACTGCATAAGCCCGTCAGGCCAGCAAAGTTACGCACTATGATCGGTCGTCTAAATAAGAGGTCGTGAGGGTTATTTTTATTGTCTAGTCAGCTAGCGTCTAGTCAGTTTTAGTTTCTGCCAGTGTAGAATTGCTCAGCGCAGGAAATGAAAAGTAAGGTCGACCAGACAACACCTGATGAATTGCGTGTATTATTTCATCAGGATGACTGGATTTTTCTACATAACCCATAACGCCTGACTGAATAACCGGCAGTATCTCTTTTTGTTGATGAGTTGACGAAGTGAGCAATACCGGCACATGACTATGATATTTTTTCAATTGTTTCAGCAACCAGAACAGGGATACGCTAGATAAGCTTAAATCCAGCACCAGCAAATCAAATTCAATATTATAATCAGGTTGTAACAATTCCAGCGCTTCGTTTGTTGAGCTGGCCGTTTCCAGAAACAGCGGTTCGCCAAAATTATGCAAGCGTAGCGCTTCAGCCAGGCCTTCGGCAAATAAAACATTATCGGCAATTAAAATATTCAAGATTTATGCTCGCCCATGAATCATGTATTACTTGCTTTATCTGAATTAAAAGCGACGGAGGGATTAAAAAATAATCTCTCCGTCTCTTTTTTTCGTACATTAATTACGGTGCTGAAATAATACGGACATCGTAACGCACCCGGATATCACCTGACTGGTTATTGGGGTTAAGTCCCGTAGTAGCGGTGGGGGTAAACCAATTCCACAATAGCGGTCTGGTTTGATACTCAATGGGAAAAATATTATTTGTTTGCGTTATTGTCCTACCCTCAAAACCGGTGCTTGATGTGATGTCCAATGAGGGTGATGGCGCTGACCCGATAATACGATTGTCTACTGCTTTTGGATCGTTGTTCGGGAATCGTGATTCGATTGTCCAGATACCAAGACCGGGTGCTGCTGAATCCCGACATAATTTAGCGGTATCAACTGCCCTAAATAGATCCCCCCCAGGCGAGGGAAAGGAAACAAACTGCCAGCCGAGATTGACGTTTAATTCTGCCACCTCTACTCTTATCTCGTGACAACCTTCTGTCGCAGGCACCCGGAATTCATAAACAGGAACACCATTTTGGGTCTGATTAGTAAGTTCGTGCTGAATATTTATAGTAGTGTCCAGAAAATTCCAGCCACCACCGGTATAGATATCACTTGTCGTCCCAACTGCTGGATTTTTCAGGAGCGGGTCAGTATTGGCAAAAATATCCCAGCCATAACCTGAAGCAGTGGTTTGGATATTCGATCGAGTTACGTTAGAAAAAGCCACTTGCCGTATCAGAGATACAGGTGGATTACTACCCGGTACCAAACCATCTTCGAGCACCTTACCATCAACAATCAAACTCCAATACGCATCAAATGTATTATCGGCCCCACCCCGAGTGCGATTTTCCAACAGTTGTCCACCCATCATCCGTATCCGAATAATTTCAGAATCGCCTGAGGCGAAGGCCAACTCATCGGAGCGCCTGTAATCTCCGTTAATTTGAACATAAGCAATGTATTTGAATGGCCCTGTACCCAGATCCGAGCTGCCATTAGTCCCATCAATCACGCTCGTACCAGGAAGCTCTCTTATTGCAGGAAACAATGTAGGCCCGTCTGCAACCGCATCATAAAAGTCTACCACCAGCCAGTCACACGTTGAGGAAGCAGGACCCGTTGATGGTGTACCGAGTAATGCAGGATCGCACACCAGCTTTGTACCTGGTAAATAATTCGCATTATCAACGGGGTTCGGTTCAGGGATATTCGGATGATTCAATTCATTATTAAAACGCAATAACAGCACTTTATAACTACTTACATTATTTCCCGTGATAGAAAAATCACCCGTACCCATGACATCACTCAGTTCATATCTTAAATCAATATTAGCCGGCGGATCAGAATTAAAGGTAGCGGACAGGTTGCTGATATCGGTTGCATCAAACACATTGGCCAGGCGAGTGGCTGGCATCAACAAGGTAAAATCATCATCCAGGTCAGGAATACCATCACCGTCGGTATCGGCTGAGAGTGGGTTTCGGCTTAATGTCGGATCGGCGGCGACCAGGTTAGCTTCATCATAATCATTCATGCCATCACCGTCTGTGTCCATCCTTAAAGGATTGGAGCTAACGCTGATGGTGGTATCGATAATACCTTTGGTATAAGTTACATCCCAGCCAGCAATTTCCTGACCATCCGTCAGACCATCACCATCGGTATCTGACAATAGCACGTCGGTGCGATAAAAGAATTCATCTCGATCGCCGACACCATCAAGATCGGAATCCTGTATATAAGACAGGCTCAAAAAATCTCCGCCACGCAGACTGATCGTCGTCAAATCATAACTCGTCACCAGATTTGATATTTGAGGATTAAGACTTAACAGTCGAGTCTGTTGTTCAGGCGTCGTATAAACCGTTGTGCTGTATTGATTGGTTCCTGTATTCGATGCATGCACTAATACCCAGACCCCTTTATCTCCAAAAGGATCTGCGGCATTAATTGGCATATTGTTAATGCCATCGACACCGGAAATTACACCCGGAACGGCTGATGTACTGACGCCCAGTCCCAGTACCGAAGTGAGCGCATCCTGAATAGAGATTTTTGTTGCAGGATTACCATTGACCGCGATCCACTCATTGATGGGTGAGCGTCCTGAAGATGTTCCAAAATCAATGATTAACATTGCATTCTGTGCCTGGATACCTGCCAGGTTAAAATTGTAGGCATTACCATCTGCGTCCAGTAAATTAAAAATAGACGGCTTTACCGTCAGCCCTTTTGAATTGCCTAACAAGCGTTTTACGGTTTGCAGATTTATATTTTTGGCAATAAAATTCAATGGCCCGGTAGCTTGATCGGGTCCCAGTGTGACGCTGGGAAACGCACCCGCCACCGTATCAAAATCCATATTACCCACGGGTAGCACCGGCCTGCTGAGCGATACATCGTAGTACGTTGAGCTCAGAATAAGACTTTCTACGGTGTAACTCAGATTGCCCGAGTTAACGATACTGGCGACGATGGCGACCTGGCCATCACCGGCGCTAACCTCGTTTGAGGTTTCAAATGCTTCTGCCTGCTCGAGTGCATTAGAATTTTCGTTAGTCTGCTCCTCTGACCAGCTGGTGGTATTATCTTGCGAAAACGTCTGGGTCGCTTCGAAAGAAACGGTCGCGCTAGCACTGGGAGGGTAAGCAGCAGTAACACTCGCTTCGATGCCTGCTGTGTATGAACGTTCAAAACCATTGGTCATTTCTGACGAATCTGACCGTGTGAAACTGGATGAAGATGATTGTGATCGGCTGGTGGATATCGATGTGGCACTACCATTGGTTTCGCTGTAATTAATCTGCACTTCAGGTGCACTCAATAAAGTGATAGCAATTTTTGGCGTATCGGCAATCAACGGATTAAAACGCAATCGATTGCCATCTGGATCAAACCCCAGTGTGACTACTTCATCATAATCACTAAAACCATCGGCATCGGTATCAAGCAGGTTTGGATTAGTGCCGTAGACATTTAACTCATCCAGATCAGTCAGACCATCGTTATCCGTGTCTAAATCTCCACCAGAAACCGGTGTGTCACCAGGTAGTATCACGGTTGTCTCATCGGTGCACGCTGCCAGGAAAAACAAATTAACTATAAATATGGAAATGTATAACATTCTTGATATTGACATAATTATTCTCCGTGTAAGCGTTTGCACATTTTTGTGTTTTGTATGTTTATGCCTATTTCCTGGACATTAGTCACAGCAAACTGGAAGTGACATATGTTACAAAAATACAAGGAGAGAAATATATACAACTGAAGGGGGAGGCTGACTACGACTAAAGTCGTAGCGGGTGAGAGTTAGATTATTTTAAAGCGGGTAGGTGTTATCTTGATTGGAATTTGGCAATGGCCTGGGCACGGCTTTGGACGCCGAGTGTTCGCAGCAGGGCGCTGACGTGGACTTTGATGGTGGATTCGGCGATGCCCAGTTCGTGGGCAATCACTTTATTTGACGATCCGGTAATGAGTAATTCCAGCACTTGTTTTTGACGTGTGGTGAGGGGTTGGCCGGTTTCATGGTTTAAATCTTTTGTTTTATGGGTAGTCGCGATGGCTGCGGGGGGAATGTAAACCTGGCCTGATAAAATAAGCCGAATCGCCGCCAGCAAGCCCTCGGAATCTGAAGACTTATGAATATAACCCATTGCCCCCATGTTAATTGTTTGGCTGATGGTATCCTGATCGTCGGATGCCGACAGCACGGCGACCGGGGTATCGGGATATTTACTGCTGAGTGTAGACAAACCCTGCAAACCATCCATGCCGGGTAAGTTTAAATCGAGCAAAACCAGGTCGTAATCGCTGTCGGCATCCAGAATATTGAATGCCTCATTGCAATTACCTGCCTCGCTGACGCTGATCCCGTCTTCAAGTCCATTGAGCAAATGGAGCAGGCCTTCGCGAAACATTTTATGATCGTCGACAATCAATATTTTCATACGGGAGCGATAGGCCTAATGATGGTCGGTAAAAATTATGTATATAGATAGCAATTTACGATTTATAATTCAGTCATGCAAGTAGATCCCCCAAAAAATATCCTGATTCGTGGCCCCAATCCTATCGGTGATCTGATTATGGCCACGACGAGTTTTGCCGCTATTCGTAAACGGTTTCCCGAGGCACGTATCACCATGCTGGTCAGGCGTCCGCAGATAAAGGTGGTGATGGGCAGTGATTATTTTGATGAGCTAATGATAGATGATAGCAATCAAGGGTTGGCTGCTATGTTCCGACTGGCCAGGCAGCTCTGGAAAGCGCAGTTTGATTATTGCATTTTGTATACCAACTCACTGCGAACTGCCATTACTGTGGCACTGGCCGGAATCCCCGAGCGAGTCGGATTTGCCAAGGGTGGCCAAAGTCCGTTGCTGACCCAGGTGGTCAAGCCCGTTCTAAATGAGCAAAAAAAATGGTTGCCTACGCCCATGCCTGAAATTTATGGAAGATTGATTAAATCAATCGGTATTGAACCCGGTACTGGCTGGCCCCGTTTGACCGTTACCGAAACCTGCGAGTTGCGGGCCCAGGACTTAAAAAAATCACTGGGCATTGGTGAGCATGAAAAACTCATTGGCCTGGCGCCCGGCGCGGCTTTTGGCCAGAGTAAATTGTGGCCACCTGCACATTTTGCCGGCCTGGCCGATAAGCTGACCGAAAAATATGGATTACGAACTATTATATTAAGTGGGCCGGGTGAGGAAACTAATACCCGTGCCATAGTCACTGCCATGAAATCGAAACCTGTTGTCACCGACAAGCCTGTTGATCTCGATTTACTCAAACCCTTTATCCGTGACCTGGCCTTGCTGGTCGCGACGGATAGTGGCCCGCGTCATTTTGCTACCGCATTTAAAGTGCCGACGGTGGTGATCATGGGGCCAACCGATCCCCGCTGGAGTGGTGCCAACCTGGATAGGCAGGAAGTCGTGCGCCACGATGTATCCTGCGGCCCCTGCCACAAAAAAATATGTCCTTTAGATCATCGCTGTATGATTGGCATTACACCGGATGAAGTAATGGGGCGAATAGCACAACTGGATGACCGACTTGGAGTTTTTTGAAATTCGACAGCTTAATTTTAAAGACTAGGTCAAAATTTCTTGACGGGTTTACGGTGTTCACAAAAATTATTAGCTTTATTTGAATGGCTCAGGTTTTTCAGCTTTAATCATGACAATATTGTAAATCCTGTCTAAAATACTTTTTAAAAGATATGGCAAAAGTTATCATTGTGGGAGCACGCCGCCGCCGCCAGGGCATAGGTGAATTCCTGGCCGCTGCATTTTCGGTTGCCGGTGCCGAGGTAACGGCAGTCGTGGGTACGACCTCCGAGACTGCCGGTTTGGCACAAGCCAATTTACTGGCACGCCATGGTATTAAGTGTGCGGCCTACAGCTCGCTGGCAACTGCCCTGGAAAAAGAGTCGCCCGATATTGTTGTTATTTGCACGCCCTTTGAATCACATTTAGAACAGTTAAAACTGGTACTGGCGGCCGGTGCCCACTGCTTATGTGAAAAACCTTTAATTTGGGGAATGGGGTCGCGTAATATTTCGGAAACAACCCAAATTATTGATGGTTTTATCCATAACAAGCGACATCTGTCGCTTGTTACCCAGTGGCCGTACACCCTGGCATCATTTTATGAGATTTATCCCGGGCTAAAAAATCAGCCAGTATCCGACTTCGAGATGACCCTGAGCCCCATCAGGCCCGGCCCGGATATGATTCTCGATGCGGCACCCCATATAATAAGTATGTTGCAGGCGCTCGTGGGTCACGGGACAATCCAGAATGTACAATCCAGTTTTACCGATAACGAAAAGCGGCTCACACTGGGTTTTAATTACGATCAAACAGCTGATACCAATACCGCGGTCAAGTTTATAACTACAGTCTGTGAGGACATACCGAGACCGGCATCCTATAGCATCAATGGTCATGGGTTGTCCCGTGAGATAGAATTACCTGATTATAAGATCTGGTTTACGGGTAACAACAAACGGGTGCCGGCAAATGATCCCTTAAACCTGTTGGCTGCAGATTTTCTGGAAAAAATAAGCAACAGCAGTCCGCTCGACCGCCAGGCATTGATTGCAAGCATAACGGCTTTGGATATGTTATATAAAAGTGTGTTTATGAAAAAAGAAACAGGCAACTAAACCAGACAAATATATTTTCAATTTCAGGGTAAACGAATGTCAAATGATGCAACTGTAACTGCCGCCGCTTCTGGTACTGATATAAAACGGCATATCGAATTATCCAAAATCCATGATTTTGCCTCCAAGCTACAACAGCCCGAGGTTCTCGAGGTACTGAAGAAGTACGTAAACTGGCAAGTGCAAAGTCGCAATCCTGACGACAATACGCTGTCTGCGGAAGAAAAAAATCGGGTCCCTGATTTTGCGCCGGTATCCATTAACCTCGATATCACAACGGCCTGTAATTTTGCCTGCGATCATTGTGTCGACAAGGACATTTTAAATACCAAAACAAAATACAAACATGAGGCCTTGCTGGATTCTATCAGGTTAATGGCAGCGAAAGGTCTGCGCTCGGTCATTATTATTGGTGGCGGTGAGCCGACGGTTTATCCCAAGTTTGGCGAAACGGTTCGATTAATAAAATCACTGGGACTGCAAGTATCAGTGGTCTCTAATGGTTCCCGTCTCCATCGTATTGCTGAAATTGCCGACTGCCTGGACGAGAATGACTGGGTGCGACTGTCACTGGACTCGGGTAGTGATGGTGTATTTCAGGCCATGCATAAACCCAAGCAGCCCATTACCCTGGACCAGATTTGCGAGAAAATTCCTGATATTAAAAAAATAAATTCAAAATTCAAGATCGGGTTCTCGTTTATTGTGACCTGGAAGGGCGCCTCTATTAACGATGCCAGTATTATCGAAAATATCCATGAAATGATTGAAGCGGCCGAAAGGGCAAAAAAATACGGTTTTGATTACATTGCCTACAAACCATTTTTGACCCGCGCTGAAGCCAATAATGCCGAAGTGATGGACCTGCGAGAGATCGAAACCCGTCTTGATGAAATTATTGTCCGTATTCGCTCCCAGGTTAATGAAGCTAAACAGCTCGAGGATAAAAATTTTAAAATTTATGAAACCACGAATTTAAAGGTTTTGGAGAACAAGAGTTATAAGTCCTATACCCATCAACCGCAAACCTGCCACATGCAGTTTTTCAGGCAAATACTGAGTCCTTTGGGTATGTATAATTGTCCTGTTTATCGCAACCAGATTCATGGTCGGATCGGGGGTAACGAGGCCTACGCAACCCTTGAGAATTTTAATGAAACCCGGAAACATACCGCAAAACTCATTAAAAATTTTAACGCCACCGAGCAGTGCAAGGAAGTGACCTGTTTATATAACCACGTTAACTGGTGGATTGAGGATTTGATCCAAAATCCCGAAAAAATCGAGCTAGTGCAAGCACAAGCAGGTGATGAGCCGGATTTTTTTCTTTAAGAAAATAGATTGGGTACGACAAATATTTTACAGGCCTTTTATATCTGCATGACGGGCGTGAGGTCCTTGCACTTTTCGTCATTCCGTGCGCCCGAACAAAGTGACAAAGTGCTCTTGGGGCGGAAACAGGAATCCAGGGTTTTATTATCCAAGACCACAAGCATAAAATTCAAAGGCTTTATTTATAATTCCTGGATGCCGGTTCAAGCCCGGCATGACGAGAGCAGTACCACCGGAGTGACATTGTGATTATAAAGCAGCCATGCACAATCTTCGTAAGCTAAGATTTTCATTGTACCCGTCACGGTTTGGCCAGTTCTTCAAGCATTGCCGTCGTACTGTGATCTTTCGGGTCACCCACCAGCTCCACCCGACCACCATAGGCCTCGACTATTTTGCGTTCAGGAATTTGTTCCAGGGTGTAGTCTGTGCCCTTGGTGTGAATCTGGGGGCGAAACAATTCAAGTAGTGAGTTGGGCGTGTCTTCGCTCAGGGGCACGACAAAATCCACAACTGCCAGTGCTGCGATTAGCTCAAAACGTTCAATATCCGGGTTCACCGGTTTACGGTCGGGTTTGATACGGCCCATAGATTCGTCGGTATTGACTGCGACGACGAGGAAATCACCCAGCGCTTTCGCGGCACTGAGATAACGAATGTGACCCACATGTAGCAATTCGAAACACCCATTAGCAAAAACAATTGTTTTACCTTTGTTGCGCAGGTCTTCGATTGTTGGGCTCAGATCTTGCGGATCCAGTGAAATTTTTTCAACGCTCATTTTAAAATAGTTTAAATAGTTGCCATATCTCAAAAAAGTGATTTTTCAGTTATTGGCCAGATTAGCCGTCTTTGGAAAAGAGGGCAAGTAACCTGGTGCGCGTTGGTTTTAATTATGCAATAAGCTATTGAAAGAAAGAATATTATTAATAATAGCCTGATTAGGGTAACTATTTCGCCACTTTACACCTTATAATAGGCCCGCTTGTCAGGGCCGCATCACCCGGGGATATTGGACAGAAATTTTTCAAATGGCTATAGATAATTAAAACACATTGTGACCGTACATAAATTCAAATCAAAAGAAGGCGTTGCGTTACTTCCGTTGGCTGCCAGGTATTTACCGTCATCTGGCTTGCCCGAGTTGTTTGCTTCCAATGAGCAGGTAATGGCTATTGTCAATTATGGCAGTGAACTGGATTTCGATATTCCCGCCAGTCTTGTTTCTGTAAACGTCCCCCTGCAACAATTGTCAGCACCGACGATTGCTGAAGTCTGGCTATCTGACAGCGAAGTTAAATCAGCGACCAGTAATGGCATACACTATTCCTTTAATAGCTCAATGCTGTTTGGCCACGTTGTTGCGGATATTCCTGGCATCCAAAATCTTGAACAGGAAGTAGAAGAAAAATATCAAAGAATTGCGAAATTTACCAAAGAGAAAAACTATCCTCATATTATAAGGATATGGAATTATGTACCGGATATAAATGATGAGCCAGATGGCCTGGAAAATTATAAAAGTTTTAGCCTGGGCAGGAGCAATGCCTTTGAAGACCAGAAGATTGATATGGTGCGAGATTTGCCAGCTGCGAGCGCACTCGGTATAAAAAATGGAAAATTAATAATTTATTTTATCGCCAGCAAAAGCCCGGGTAGCCAGGTAGAAAATCCTCGCCAGGTAAATGCATACCACTATCCGCCAAAATATGGCCCCAAGAGTCCTTCGTTTGCTCGTGCCAACATTATGACAACAAAAGATGGCCACATAAATTATATTTCAGGTACCGCCAGTATTGTCGGTCACGAGACTTTACATACGGGTGATATCGAAGGGCAATTGTCAGAGACCATTACAAATATAAATACGGTGCTGGAGATGGCTACGCGCAAGGAACCTAAAAAGAATAATTTTTTATCTGAAAATGACTTATTAAAAGTTTATATTCGTAATGGTAAAAGTTTTGGTCTTATTAGAGACCTGTTGGAAAATGAAACCAGCGTAAAAAAAGAAAATATTATGTACCTGGAAACAGATATTTGCCGCAATGATTTAATGCTTGAAATTGAAGCCGTAAGCATGGTATTTAAAAGCTGATTTTAGCTACTAAAAACTCCCGATTCTTTCCTCGTAAATTTTTTTTCAATGCTCGTTGATATAATATTAATTGCCATAGGTTTTATTGGCCTGGTGTGGACTGCAGACCGTTTCGTATACGGAGCTTCGGCAATCGCCGGCATTCTTGGTGTTGCACCAATCATTATTGGCCTGACAATTGTCGGGTTTGGTACCTCAGCACCGGAAATCTTTGTCTCTGGTATTGCCGCATGGCAAGGTTCGCCAATTCTTGGCATTGGCAATGCGCTAGGTTCCAACATCGCCAACATTGGCCTGATCCTGGGTATAACAATATTAATCACACCATTGTGTGTTCATTCGGACACACTAAAACGTGAATTCCCGGTTCTGTTACTGGTTATCCTGCTCGCTTTTATTCTTGTTTTAGATAATTTTTTGGGTTTCTGGGACGGTATTATTCTTGTTTTTGTGCTGGTGCTGTTGCTTTTCTGGTTGGTGCGGTTAGCCCTTACAACAGGCAAGTCTGATCCCATGATTGCAGAAATAAACCAGGAATTACCCGGGGCCATTACCATGTCAGCGGCAGTATTCTGGTTCATGCTCGGATTAATCGGTTTATTGGTCAGCTCAAAATTACTGGTAATGGGTGCCGTTAATATCGCCCACTCCTTTGGGGTCAGTGAGTTGATCATCGGGTTAACTGTTGTGGCTATTGGCACCAGTTTACCGGAGCTTGCCGCGTCAGTGATAGGCGTATTAAAAAAAGAACATGATCTGGTAGTTGGAAATGTAATTGGTTCAAATATGTTTAATATGCTTGTTGTATTTGGTTTGCCTGGCATTATTTCCCCGGTAGCGATTCCGAAAGATTTATTGATCAGGGATTTTTCTGTAATGACGCTAATGACAGTTGCTCTGATTGCCATGGTTTATGGCTTCAGGCATCGTGGCGGCATCAATCGCAGTGCCGGCTTGCTGTTGTTAACGGGATACCTGGCTTACCAGGGCAGTCTCGTTTATATGGCAATGTCTGGCTGATTTTCCGATGAACGGCTGTCAGCATAATATGCTTTAATCTACAGTGGCTTGTTAGTGGTATATTGGTACTGAGACCGGCAAGGGGCCAGCACCTGGCTTGCTCAAATTAAAATAAGGGCTATTATTTAAATAGCCGCTTGCAATGATAGTTGAGACGACCCATATCGTAGTATATGCAGGGTGTGTACGGGCGGTGGAATGACCAGTTATATACCCACTTAAATTCTGCCAGCTACTATCAGCCCGCTTAAATGTCTACAGCCTGGATAAGAAGTTTTGGGCGAGTCGATTTTATGTATTATCAATACTGGATTTTTTTATGAATTCTGCTTTAAAAAAAATTGATAATTTCGAAAACCGTTTTAAAAAAAATTCTCATTCTGTTGATAATCAGCATGACTCCGGGCAGACACCCAGAAAAAAATTACGCTTAGCCACTTATAATATTCAAACCGGCATATCCACAAACAGTTACCAGGATTACATTACCCATAGCTGGAAACATGTACTTCCTCATGCGCAACGAACAAGCAATCTTAATGCGATCGCCCACCATATGTCTGATTTCGATATTGTCGGTTTGCAAGAGGTTGACGCGGGCAGCCTGAGATCCGGGTTTATAAATCAAACCGAGTACCTGGCGATGCGTGCACGGTTTCAACACTGGAACCATATTACCAACCGCAACCTGGGCAAACTGGCCCAACACAGTCTTGGTTTGTTGAGCCGTTATAAAATAAGTTCGGTTGAGCGCCATCGTTTGCCCGGCTTTATACCAGGTCGCGGCGCACTGTTAGTTGAGCTTGGCAGTGGCGATCAAACACTGACAATAGCGATCGTCCATCTTGCCCTGAGTATGCGTGCCCGTTTACAACAGCTTGAAACATTAGCCGAAATTCTCTCCGCCAGGAAAAATGTCATCCTCATGGGTGATATGAATTTTCAGGCGGATAGCAAAGAGATGAACTGGATTAATGAAAACATGTTTTTACGTGAACCAATCCATGGGTTATTTACTTTTCCAAGCTGGAAACCAGATAAAAATATTGATCATATCCTGGTATCGCCAAGCCTGGAAATAAAAAACGTTAAAGTATTGGGTCATGCATATTCTGACCACCTGCCCATATCTATGGAAATTCTGTTGCCAGAAAATTTTTCCCTCGAAGTCATTTAGCTTTAGGCATTAAAAGTTCCAGTATTTTTCTCTCCGTCGTTGATGCATATGTGACCCATTTTAGAACCAGAATGGCGTGCTATTTCTTTATTAATAGTGAAAGCGTTATGATGTCGAAACAGACATTTAAATGATGAAGCGCATATCGTGGCAGCCACTATCGAACAAAGCGTTATAAGGGCTAATCTCTTCCAGGTTATTTGGCGAAAATTTTGCCAAATGATATCGCGAATATTTTATAGCCAGCTCGAGGTAAGCGGGCTTAACAATATACCAAAAACGGGCCCGGTTCTGTTGTGTGCAAATCATGCCAATGCTTTGGCTGATGCCGTCATTATCCAGTCAGTATTAAAACGCCCAATCCATCCTTTGGCGCGCAGCGGCCTGTTTGGAAATTTTTTGCTTTACCCGGTGCTAAAAGGTATCCAGGCCGTGCCGGTATACCGACGCCAGGATAAAGGCGATACCAGTAAAAATACGGATTCGTTTCGCAAGAGTTATGAAATGTTTGCCAAGGGCGCTGTTTTACTAATTTTTCCAGAGGGCCAGAGTCATTCCGACCCGGGCATTCGTGAGATAAAAACAGGCGCGGCCCGCATCGTACTTGGTTGTCGTGAGAGCATTGGCGTTAGTCCTCAAATAATTCCTGTTGGCTTAAACTTTGGCCATAAAGGCAAGTACCGGGGTGATGTGCTGGTCGAGATAGGCAAACCGGTAAATCTGGATAGTATCGCGAATGCAAAAAAGCATGACGAAGTAGAACAAACCACAAACTTGATACAAAAAGGTCTTGGTGAAGTAACGATTAATGTTGAGAGCTGGGAGACCATGAATCTTTTACGCAGGGTGGAAAGATTTTTTGCGCTGCGTCATGGAAAATATCGCCAGCGCGATTTATCTCTCAAATTTCGCGCCCTGAAAAAACTGAGTACGGCCTATAATGAACTGGCCCACAAGGAGCCTGATCGCGTCGCCTGGCTCGACAGAAAATTGCAGCGGTTTGAGAAAATATGCAAACGATTTGGTGTCCATGACTACCACTTAACGATCAAGTACAGGCCTTCCCTGGTCACCCGGTTTATATTTCATAGTATTTTTATAATTACAATTGCCCTGCCTGTGGCATTATGGGGGTTTGTTAATTCGATTGTTCCCTTCCTGCTCACGAGACATACTGCCAGATTCATTTCCCGGGGTACGGATCAATATGACACTGCCAAAATGTCACTGGGGTTATTTTATTTCAGTGTATTCTGGATTGGCCAGTCAGTGTGGTTGATGCAATACACGACACCCGGCCTGGCCCTGTTTTACTTTGCCAGCCTGGTACCTGGCGCCATAGCCGCTCTTGTTGTGCGCCGGGAGCGTGAGAAAATATTCGACAATGTTCGCGTATTTATCCTGTTTGTCCGACGTCGACGGCTAAGACGCTACCTGGAAGCACGGCGCAAAGAAATTGAGCTGGAGCTGGTCAAGTTGGTTCGGCTTGTTAAATCCCGCTAATTGTAAGGGGACGTAAAAAACATTCTTCCAGTTAATTCAGGCAAATAGCGTCTGAACGATCTTACGTAACCCGTCTGGCGTGAATCTTGCACAATGTATATATAAAAAAGCTCTGATCAATATATGTATGTCATTCCGACCGAAGCGGAGGAATCTTGTATCTTCCTGATACTACTGAAGTTCCGTGGCATGAGATCTCTCCACTACGGTCGAGATGACAATTGATCAGAGCTTCCAAAAGTATTGTCCCGGGGCAAGACATTCCATGGCCTTCATTTCAGGCTAAACTAATATGGATACCCATGCAGGATAATCATCTATTATTTATCGAGAATTAGATCTATTGAATGGATCTTTTTTAGTCGGACAGCATTTTGGGTAGAGCGAAAAAAAAACCGCAAACTAAAGATAGTCATCTTGCAGATGGTCGCTGGGACTCGGCTGTTGTTCGTGGCGCCCTCGAATTATTGCTGGATGCAATACAACCGCCAGATCACTGCAAAAGTTATCTTGACGAGCTGAAATCCCTGGCCCGTGACCCGCTGACGTCTAAACAATTGGCTGCTTTCCTGACCCAGATTGCCAACGTGATTGCCGAGACACGTTTTTATAGTGAGAACAAACACCAGGACCAGATAGGGTTTATGGATAACCTGGTTTCGGGGCTGAAAAATATTGACCAGAAATTGCAAGGCACAGAACAAACTACCCTGGCCAGCTTTCACGCCAACCAGAAGGTCAGTAATATTCTGGAACGTACCATGACCGATATTGAGCACCATATTCACAAAACACCAAATCTTGAAAGCATTAAAATATGGCTCAACCAAAGATTGGCAATTTTGCGAGTCAAGGTTGATGATTTTCGAATGAAAGGCACCCAGTCCCATGCATCCATGCACGGCCAGATGCGGGCAGTTGCTGATTCAGTTAGAGACCTTGAAGGAGATACCCAAAGCCTGCAGAGCAAGCTTGATGAAGAAATTGATGAGGCCCTGGTTGATGTCATGACTGACGTGGGTAGCAGGGTGGCCTATGAACGAAAAATGAGAGAAATGCTGGCGGATCCTGAAAATGTTAACGGTGTCCTGCAAATTTGGGATATTGATAACCTGGCCGAGATAAATCGTTACTTCAGCTGGAAAGCTGGAAACCGTACGCTCAGGGTTATTGCCAGTATTTTGAAGCTGCACTTACGGAAACAGGATTTTATTGCCAGGTATGGCAGTGATAAATTTGCCATTATATTACCGAATACAAACAAGCAGAGTGCCAGGGAGATTGCGAATCGTTTGAAATTAGCAATTAAAAAATCTGGCATGCACCATAAAGGGCGGGATATAAAAGCTTCAGTGTCCGGCGGCGGCACTGTGTTGTTACCGAAGGACACGCCTACTATTGCCATGCAAAGGGCGAACAACGCACTGGATAAAGCTAAAAAGGATGATCGCGGTAAAATAGTAATTAACTAACATCTCCTGATGTAGTTGAGTAAACAGCGCTTGCCTGGCTTCCTGTGCTTCCTGTATTTTCCAGGCCCAACGGCCATTCGGCAGGGGACATCTGGTACACTTTGCCCATGAGTACGCGGACACAAATTCTAAACCTGCTTGCTGATGGACAGTTTCACTCGGGCACTGAAATAGGCGCGAACCTGGGCGTGTCCCGGGCTGCTGTCAACAAGGCAATCAAGGTATTGCAAGTTTCCGGACTGGAGATACATTGTGTGACTGGTAAAGGTTATAAGCTTGCCAGCCCATTGGCGCCGTTATCTGAAGAGAAGATAAACCAACACCTCAAAAATTCTCGTATAAAACCCACCGCCATCCATGTACTGGATGAGGTCGATTCAACGAATGATTACTTGTTAAGCCTGGCGCGAACTAAAACCGTGTCGGGTCATGTTTGCCTTGGCGAAGCACAATTACAGGGCAGGGGTCGAAGGGGTAATAACTGGGTGGCACCGGCTTACCGGAATATCCTGTTATCTATAGCATGGGAATTCCAGTTAGGCCCTGCAGATTTGGGCGGTCTGAGCCTGGCAGCGGGTGTGGCCGTCGTTAATTCGTTGGTAGAGCTGGATGTCAGCGATGCAAAACTGAAGTGGCCAAATGATATATTGCTGGCGGATAAAAAAATTGGCGGCTTGTTGATTGAGATGCAAGGGGAATCAACCGGCCCATGTTTGGTCGTTCTGGGGATTGGTATAAATGTGGACATGGGCTATGTTACAAAAAATGAAATCAACCAGCCCTGGACTGACTTGAAAAACGAGACCAACCTGACGTTTGATCGAAACCAGTTGGCCGCAAACCTGGTTAAACATTTACTGCAATGTTTTGCAGATTTTGAAGAAAATGGGTTTGAGTTGTTTAAAAAACAATGGATGTCACTACACGCCTATTCAGATCGTCATGTAAAAGTGATCCGGGGAGACCGGGAATATCCTGGCAAGATTATAAATATCGGGAATAATGGCGCACTGTATTTACTGGATGAAAAAGGCGAGGAACATTGTTTTGTTTCTGGTGAAGTTAGTTTAAGGTCAATACCGTGAGACAATTGCTTGTAGATATCGGAAATTCACGGCTCAAGTGGGCGCTGGACGAAGAACAAATACTGCAGTCTGGAATTGTGGTAATAACGGGCAATGACCTTGTCGCGAAATTACATAACCAGTGGCAACAATTACAACCAGAATTAGTAGTGGTATGTAGTGTCGCTGATGAGCCTGTGACGGAAACGATTTCTGCCACGATCAGGGAAAACTTCTCATGTCCGCTCCATCATGTCACTGTCGGTGAACACGCGCTGGGTGTGAGCAACGCATACACCAAGCCTTTACAG
>VAPH01016400.1_pt1 | contig 19075 bp, 17 predicted proteins | sample 3393861 | NCBI WGS metagenome assembly VAPH01 (sample SAMN08290439, study PRJNA428436) | hydrothermal vent metagenome | isolation source: Deep-sea hydrothermal vent chimney | place: Atlantic Ocean: South-mid Altantic Ridge | reverse complement strand
CGGCTTCTGCAAAAGCCCTTGCTGGCATATCCCATATAAGCGAGACAAAAAACCACGCCACCAAGATAAACCCGGCTGCGGTAATAAAGGAAACCACTTGATGTCTGCTAGTTTTCATTTCTTTTTCCTCCTTTTTTAGAGATGAGTTTTACGACCTTTACCTTATAAAGGTTTTTACTTTACTTAGATTTTGAATACGGGAAGTTATCACCAGGAAGACAAGTCCGAAATTATTGGCAGAACGTGTTTTGCACTTTCCCGGCCCTCTTTAATAGCCTCTTTTGCCCTATCGAATTCAAGTAAACCTATATGGGCAAGACGTGGAGCGATTACCACATCCGGAGGCTCGCCAGCCATTCTGCTGCGTGTGATGCTGTCCTGCATTATATTTATAGAACTGGATACCACCTCGAAAAGGCCGGGAGTGCCAATATTCGAGTTAAAAAGCTGCGATAGAAATGCGTTGGCTTTCTGTTTAAACTCCTCCGAAAGCCTGTCGATAAGGGTGGCCTCGGCACTCATTTTTATGTCTTTTTCGATAGTTCTGAGACGTTTTTTACGGTGCTTGCCAACGATGTTGCCATTGAGGTTGACGGCAATGACTATTTCCGCACCCATTGCACGGCACAGGGATATCGGCACCGGATTAACCAAGCCTCCGTCTACCAGCCAACGATCGTTCATGCTTACAGGGGTAAATATCCCGGGCAAGGCGATCGATGCCCGAATTGCATTTAGAAGGGAACCTTTTTTCAACCAGACTTCCTGTCCGGATTCCATATCGGTAGCTACTGCTGCAAAAGCGGTCGAAAGATCCTCAATAAGTGGATCTCCTATGCGTTCACGGAAGAAATCCACCAGCCTCTTTCCCTCGACAAAACCTCCGCCCATAAGCATCTTGATGTCCAGATAATGAAACATTATCTTTCTGTCCAACTTCATAACCCAACCTTCGAGTTCCTTGAGTCGATCAGATGCATAAAAAGCCCCAACAAGCGAGCCTATTGATGTTCCACACACAATATCCGGCCTTATCCCGTGCTTTGAAAGTTCACGTATAACACCTATGTGAGCCCAGCCGCGGGCGGAACCACTGCCAAGAGCGAGGCCTATAACTCTTTTCTTTGAATTCGATTCGTTCATTGTCAATTCAACAAGAAAACGACTGATGAAAAAAAATGAAACCAGTGAAAAAAAAAGGTCGATGCCCCAGGAAACTAAAGCATCTGCTTCTTATTAAAATTTACCATAAAAATACAAATTGTCAATGCAGCTTGCAGGAAAAATCGTTAACTTAAGGAGGTTTTCCGGCCTGCTTTCTGCAAAATTCAGCAACTTGAGCCTGAACTTCCTCTTCAGTTTTTTACATAAGTCTCACTCGAGGTATAATATATAAACCCAGGTTGAGCGATTCGCTCAGTTAGGAAAGCATCACGTTGGCAACGTGGGGTGTGAGAGAGAGAGAATTCGAATCCCCTTATTGTTTACCGTACTTTTTGTGCAATCCATTACATAATATAGAAGTTGTATAAGTTGCTACTTTAATGCCAGAAGCGGTTGTAATTATCCCTGCCCGTTACGCCTCCACCCGGTTTCCCGGTAAGCCACTGGCCCTTATTGGAGGCCGGCCCATGATCCTTCACGTTCTGGAAAGAGTAGAAGGCGCGAAGTTGGTCTCGGATGTTATCGTGGCTACGGATGATCAACGGATACGATCCGTGGTGGAATCTGTAGGTGGGAGGGTTGTAATGACATCTCAAAGCCATAAAACAGGTACTGATCGTGTTGCCGAAGTTGCCCGAAATCTTTCTTGTGATATAATCGTCAATGTTCAAGGCGATGAGCCCTTTATTGAGGGAACTGTAATTGACGATCTTGTTCGTGTTCTGCAGAAGGAGAATTCTTCAGTGGAAATGGCTACGCTTGCGGTTAAAATAGACTCTGCTAAAGAGATTCTTAATCCTAATGTTGTGAAGGTGGTCTGGGGGGAATCAGGGCAGGCCCTTTACTTTTCCCGCTCGCCGATTCCTTTTCACAGAGATGGCCGGGGCACTTCTGCTGGTTACGAATCTTTCTGCTTCAAACATATAGGCGTTTATGGATACAGGCGAAACGTGCTGTTGCGTTTAAGCAGAGCTAGGCCCGGTGTGCTTGAATGTATAGAGAAGCTTGAACAGTTGAGAGCCCTGTCCATGGGTATTAAAATAAAGGTTGTGGAAACTTCATATGACTCTTTTGGCATTGATACACCGGAAGACTTATCAAAAGCAGAACAGTGGCTAAGTTCATTTTCATAACAGGAGGGGTTGTCTCTGCGCTTGGCAAAGGCATAGCCTCGGCATCTATAGGGGCTTTGCTTGAGGGCCGCGGTTTCAAGGTTACCCTGCAGAAGCTCGATCCATATATAAATGTGGATCCGGGCACTCTGAGTCCTTTTCAGCACGGAGAGGTTTTCGTTACTGACGACGGAGCTGAAACCGACCTCGACCTTGGGCATTATGAGCGGTTCACATCATTTACAGCGCTCCAGAAGAATAACTTCACTACCGGTAGAATTTACTACAACGTTCTGAACAAAGAACGGCGGGGAGACTATCTGGGGGATACGGTTCAGGTAATTCCGCATATTACTGATGAGATCAAAGGCATGATTAAATCGGTGGCTGACGGCTACGATGTTGTGCTGGTGGAAATAGGAGGCACGATAGGCGATATCGAAAGCTTACCCTTTCTGGAAGCAATAAGGCAGATGCGTTACGACATGGGGGCCGAAAACGTTATTTATGCTCACCTGACACTGGTTCCCTTTATCCATGCTTCGGGAGAATTAAAAACCAAACCTACCCAGCACAGCGTAAGAGAACTGAGAGCAATTGGTATACAGCCGGATATTCTCCTGTGTCGCACCGAGGTTCCCTTCGGGGATGACACCAAGAAAAAAATCGCTCTTCACTGTAACGTGGAGACAGATTCCGTCATTATGGCACCTGATGTGGAAACGATATATGAAGTGCCGCTTGTGTATCAACAAGAGGGCCTTGACGACCAGATTATAAAAAAGCTCCGGATGGAGACCAGAAAGCTGGTAATGGATGACTGGAGGGAGCTTGTCGATAGGCTCAAAAACCCGCAGGACGCGGTCCGTATAGCTCTTGTCGGAAAATACATCGGGCTTAAAGATTCCTATAAAAGCCTCTATGAGGCCTTAGTTCACGGAGGCATAGCCAATCACGCTGGCGTGGATGTGCAGTGGGTGGATGCTGAAGAGATCGAAAAAAAGGGGCCGGAGCAGTTTCTTATGGAAGTTGATGGGGTGCTTGTGCCAGGCGGGTTTGGAAACCGTGGTTCCGAAGGAAAAATTTCAGCCATAAAGTATGCACGTGAGAAAAAAATTCCGTTTTTCGGCATCTGCCTGGGAATGCAACTGGCGGTTGTGGAGTTTATGCGGAATGTATGCGGTATGAATGGAGCCAACAGCACTGAGTTTAACACTGATACGGATTATCCGGTTATTTATCTCATGGGTCGATGGTATGATTTTCGTCGGGGTGTTGTCCAGGAACGTTCTGCAGGCTCTGACAAAGGAGGCACAATGCGGCTTGGCGCTTATCCCTGCAATCTTGTACCCAACTCTATTGCACTGGAGATGTACGGTGAAGATCGCATTTTCGAGCGCCACCGCCATCGGTTTGAATTCAATAATAAATTCAGGGAGATTCTTACAATCAACGGTCTCTCAATAAGCGGTCTTTCGCCTGACGGAGAACTGGTGGAGATAGTCGAGGTACTTGACCATCCATGGTTTCTTGGCTGTCAGTTTCATCCGGAGTTCAAATCAAGGCCCAGAAATCCGCATCCTCTTTTTAAGGGTTTTATTAAAGCTGCTCTGAGGTCTAAAAACGCGCTTTTGGCACGTTCGGAGAATTAATTCATGGGCAGAATGCGGATTGCGGTCTTATTGTTCCTGGTCCAAAGTCTCATAGGATGTGTGTCTAGTTCTACACTGGAATTAAAAGTTACAGAACTGCATGAAGCGCGTAAGAACATGGAGAAATTGCAGGAGGATTACTCCACTCTAAGGCGGCAGGAAGCCGGGGTAAGCGCTGAGCGCGATCGATTGAACATGGCATTGAAAAATGTAGTTCAGGATAAAGAAATACTCGAATTGAAGGTGGAGGAACTCCAAAAAAGGTTAGAGGCAAGCAAGCAGGACACTGCCGCGCTGGAAGATAAAGCTGAGGAACTGAAAGAGGACTTAAAAAGCAGCCGCGGTTCGTTATCTTCCCAGATAGCAGAGTTAATAGACCAAACCAGGCGTCTTTCAGAAGACAATACAGCTCTTTTAGGCAGAATTGACGATCTTACCGGCAAGTTTGCAGAAAGTCGGAAAAAGATCGAATCTCTATCTCTTAAGCTAAGCGAAAAAGATACTGAAATCAGCACTCTTGCAGCCAATCTCGATGAAAAAGAGAGTACTATTAAAAAACTCTTAGCGAAGATTCACGAGAAAGATATCAAAATAAAAAACCTCAAAGCTAGGTTTCTTGAGAAAGATGCCGAAATAAAAGGCCTGAAGGAAAAGGTGCAGAAAAAAGAATTTGCTGATTCCGACCAGCAAAAAGGACCAAAAGCACCGGCACCGGATAAAGAAAACAACGACGATGGAAAATAAATTTAGCCCTGTAAATATATCTGGAGCTATTATTGGCGGAAGGGATCTTGCTCTTATCGCTGGTCCTTGCGTTATTGAGAGTGAGATTGCCGCTCTGCGGGCTGCTGAGCAACTATCGGAAATAGCCAGGAAATTTTCCATTCCGTTTATTTACAAAAGTTCTTACGACAAGGCAAATAGAACATCCATTGACTCCTTCAGAGGTCCTGGCAGAACCGAGGGATTAAAGATACTGGATAGGGTTAAACATGATTTTGGCTGTCCGGTTATTTCCGATGTACACATAGCTGAAGATGCGGCAGCAGCCTCGCAGGTGCTGGATATCATTCAGATCCCCGCATTCTTATGCCGTCAGACAGATCTGCTCACAGAATCTGCGAAAACCGGTAAACCTGTAAGTGTGAAAAAAGGCCAGTTTCTCTCTCCTTACGACGCAAAAAATATCGTAGCAAAATTACGCACAGCAGGATGTGAAAATGTTCTGCTTACGGAACGCGGTATCTCGCTTGGATATAACAACCTGGTTGTGGATATGCGATCTCTGGCTATTATGCGATCTTTTGGAGTCCCCGTGGTCTTTGACGCTACGCATAGCGTGCAGCTTCCGGGTGGACAAGGAGGCAGTTCAGGCGGTCAGCGGGAGTTTGTGTCTTTGCTTGCAAGATCTGCTGTGGCGGCAGGCTGCGATGCCGTGTTTTTGGAGGTACATGAATCTCCTGATAATGCGCTGTGCGATGGGCCGAATATGATTGCTATCAAGGATCTGCCGGACCTATGGAAAGTTCTGTGCGAAATCCGAGAGGTTGTGCATGACAAGATTTGATATAAGGGCGGGATTGTCACATCCGACTAATTTTAAGTCAGATCTGACCGATCCGACCGATTTTAAAATAATAAGGTCGGGGTAACATCAAACGACCCGGCCAGAGGGCAACTGACTCTGGTACTGATACTGGAAGTGGAGGTAAAACCGGTTGCTGGAGCAGGCAAAAAGAGTCCTTAAGATTGAGGCTGAGGCCATTAATAAAATGGCTGAGAGGCTTAATAGTAGATTTGATGAAGCGGTTGACCTGATACTTAAGTGCAAAGGACGTACTGTTATCACCGGTATGGGCAAGTCCGGTTTGATAGGCAAGAAAATATCTTCTACGCTGGCATCCACCGGCACTCCCTCTCTTTTCCTTCATCCTGCGGAAGGCAGCCACGGCGACCTCGGCATGGTTGCTCGCGGAGATGTGGCTATAGCTCTGTCCAACAGCGGCGAAACAGAAGAAATAATCAGGCTTTTGCCTGTTTTAAGAAGGATGAGTATAAAGATTATATCGCTTGTAGGAAACATGAAATCTACCTTGGCCATGCGTTCTGATGTGGCTTTGGATGTGTCGGTGGCCAAGGAAGCATGCCCTCTTGGTCTCGCGCCTACCGCCTCTACCACCGTGGTTTTGGCAATGGGTGATGCACTGGCCATGGTAGTTCTGGAGCGTCGCGGGTTTCGCAGGGAGGATTTTGCCATGTTTCACCCGGGCGGTACTCTGGGCAAACGTCTGATACTTACCGTGGGGGATTTAATACATGCTGATATGGAGATTCCAAAGGTTAAAAAACAACTTCTAATTAAGGATGTGCTTCTTGAGATATCAGCAAAGCGCCTTGGAATGACCACTGTTGTTGACGAAAATGAGTGTTTTATCGGTGTGATTACAGATGGAGATCTCCGGCGCGGTTTTGAACGCTGGGGTACAAACTTTTTATCGCTTTCAGCAGAGGAAGTTGCATCATCAAAGCCGAAAACAATTACAAAAGACTCCCTTGCTGCTGAAGCTATGGCAATTATGGAGAAGCATGAAATCACCTCTTTGATAGCCGTGGGAGCTAACGGGCGTGCAGAAGGAGTACTGCATCTGCACGATCTGCTTAAGGCTGGAATTGTTTGAATTTTTAAAATAATGCAAAGGGCGAAAGATGGAGGTTGCTAGTGAACGATAATAATCATGATTTTGAGGTGCTTGCACGCAAAGTAAAAATGTTGATTCTGGATGTCGATGGTGTAATGACCGACGGAAGAATAATTCTTGATAATGACGGCAATGAGTTTAAGTCTTTTGATGTACGGGACGGGCATGCACTTAAACTTGCTGGCCGGGCCGGTCTTGTGCTTGCAGTTATTACAGGAAGAACCTCTAAGGTAGTTGAAAGACGTATGAAGGAGCTTGGTATAAGCGAGGTTTACCAGGGAGCTTTTGATAAAATATCAGTTTACAGAGACTTATTAAAGAAATATGATTTTTCGGACGAAGAGATTGCATATATGGGAGATGACGTGGTGGATGTTGCTGTACTGGACGTGGTGGGGCTACCTGCTGTTCCATCAGATGCTGATGTCGAGTCTACTTCCAGGGCACGGTTTATTTCTGAAAGTTGCGGCGGACGCGGGGCAGTACGGGATTTCGTGGAGAAAATTCTTCGCGCCCAGGGCGTATGGGAATCCTTGATTTTTAGAAAGTAATTTAGGTGAATCCTATGCTTTCAGCCTTCAGCCTTCAGTTTTCAACCTGCTTTGTATGAACATACCCACGGCAATAACAATCAGCCGGTTTCTTATGGTTCCGGTTTTTATAGCTGTGGTTGAGAGTCATCCCGTCTGGGGCGCTATTGTATTTTCGGTTGCTTCACTTACGGATTTTCTTGACGGTTATCTGGCACGTCGAGCACGCCAGGTAACGAAGCTGGGCATTATTCTTGATCCACTGGCTGATAAGTTTCTGGTTATTGCAGCGCTTATCGTTCTTGTGGATCTGGAGCTTGTAGAGGCATGGATTGTAATTGTAATTGTCATAAGAGAGTTTCTTGTTACCAGCCTAAGGCTGGTAGCTCTTTCACAGGATATGGTGATCCCGGCCGAAACCGGAGGCAAATACAAAATGGGCTTCCAGATAGCTGCGGTTCTGCTCTTTCTTGTGAACTACTCAGGATTAATCAAGTGGATGCCTCTGTCATGGTCGGCCCTTATTTTTATCTGGGTGGCAATGATCCTGGGCGTGGTTTCGGGTGTGCAATATTTCGTTCAATTCGTGAGACGCCTGTGAACCAGTGGCCTACATATTTTATCTGCTATCTTGTTGGGTCAGTGACAGTCGGTCCGATTCTGGCACGCCTTCACGGTGTTGATTTAAAGACGATAGGAAGCGGAAATATAGGAGCAACCAACGTGTTGAGGGCTCTAGGCAAAAAGTCGGCAATAGCTACACTGGTTGGCGATACGCTGAAGGGCAGCGTGGCTGTTTTGCTGGGTATGCACTTCCTGGGTGATCCGGTAAGGGTTGGACTTTGTGGAATAAGCGCAGTTATCGGTCATAACTTTCCGGTTTTTTTGAAGTTCCGCGGTGGTAAGGGTGTTGCAACAAGCCTTGGAGTGCTTGCTGCATATCTGCCTCTTACCGCTGTCGGGTTTGTAATAATATGGGGTACTGTCTTCCGTATGTGGAAAATATCTTCCCTGGCTGCATTGGTTGCTTTTTCAGGGGTATTTCTGATAGCGTATTTTATGTATCAGGAGGAATTTCCTGTAATTACGGGCATGTTCGTCCTGATTACGATTATGCACAGAGGCAATATAGTACGCCTTATTAAAGGGGCTGAACCTCGTGTAGGAGGGTAGGCGCTACGGGATTGATTCTATGGGGACTCGGATGACGAGGGTATGGGCGCTGTTACTTTTTGCTGGTTTTTTAGTTCTTGTTCCGGCAGTCGCACAAGTCGGTCATCCCTCTGGGCGCTCCCTGGGTTTGAATTCATCAGACCCTGAAGCTCACGCACTTTATATGCTCCAGCTAGCCAGGGAAAAACTAGCCCTAGGCGATACAGATGGCGCTGTTTCCATGGCCGAGAGGGCGATAATAGAGGCGCCTGATTTTCCAAGTTCTTACTTTCTGCTTGCCCGTATACATTTTGTAGAGGATTTTTTTCGCTCAGCGCTTCTTGTCTCGGACGGATTGATTGCTTGGTTGCGTAATTTCCGCTGGTCACTTGCCGCTTTGGGTGGAAGCAGTACTGTGCTGTTTACTGCTGCTATTATTTCGGTTTTTATTGGTTGGGTTGTTTTATTTTTTAAAAGCATTCCGCTTGTTCTGCATGATTTAAAGGAAGGAAATGTAGATTGGCGTATCCTTTTGCTCTCCGCAGCTTCTGTGTTTTTGGGGCTGTTTTATCCCATATGCTTTTTTTCTATGATTTTTTGGCCATACCTTGTACGCCGTGAGAAATTATTTCTATGTATAATTCCTGTAGTAATGATCCTCTCGTATTGGACTCTTACTGTAATTGCGTCGAATTTTCTCTTTCCTGTCTCTCCCAGACTTAAGGCTGTTGTATCTGTGCAGGAAGGGCATGGATCCCAATATGCACTGGATATGCTGACTCCTCCCTGGACTGCTGAGGAAAGATTTTCCCTGGCCATGGTTTTCAGTAAGAGAAAACAACACAAAAAAGCTATTGAACTATACTCCGGAATTGATAAAAAATGGGATAATTACGCCAGGGCTCTTAACAACATCGGTGCTAGTTACTACAGGCTGGGCCGACCAGAAAAAGCCATAAAATATTTCGAGCAGGCATTCAGTTCAGGGCTTTCCTCTGTTGAGTATAATCTCAGCCAGATTTACAGGGATGGTCTTCGGTTTGACAAAGGAGAGCGGTTATTTAAAAACTTGCAGACCCGTGATCCTGACTCTGTTTTCAGATTTATGTCATCTGACAGAGTAGTGGTGGACGAACAACTCCCACATATGGCACTTTGGAGCTTAGCCTTACGGCCAAGTGAGCAGATGAATGCCTTGAGGAACTCGCTATGGAAGCCTCTGCTTGGGATTATTCCGTTGAAGTTTGCTCCCGGGGTTGGAGTCGTTTTGCTTGTGCTGTTTTTAATTCTGGAATCCAGACCTAACAAGATGTTGAAAACTTATAGATGCAGGAAATGCGGCTCTGTTCACTGCGGTAGATGTGAAAAACGTCTGTTTAAAGCAAACGTCTGCAATTCCTGTTATCTGGGCTCTTTGAGAATAGATCAAAGCGATCCCCAGGAGCGTATTGCAAAAATACTTCAGACGCAAAAACACTACGACAACCGAATGCGCGTCACAAAAATACTGGCACTTTTTCCCGGGCTTGGAAATTATTTTCTGGGACGCTGGCTTTCGGGCTTTTTGTTGCTTTTGTTATTTGTTATTTCCCTTGAAGTAGCTTTTCTTGCCGGCTTTCTGTTCTGGGTTCCATTTTCTTTTAATGGGTTTAATGTCCGTTTTGCCGGATTAATAACAGCTTGTGGTCTTGTTGTAACCAGCTATTATGTTGTCAAAAGAGGAGTTATTCGCGGATGGCGCTAGAGGGAAATCTTAAGGATTTCGGTCTTGCCGATATTCTCCAACTTATTTTCTTCCAGAGAAAAACCGGTGTTTTGACTCTAAGAGGACATGTGGATTCAGTACGCTTGTCTTTTCTTGAGGGAAACGTTGTTATGGCGATATCCAAACGGCGGGAGAAAAGTGCTCGCGTCGGACGGATGCTGGTCCAAAGGGGTTTTATTTCAGAGGAGGATTTAGATAGAGCCCTTGAGTCAAGTAAGGGGTCAGCTGAACGCCTTGGAAAAATCCTTTATTCCGAAGGCAAGATAGGGCTTGAGGATCTGGTGGAAATTGTTTCGGCCCAGATGGCCGAGACAGTTGTGCAGTTGTTTAGTTGGAGAAAAGGACATTATGAATTTGTAGCTCAGGATGTAGTTATTGATCCGGATGTGGGTGTTTCCCTGGATACAGAACACCTTCTTATGGAAGGCTTGCGGATTACTGATGAGTGGTCTTTGCTTAACGGTAAGATAGACTTGGATACCACCTATGAAAAGGTGCCGGATGCTGAATGCGAAGACCTGGAGGAGAATGAACAGACTGTTCTATCGTTAATGGATGGTCGAACAGACGTAAATGCCATTATGGATCTAAGTGTCTTGAGCCAACTTGATACCGCCAAGGCAATAGTCTCAATGGAGGACAAAGGGCTTATTACGCCAAAGTCTCCCAGCGAGGTTAGTCACGAACCTATAATAAAAAAAGGGGCAGGTATCAGTGTTGCCCTTGCTAAAATTGCTATTGCCCGCAATACCGTGTTTTATCTTCTGGCCGTCCTGGTTCTTATGTTAATGCTTGTCTTTACATTTAAGAACTCGCTGGGCATCGCTAATGATCTGGGGCGCTACGCAGAAGGTGTCGGCCTTGAGAAGCTCAGGTTGCGCATCGAGATGTTCCGGGCCAAAACCGGCGCCTATCCCAACAGTCTTGATAATCTTGAGGAGTTACCGTCCATAGTATCTGGTCACCTATATGTTTATCATCATAGAGAAGGTGGAAATGGGTTTACACTTATCGGTTTGGGTCCTGACAGAATTGAAGGAAGCCAAGACGATATTAAGTAACAGTGGCAGAAAAAAAAGTTTTTTGACGATTTGGTGTTGTTATAAAAAACCTGCCTGTATCCATTCTTCTGTATTTCTTTCTGGCCTTGTGAGTAGTTTGTGAGCAACAAAAAAGCTGTTATTCTTTTGAGTGGTGGACTTGATTCCGCGACCGCCGCCGCGACCGCTGCCGCAGAAGGCTATGCTCTGTATTGTCTTAGTTTCGATTACGGCCAGCGCCACAAGCAAGAGTTAAAATCGGCACATCTTCTGGCCAGATCGCTAGGATGTGTCCAGCATATTGTACTTTCAGCCGACATGAGAGCTCTTGGTGGATCGGCTCTGACATCCAGCTCAATCCAGGTGCCTAAGGACCGCGAAATACACGATATGGAATCCGGAGGCGTTCCTGTTACTTATGTTCCGGCCAGAAATACTATTTTTTTGTCTTATGCTCTTGCATGGGCCGAAGTTGTGGGGTCGTCCGATATTTTCATAGGTGTCAATGCCATTGATTACAGCGGCTATCCCGATTGCCGTCCAGAGTTCATTTCAGCTTTTGAAAACTTGGCTGATTTATCAACTAAAGCCTCTGTGGAAGAAGGGGTTCGTTTTAAAATTCACGCTCCGCTTATACATATGACAAAGGCTGAAATAATACAGCTGGGACAAAAGTTGGGGATTGATTTTTCCATAACATGGAGTTGCTATCACCCTGAGGCAGGTCGTCCTTGCGGTCGTTGTGATAGTTGCCGGCTTCGGGCCAAGGGGTTCATGGAGGCTGGAGTTAACGATCCTGCTGTAAAAAACGAGATCGAAAAATGAATCTGCAGGATAGATTGGAAAATGTCGGTTTGGTAAATGTCTTTCAGACTTTAAGTATCGGAAAGATGAACGGCAGTCTCTTTATAAAGGGTGAAAAAGGTGGAACGGTTATGGTCTTTAAAGAAGGCATGATTGTTCGTGGCGAGTGCAATTTTCTGGAAGAAGGACTGGATGAGCAGCTTCTAAGTAGCTGGCTTGTCAGTGCAGACCAATTAAAGCTTGCCCACAAGGTACATAAAGAACTTCCTCATAAATCTGTGGCCGAAATTCTGGTGGACATGGGAGGCTTGGAGCAAGATACTCTTGACCGTGAGGTCAGAAAGAGAATTGAACGTATTGTTTATCATATTCTCTTTTGGCGGAAGGGTAGTTTTAGCTTCGAATCGGATATCCATAATATCAAGAATACCAAAGAATATGCCGAATTTCATGGCACAGGATATGAACTTTCACGTGGTATGAGTCCAGAGTATCTCTTGCTGGAAGCCGCCAGAGCTTACGACGATACGTGCAGTCGTGCATCTTTTGAACCGCTCGGTTTTTGTGCTGGGCCTGTGATGGCCTCGTTCGAAAAGGCCCGGATACAAGGGGAAAATAAGGACGAAAAACGGAGGGATATATCGCTTCTTCGCACCTTGTCTGCTGAGCTTAGGTTTCCTAACAATTCTTCCGAGATTGCGCTGCTTGCCCTTCGTTTCGCAAGTGATCTTTTTCGCAGGGGAGTACTTTTTATGGTGGAAACCAACGATGTGGTAGCCCTCGGTCACTTTGGACTGGAAAGCAAAAACTCTATGTCGACAGTTCGGGATTTAAGAATAAATCTATCGTCCTCTCATTTCCTGCGCGGCATTCTTCAAAAACAAAACCACTACCGCGGTTCTATTGCCCGTGACAGTGGCACTGAAAAACTAGTAAGAGAGTTCGGCGGTCCATGGCCCCAGGAAGCTGCCATATTTCCTATTATTGCAGAAGGAACGGTAGTTGCATTTCTGTACTGCGACGATGTTTCGGAAAGTAGTTTAGAAAAAGGTTTAGAAAAAGGTTCGGGAAAAGATTTGGGGGAAAAGTCGTTAAGTCAGGCAGAAGGCCTTGAGATATTTGCCAACCAGGCCGGACTAGCTATAGAGAAGTCGTTGCTTGAGCAGAAAATTCAGGCCATGAGCAACAATGCACGAGTGTCAACAACTAAGGGACATAGGTCAACTGTTTCTTAGAAAACACTATCCATTACCCTGATATTTTTGCCTAATTACACTTTTTCTTGTTTTTCGACGAAATAGTAATGAAGGGGTAAAATATAAAATAACCAGTAGCCAAGGGGGACTCGTGAAATCGATTCTTATTGTAGAGGATTCCGCTATGACACGGGCAATGATCAGGGCCGCCCTAGAGAATATTAGCAATTGTGACATAATTGAAGTCGCTTCAGGATTTGAAGCTCTGCGCATTCTTCCCTCCAGGGAATTCCGCCTAATTCTTACTGATATCAACATGCCGGATATAAACGGACTCGAACTGATAAACTTTGTAAAAAGCAATCCTACCTACCGTGATATTCCACTTATTATTGTAACAACCGAGAGTCGCGAGACAGACATAAATCGTGGAATGGTTCTAGGTGCGTTTGCCTACATCACTAAGCCATTTGAGCCTGACAAGCTTCAGAAGCTTGTCCAGAAGGCGCTTGAAGAATGAGCGAAGCCAGAGATGAATTTGTCTCAGAAGCGGAAGACTTACTCAGGGAAACTGAGGATGGTCTTCTGGATCTTCGTGAGAATCTCTCTGAAGAGTACAATCCTGACGTTCTAAATGGAGTATTCCGATCTATTCATACTCTTAAGGGCCTTTCCGGCCTTTTCGGTCAACGCGGTATATTAGAGCTGAGCCATGCCATGGAGACCCTGCTTGATGAGCTTAGACTGGGGCAAAGAGAACTCACTGATGGTATGATTGCTTTTCTGCTTAGCAACTTGGACATCTTGAAAAAACTTCTGGGTGAAATTTTTGAGGGAGGTGGAGAAATCACCTCTGTGGATACGGCTCTTGAGGAGATCAGTAAATTTTCTGACGAGGAAGAAGAACTAGAAAGTAAGCCAGGTTGTGTCCCTGGAATACCTGATGAGATTACCAAGGTTCTTTCAGAGTACGAAGATCACAGACTTCGTACAGCTTATAAACAAGGACGCAGCCTGGTTACTGTGGAAGCCGAGTTCGAAGTTGCTTCATTCGAAGAGGATTTGAAAGATCTTATACTGAAAATTAACAAACTTGGAGAACTTATAGCAACAATACCGAGAGTCTCGGGTGCATTGCCTGGCCGCATAAGCTTTGATCTTTTTGTGGGACTGAAAGCTTCCCTTGCAGAGGCCAAAGAAGTGCTGTCGAGCTGGGTTGTCAAAGAGCTTGTTCCGGCGACAGGATTGTCGGAGGCAGCCTTATTTACAGTTAAGACGCCAGTAAAGGTGCTGGATCAATCTAATGACGAAGACTCCCGGGAATCATTGCTGAAAAGTAGTTCCAGCACCGTAAGGGTTGATATAGATAAGATTGACTCTATTTTGAACACTATCGGAGAGCTTACACTTGCAAAAGGGGCGGTCAGCCGGATTAGCTCTGAAATCTCTGAGACTTTTGGTTTTGGTCCTTTTTCGGTTGATCTTCAGAAAGTTTCCAAAATACTCGAAAAACGTCTGGAAGAACTGCAAAACCAAATTCTTGAAATCAGAATGGTGCCTGTAAGGCAGGTATTTTCACGACTTAACCGTGTTGTACGCCGCTATACACGAGATAAAGGCAAGGAAATAGACTTGCAGATCTTCGGAGGCGAGACAGAGATAGATAAACTTCTGGCCGAGGAAGTCATAGATCCATTGATGCACATGATGCGCAACGCCATCGATCATGGAATCGAATCGGCTGAAGAAAGACTGGCGGCCGGAAAGCCTGCCTCTGGTGTAATCACGTTAAGGGCCTTTCCAAAGGGTAACCATGTTGTCTTTCAGTTAACCGATGACGGAAGTGGTATTCAGCCCGAAAAGCTGCTGGCAAAAGCCCGCGAAAAAGAATTAGTACTCGAAAATCAAGTACTTAATCAGGATGATATCGTAAAACTTATCTTCCTGCCGGGTTTAAGCACTGCTTCTTCTGTAAGCGATCTGTCGGGCAGAGGAGTGGGCATGGATGTGGTCAAAGAGAGAATTTCCTCGTTGGGTGGTTTTATTGATGTAAAGACAGAGCCTGGTCGTGGAACCACATTTATAATTACAATTCCAATAACACTGGCTATAATTAAAGCCGTCCTGGTTTCGGCGGCAGGTGAGACCATGGCTATACCAATGGCTTCAACCTCGGAAACTCTCTCGATAGAGCCGAAGATGATTCAGCGTATTGAGGGGAAGGAGGTTATAGAGCTTCGAGGTGAAATGTTACCTCTTGTCAGGCTTGCTGAAATGTTCTGGCTTTACCATGACAGGCCTCAGGAACATTATTTTGTGGTAGTTATCAGCTTTGGGGGGCGGCGCATGGGATTGCTTGTGGACTCTCTGCAAGGACAGCAGGAGATAGTGGTCAAACCGCTGGGAGAACGCCTTGAAAATATCAAGGGAATATCCGGGGCTGCTGAAGTAGGAAAGTATAAAGTTATCCTGGTTTTGGACGTTGAAGCATTAATGGAAGAAGCGATACTCAAATCGCAGACTGTAAGGGCCGATTTACATGGATCAGGAGTTTGGGATCAGAAGTCCGGAGAGGTTTTTTAAAAAAAGTGTCAAAAGAGCGAAACATACTCAGTTCTCAGTCCTCAGATCTTTATTTTGAAGAAAACTATGAGTATGAAGATTACGAACAAGAGGGCGAGCCTTCTGAGTTACAGGTCAAAATTCTGGTTTTCCGGGTTGGGGATGAAACCTATGCTGTTCGTATGATTGATATGCAGGAAGTTCTTACAATGCACGAGATTACTGTTATTCCACGAGCCCCAAGGCATCTTATGGGAATAACTTCGTTGCGGGGCAAGGTGATTCCGGTAATAGATTTGAGAACACGGCTCAGGATTGAAGCAACGGATGCTACTAATCCAAGAATACTTGTACTTTCTGGTGAAGGCCAACCGATAGGCATAAAGGTGGACAGTATTATAGGCAAATTTATAATAAAACAGGATGAAATGATGCCTGCACCTAACACCCTTAACGACGAGGCCTCACGTTTCATAGATGTTGTTATACGTGTAGAGCAAAGGTTTGTTTCGATCCTTAATCTTGGCGAAGTACTGAAAATATAACTACAGGTGTATAGGCTGAAGACTGTTAGGAAATTTGCTTTGATTAAAGCAAAGACTGTTGAATACGTACTGAAAAAGATGATTAAAAATGCTTTATCTTTCAGCCTTCAGCCTAAGTACCTAAGTATCTAAATACCTAAAAAACGGAGTACAAAATGTTCAGGAAAAAATTGGAATTTAAGATCCTTGCTCTAGTTGCAACTTTAATGCTGGTAGAAGCTTTGGTTATAGGATCTACTCTAATTCTACTCCAGGGGAAGGGTATTGTCGCTGTCTGGATTGCCGTAGCGGCTTCTGCCTTTGGAATAATCATGCTTTCTCTCGCACTACTGTTTGTTCTGCGCCGTATTGTTATTGCCCCCATAAAGAAAGTTGTTCTGGCTGCTGAACTTCTGGCGGGTGGCGACTTGAGCTTTGCTGTGGATGTTAAGTCGACCGACGAGATCGGTCGGATGGCTGCTAACATCAGAGATTCCGTTACCAGAATTGCTGTGATTATAGAACGTATAAAGGATGTAGCTGACAGGGTGTATAGAGTTACAGATTTAGTGCAGCAGGAATCCAGATTGGTAATCGAAGGAACCGGGCTTGAGACCGAGGCGATAAGCAATATATCAAGCTCAATAGAGCAGCTTAATACCTCAATGGCAAGCATTGCAGAAAGTGTGGACAGTCTTTCTACAATTGCCGGTGATACTGCCTCAGCAGCAGCCGAGATGGCGGCAGCCACTGAAGAGGTGGCCAAAAAAACTCATGAGGTTTATAGCGCTGTAGATTCCACGTCGATATCAATAGAAGAAATGTCCTCCACAATAAACGAAGTTGCGGGAGCCTCAGAGGAACTCTCGGTTTCAGCCGAGGAAACTTTGACAGCAATGGAAGAAATCGGCGCTTCAATTAAAGAGGTGGAGAGACACGCAAAAGATTCGGTCACACTCTCCACCGAGGTTACAGATGCGGCTTCAGGATCCGGCATGATTTCCATGAAGAAAACCATAGAAGGTATGGGTAGAATCAAAGAGAGTGTTCTCAACACTTCTGAGCATATTCAAAAACTGGGAAGCCGTTCCGAAGATATCGGAAAAATACTGAACGTCATCGACGAGGTAACCGATCAGACAACTCTTCTTGCCCTCAATGCTGCGATTCTCGCCGCTCAGGCCGGTGAGCATGGCAGGGGATTTTCAGTTGTAGCCGGCCAGATAAAAAATCTTGCCGAACGTACAGCAAACTCCACACACGAGATAGGCGCTTTGATAGAGTCTGTCCAGGCCGATGTGAAAGGTGCCGTTGCTTACATTGGGGATGTTACAAAACGCGTGGATGAGGGTATTCAGCTCTCAGGAGAATCCATGCAAGCATTGGACTGTATTGTAGATGCTTCAAGCAGATCGTCCGAGATGGTTTTTACAATCGAGAAGGCCACCGCAGAACAGGCCAAGGGTGTTCAGGTTGTAAATGTTGCCATGGAAAATATCAGTAACCAAATAGACCATATAACAAAGGCTACAAAAGAACAAAAAGAAGGGGCCAGGCTTATAACGGAATCTGCCGAGAAAATGCGTGAGCTTACACTTCAGGTTGAAAAGGCCACAGTAGAGCAGTCAAGCAGTAGCCGTCAGATTTCAGGAGCGGTGGAAACCGTATCTGATAGAATTCACCAAATTTCCCGTGCTGTTCGCGAACAGAAGGTTGGTTCTGGACAGATTATGACATCTATCGAACAGATCAAGCATATACCTGAAAAAAACCGCACAATGGCCTTCAGCATGAACAAAGGTCTGCGGGATGTCATGAGGGACAACGAACTTTTGGAAACCGAGGTTGCCAAATTCAAAACAGTCCATGCCGGTAAGGATGCGGGTATAGGTGTGATTCGAATGGGTGTGGTACCACTTGAATCGCCCGCCGAAATGTACCGTAAATTTTCACCTCTTGCTGCATATTTAAACAGGAGATTAGGCAAAAGAATCGATCTTAGGATTCCTGTGAATTTCAAAGGAGCGATCAATGATTTGGGTTCCGGGGCCACCCAGATCTGTTACCTGACTCCTACGACCTATATAGAAGCGCATGAGAAATATTCTGTCGATATTCTGGTTAAAGCGCTACGCAAAGGTAAGCCTTTTCACTACACCGTGATAATTGCAAGAGATGATTCCAGCATTGAAGAATTAAAAGATCTGAAAGGTAAGTCGTTCGCCTTTGGCGATGTTCATTCAACGTCGAGTCACCTGGTGCCAAGAGCTATGCTTCTTGAAGCCGGGGTTCAACTGGATGCGCTTAAATACTACGATTATTTAGGTCATCATGATGATGTGGCAGCGGCTGTTGTCAATGGCGACTTTGAAGCTGGCGGTGTTATGGAGTCTGTGGCCGTAAAGTACCAGGCTGAAGGCTTGAAGTTTATCAAGTATTCGGCTGAGATCCCGGAGTTCAGCATCTGTGTATCAAGCGAGTGCCCGCTAGATGAACGAGTGGCACTTAAGAACGCGCTTTTGAGTTTGAATGTGGAAAAGACCAAAGACCATGATGTTCTCAGTTCAATCAGCGAAGACTATACAGGGTTTGTTAGTGCCGAGGACAGGGACTATGACGATATCCGAAATATAAGGCGGAAACTCGGACTTCAATCTCTTTCAGAAGGATGATGAATGAACGCTAAGGATTCTCCGTTAAAGAGAAGATCATTTGCTACCAGGTTTGCACTTATCATGTTCCTGATAATTTTTGCAGGGCAATTGGTAGGCGGCGTGTGGTATATCCACCGGGCGAGAAATTATCTTGAACAAGCTCTTACAGGAAGAGTGGATTTGATAGGAGCAATTCTTGCTAGGGCCGGCAAGATTCCCCT
>VAPH01046828.1_pt1 | contig 19130 bp, 21 predicted proteins | sample 3393861 | NCBI WGS metagenome assembly VAPH01 (sample SAMN08290439, study PRJNA428436) | hydrothermal vent metagenome | isolation source: Deep-sea hydrothermal vent chimney | place: Atlantic Ocean: South-mid Altantic Ridge | reverse complement strand
TTGAGCTTTGAGCTTTGAGCTTTGAGCTTTGAGCTTTGAGCTTTGAGCTTTGAGCTTTGAGCTTTGAGCTTTGAGCTTTGAGCTTTGAGCTTGCATTAGACCGACCGGTCAACTATATTCAACACATGAACAGCACCAACGGTACCCGTGAAAGAATCATAAAAGTCGCCAAGTCACGCTTCCATAATCGCAGCTATGCCGATGTGGGCATTAAGGAAATCTGTGATATGGCATCAATACAGAAGGGTAGCTTCTATCATTTTTTTCCTTCCAAGCGGGATCTGGTTCTGGCTGTTATTGATAATTTTGCCTTAGACTGGGCAAATGGATTCGTCGCTGAGGCCTTTGATCCGCTACTTCCTCCAATGGAGAGAATTGATTATGTCATTGATGCTGCGTATTTCTGGCAGAGATCCAGTAAAGAACTGAATGGCCATATTCCGGGTTGCCTGTTTGGCAACCTGGCGCTTGAAGTCAGTACCCAGGATGATGTCCTACGTGCCAAACTCGATGCTGTATTTATTTCAGCAAAAGACCGTTTCAAAGACACACTGGATGAGGCAATAGAACAGGGTATTATTCCTCCGTTAGACAGCGAGTTTACTGCTGAGGCAATGCTTGCCTATCTAGAAGGCATGATCTTACTCGCCAAGGCAAAGAACGATCCTGAAGTGATTTATCGCCTTGGTTCTGCGCTAAAAAATATTCGTATTGAGTTGAACACACACTAAATAGAGGGATCCAAAAGGAGACACTCATGGGAAATACAGCAAAAGTAGTACAGGAGCCAGCGATGGATAGGAACCTGTTTAATAAATGGTTTGACGACCGTATGGCCAAGCGCGAAGCAGCCCATAACTTGAGATGGATCAAATAATTTCGTTTGAAAAGACATGAAAAGTAGCTTACTGGAAAAAATGAATAATTTATTATTTAGTATAAACAATACGTTAGTGATATCATTTTTGAATGAAAGTATGGTTTGAAGTGTATTATTTTCATGCTAGAATTGTGCGGGTTCTATCAATATATTTAGAATCTCGGACATTTTAACACCCGTTGATATGGAATTGCCCTGTTCAACCCGGGTCAAGAATAAAAAGTATCACGGAAAATTGGTACGTGTGCCTAAAGCCAGTCTACAGTGATGCTAGTGTCTGTGTGGTGAATAGCCAGGTTTTTATAAAAAATATAACAAATAGATTTAAACTAAACCGTTCATTCTCAATAATCGTTCATTATTAATTTACAAGGGAAGCACATGAAATATTCAAAGATAGTATTAGTAGCAGCTCTGGGCTTACTGGTTACCATTGCGATGCCTGCACAAGCAGGCAAAAAAAAAGTAAATAATTATGTCAGGAGTGGTGATGGTTCTCTCGTTAGGGACGGTGAGGGAAAATGCGTACGGTCTGGTGACAAAACTACAAAACTTCTGGAAAAATGTGGTTACAAAAAGAAAAAAGCGGCGATAAAAAAGCCGCCTGTGATAGCTGCTCCTGAAATTGTAAAGGACACAGTTCTAGAGCATATCGTCGTTAACAATATTCAGTTTTCTTTTGATAGTGACGTCCTGTCTTCTGATGACAAGGCGATACTTGATGATGTAGCAAGCCGTCTTGCACCTTATAAAGAAAAGTTAAAAAAGGGAACAAGCCACATAAATATTACCGGTTACACTGATAGCTCAGGTCCAGAAGCTTACAATATGAAATTATCACAGCGACGCGCAAACGTTGTTGCAGACTACCTGGCTGAGAACCACGGTGCTGATCGTAACAGTATGAATGTTACCGGTAAGGGCGAAGCAAACCCGGTTGCTGATAACAGTACACGTGCAGGCCGTATTCGTAACCGTCGTGTAGAAGTTGATGTAGTTCAAAATTAAGTATTAAACAATCTATTACACATAATCGATAGCTGGACGATCCGTAGAAATACGGGTCGTTTTTTTATCTGGATTGACCGTAATAGAGCCACCCCAAATACGCTATCGCCCACAAGGTCTGCAACAATTAATCCAGGAGACCTCCGATTCATTCAAAAAACCCATCATTGCATCCTTCGGGTATCTCCTGCAGGAGGATGACTACACCCTCCTCAACACTACGAGCGTCAAAGCCTGGCAACCTCATGTAATATAATCAAGTACTTAGAGTTTTTTTCACTACTATGTTCCTCACAATGGTGAATGAATCAGAGTTCCCCAGGACAAACGATTGGGGCAACGCTGATGAGAAGAACTCCGTTATGACTGATTGCTTATGCAGGTAAGGCGCATTACAGTAGTAGGCTTCTGGCAGGATATAATGACATGTGATATGCCTGAGTTACTGAAACCCTTCACGCAGTTGCGGGTACATCCATCCGGTGGATTCTTTACTGGCAGGATGAGTTTGCAGCTGAGTATCAGCAGTTTGCTGACTGTCCTGTTAGTTGTACTTGGCGGTGCGATCACCGGGTATACCTACGAAGGTCAGAAAAAAGAAACGCTGCAATCAACCGGCGTTATTTTCAAACGTGCAGCCGAACAAACTTCACAAAGCCTGAAGGCGCTGATGGAACCGGTGGGAAATTTCATCAGCCTGTCAACACAGCTTGAAAAAATCAGCGGCGGTCGTCAACAGCGTCTCGATCTTCTACCCTATTTTGTCCAGGCATTACGTAATACACGCTGGTTGGCTAATGTCTCTGTGGGCTATTCGAATGGTGACTTTATTGTTATCTGGGCCTTACGCGGCAATGAACTGTTGAGCAGACAGACTGCTGCACCAAAGAAAGCGGCTTATCTGGTCAAACTGATCGAACGAAACCCGGGTAAATTAGCTTTAGAACGTTATCTCTACTACGACGAAAAACTTACACTGATCAGTGAAAATGATCGCTTTTTATCGGGCTATGATCCACGCACGCGGCCATGGTACAAGCAGGCTATAAATAGTGACTACCAAATACGTACGGCACCTTATCGTTTTGCTTCAACAGGCCAAATGGGAATTACTACCGCACGCCGATTGGCAAATGGCCTCGGTGTGGTTGCTGCCGATATTGCCCTGGATAGTCTGGCCAGTGTATTACAGGACCATAAACTAACGGATTCCACACAGGCCGTAATATTCGACGAAAAAGGTACAGTACTTGTCTATATCGATAATGAGGTCATGTTAGAGCGGCAGTCACAATTTCTTAAAGGGAGCATCAACGTCCTCGATCTTGAGAGGGATGAGTTGTCCGAACTCTATAATGAATCGCTGCGCAAGCAATTGGGTAAGGGGAACATCATCAATACTGAACAGGGGGAATGGTTCAGTATTGTCTCGGATTTATCGGCACACCCAAAACGGCGTACCTACTTGGCCATTGCTACTCCTGTCAGAGAACTCACCACAAATGCCCGTGCCATGGCACGGGAAAATTTGATATTAGCAGGTTTCGTTATCCTGATTGCGATCTTCCTGGGGCTGTATGTTACGCGCCGCATCGCTGGTTCTCTGCACACACTCGATCAGCAGGCTGAACGTATACGTGATTTTGATTTTGATACTGCCGTACATGTCAATTCCCGTATCAGGGAAGTAAGCAGTCTTGCCAGCACGATGACGGTAATGAAAACAGTCATACAGCGCTTTATAGAAATTGCCCGCTCACTGTCTGCCGAGCAAAAAATAGAACGTGTACTGGAACTCATCCTACAGGATGCCATGACCGTCACCAATGCGGACGGTGGCAGCATTGCACTGCTCAGTGATGACAATACACAACTTGAATATGCTTTGGTGCGTAATGATGAAATTGCAATACACATCGGAGGAACAAGTCAGTCACCCATTGATATCGACCCCATCCTAATCAACGATGAGAATAATATTCATGCTGAGTTATATGTGTTACAGACGAAGGACCCTGTTTCTGTTGACAACATTAACGAGAATAGAGCGCTTGATTTCAGCAGTGTAAGGAAACGTCATCAGTCCGGTGATTACCTGTGTAAATCCTATCTCGCACTGCCATTACTAAACAGGCAGAAAGAAGTTATCGGCGTATTACAGCTTGTTAATTCCCGAGACCGCCATAGCAAGGAAATCACCGGTTTTGACCATGCCTACCGGGCCTATGTTCATGCGCTGGCATCGAATGCCGCACTGGCACTGGATAACAATCGACTAATACGGGCGCAAAAAGATTTATTTGATTCCTTCGTGCAGTTGATTGCCGGGGCAATCGATACCAAGTCACCCTACACGGGGGGGCATTGCCAGCGCGTACCGGTACTGGCCGAACTGCTTGCCAACGAAGCATCGCGATCTAGGCTCGAAGCTTTCAGGGATTTTAGCCTGTCGGAAGACGAAACCTACGAACTCTATGTTGCCTCCTGGCTGCACGACTGCGGCAAGGTTACGACACCGGAGTACATCGTCGACAAGGCGACAAAGCTGGAGACTATATACAACCGTATCCACGAAATCCGTATGCGCTTTGAGGTGCTGTGGCGCGATGCAGAAATCGCTTATCGTGATGGGCTTGCAGAAAATCCTGGTGATAAAAGAAAGCTGCGTAAGGGGCTGAAAGACCATCAGCTGCAATTACAGGAAGACTTTGTCTTCGTCGCCAGTTGCAACGTGGGCAGTGAGTGTATGAATCCCGATCATATGCAACGTATCAGAGAGATAGCCAGTCAAACCTGGGTGCGCCATTTTGATGATCGTATCGGGCTATCTGAGGATGAAGTTCAGCTGCGTAAGGACGTGCCACCGGTAAATGCCCCGGCTGATGAGCAATTGCTGGCAGACAGGCCGGAGCATCTTATTCCGCGTACCGATGGGGGCAGGCCCTTTGGTGATAACCCCTATGCTTTCAAAATGGATGTCCCTGACTATGCTTACAACCTGGGTGAGGTCACAAACCTGTGCATCGCAGCAGGAACGCTTACCGATGAAGACCGGTTTAAGATCAATGACCATATCGTGCAGACCATTATCATGCTCAATAAACTGCCGTTCCCGAAGGCACTTAAACATGTACCGGAGTGGGCTGGCAACCATCACGAAAAACTGGACGGTACCGGCTATCCAAGAAAACTGAAAGCTGAGGATCTTTCAATTCCCGAGCGCGTCATGGGCATCGCAGATATTTTTGAAGCGCTAACAGCTTCAGACCGTCCCTATAAAAAGGCCAATACATTAAACGAATCAGTACAGGTTCTGAGCCTCATGCGTAACGATGGCCATATCTGTCCGGATTTATTCGATCTGTTCCTGACATCTGGCATCTATCTGAAATATGCAGAAGAACACCTGTCACGGGATCAAATCGATGATGTGGATATCAGTAGTTATGTGCGCAACGAACAGAAATGAGCTTGAATGAAAAGACCCATGCTCTGGATTTACGCTATGTTTTGTCCAGAATACTGTATTTGTTAGGGCAGTAAATCATTATGAAAATTACAAACCGACTTGCCGTAGCCACTATTCTGTTTGTCAGTGTTGCCCTGGCAAGTACGACATTAACCTGGTTGGCGGCTGAACGAGTTCGAAGTGATACATTTGCCAGCAAGAAAAGACTTCTGTTATCCGAACTTGAGTCGCGCCGCCTTCGTGTGGTGAATTACCTGGAGCAGGTCACGAATGATTTACGCATCATGGCTGGTTCACGTTTTGTCCAGCATGCCTTGATCGATTTCGCAAAGGCCTTCAATAATACCGGGGGAAATGCAGAAAAAACACTGCAGCGTTTATACATAGAGGAAAATCCAAATCCTGTTGGCAGAAAACACCTGCTTATCATGGCCCGGGATGGCTCCTCATACAGTGCACTGCACCAGGAATATCACGACTGGACCAGCAGCATTGCCAAGGTACGTGACTACTACGATATCTTCCTCGTCGATCCCCAGGGGAACATAGTCTATACCGTTTTCAAGGAAGACGACTTCGCTACAAATCTTTTCAATGGTAAGTACAAAGACACCGAACTGGCGCAGGTTTTTTCTGACGTAGCAGCCAGGCCTCAAACAGGTGAAATTTATGCTCGCGACTTTGTCCGCTACGCGCCAAGCCAAAATAAACCCGCCTCTTTTTTCGGTACTGCGGTCAACTATGAAGGTGAATTTGTTGGTGCCATCGTCGTACAACTAAAACCAGAACCTTTCAACCGTATCATGCATTTTTCACGCAGCATGGGAGAGAGTGGCAAGACCTATATTGTTGGTAAGGACAAACTACTTCGCACGCGATCACGTTTCAGTGAAGAGGATGCTGTTCTCAGAACAAAGGTCGATACAAAATCCAGTAACGCAGCCCTGGAAGGACGAAATGGTATCTGGATCATTAATGACTATCGTGGTGTACCAGTACTGTCCGCCTACGCACCCATACAGGGGGAACGCACTACATGGGCCGTACTGGCCGAAATCGATGTAGATGAAGTGACATCAGAATCAGACGATCTTATTCTGATGATGGTGCTGGTCTCCGTGATCGCATCCACACTTGCATTCCTGCTTGGTTGGTTGCTGGCTGGGCGAGATGAGGAGAGCTAACTAACTCGCAATACTCTGATCATTCGGTGCCAACATTAGAATTAACGCCTGTGCATGCTCTGCCGCTTTTCTACCGATATCGGTTAGATAGCCGCCATCGATTTGTGTAACCAGACCTTTTTCAAATAAACGTTTTACGGCTTCTACGTGTGCTGAGTTGGCGCTTGAATGCACCTTGATGCCTTGCTGGGTCGTGGCCAGGTTGTAGCGAACAAGAATGTCAATTTCAGCGATTTGCTCTTTCGAGTAGTGCATAGCTTTACCTTTCCGCCTTGATTAATGCAGGGTGGGAACCATAGAGGCGTCCTGTGATATTACATGATATTAGTTATTGACGTTACCCGGGTAACTATTTTTTCCGATTACTCAGTTTTCGTGCCCAGGCAGTTGTTTGGCTACACATGAGGCTATAAGGTTGCTCCTTGAGACGGTTGTCTCCCCGAGTCTGAGGGAGTAGGGTTTTTGCTGTCTTTTTTTAATTGTCGCTTACCGTGCCTCCGTTTCTGATATTCCTTGAGCTGTGTCCCACACACATGTTTTATAGTAGCCCGAAGCATGTTCTAATGAGAGAACTTAGGTCGCACGGATGGAGGGGGTTGATTTTGTCTAACCTGGCAGATTTACTTTTTCGCGCAGTAGACGGTGTTTTCGCCGTCGACGGAAAGCAGAAGATCATCTTTTGGAATTCTGCTTGTGCCCAGTTATTAGGCATACCCTCCAATGAGGCGCTGGGTCGCTCGTGCAGTTCGGTTGTGCGGGGAAAGGATCCCGCAGGGCAGCCTTTCTGCGGTGGGGGATGTTGCATGACCCAGTTGATCCGGGGTGAAAATGCCCCTGGAACGTTTCCACTTCGGGTACGTGACGGCAACGGAAAGGAGTTGAGACTCTGGGTCAGTGTCGTTCTGGTGCCTTCCCGGAGGAAGAACCGGTGGACATGTGTGCATCTGCTGCATAGAGGGGAGGCCGTGGATACCCTTAACGTGTTGGAGTACAGCGTCTCGCAAGGACGACCAACCACCGAGCGTAATGCCGGGAATAATGGTCACTCGTCTCCATCTGCGATCTCATCACTGACCCCACGGGAACATGAGATTCTTCAGTTGCTATCGGAGGGTCTTGCCGTTTCGGTAATTTCCGATTTGTTGAACATCAGTCCCGTGACGGTGCGGAACCACCTTCAGCATATTCAGGCAAAGTTCGGTGTGCATAGCCAGGTTGGAACAGTGGCCTATGCTTATCGGCACAACCTCATTGCGTAGCCGGCATAACCACCCGGAAGGGGGAGGAATAATAATGGTAAAAAAGATCGCAGTACTTGTCAGGGATAGACAGGGTGAAGCGCTCAGGATGTCACTGGGACTCACCCTGGTGGATGACATCATCGACGTATATGTGCTTGATAGAAAATTAGAGGGGACAGAACAAAATCAGCTCAATCTTGAGTTAATGAAGGAACTGGAGATAAAAATATACTCTAACTATAAAAAAGGGAATGAAAGTATGGAATACCTTTCTACCGGGGAAATCGCTCACAAACTGCTTGAATACGACCACGTTTTACCCTATTGATATTTAGGGAACCTCTGATCAATTCATGAACGCATATCTTACGCCTATAATATCCAGTTTTTTCGTTGCAAACCTTCGCAATAGCTAGCTATTACGTGCGATTTACACCTCAAACCTGAATATTTTAGATCGCAATCTACTTCGTCCAGACACATCAGAGGTTCCTTAGGAAATAGCGTAAATTAGGTGGACACCTTTGTACAAAAATGATGTAAATGCATCATTTCCTTCGTTAGCCACGAATCATAGTATTTTCACATACAGCGCTACAGTTGTTGGTTTGCGAGCTAGAAAATAGTTACCGAAGAATGAAACGACGATGAAACTTGGCATCCTGGTAAATACGGATAAACATCTTGAGCACATACTGGGACTCACGAAAGCATCCGTAGCCAGAAATCATGAGACAAGTATCTTTGTTATGGACGAGGGAACAAGATTATTGGGAAACGATTTATTTGTCGCACTGGCAGGGCTGCCAGCTGTGTCGATAACTCTTTGCGAGCATAGTGCAAAAGGTTACGGAATTAATACAAATAATTTATCAAAGGGAATCAACTGTGCAAGCCAGTTTAATAACGCAATAATGAACCATAACGCTGACAGGGTGATTGTTTTATAGAAACGAAAAAATCGTGATACGTAGGTACGTATGTGTGCATGCATGACAATGAGTATACTTCACATCTTGAATGACGGTTCGACCAAATTGTCCGATCAAATTATCGATGCGCATTCCAGAGAATGTCACACTGAGGTGGTTGATCTGAACAAAAAGGAAATCTCGTATGAGGACCTTGTTGATAAAATATTTTTTTATGAACGGGTCATCTCATGGTAAAGAAGGAGTAAACGGGCGGGCAATAGACAGATTTGACAGACGTGGTCGTCCCTGTTTTTTCGCGATAAACTGCGCAAGTAAGCAAGAAAGTGTCGAGTCAGAGAGATGAGCCACCAGGAATGGGAGCAGGTTGTAAGTGATCCGAACCGATCTGAGTCATCGTAGCACTTCGTTTCCTTGTTCGAGGAGTGATATTTCGTTGTCTGATCCCGATAGTGTTTTTGCCTTTAACCAGAGCAGGGCAAAGAAAAATTATGACAGTCTCCTGACCGTTCTGATTTCCCTGCTTACCCTTACGATATTTCTTGCACTGTTTGTCTTTCGCTCGCTGGATGATAACCGTCTCACCAGCTGGCAATGGGTATATACCGGCATGGACGCGTTTAGTATTCTGCCTGTGCTTGCCATCGGTATTTTTCTTGCGTATCTACTCTCCAATGTTTCCTTCCCGGTGCGCAAACCAGCGATATGGCTTTTTATTTTTTCGTTTGCTGTTTCCGTTATCTTTTGGGGAGAACCAGAGGTTATCGTGGATGCGTCGAGGTATTTAGTGCAAGCCAAGTATCTCGAACTATACGGTATTGGATATTTCTTTAAAGAGTGGGGCAATGCCATTGCGGTGTGGACGGATCTGCCGCTAGTCCCGCTGCTTTATGGTCTTATTTTTAAATTTTTCGGTGAATACAGAATAGGCACACAGATATTAAATAGTGTGCTGTTTTCCGGGACGGTTGTACTGACCTACCAGATTGGTAAGGTACTGTGGGATAAAACTGTTGGCGTAAATGGAGGAATACTGCTTCTCGGTATGCCTTACCTGTTTACCCAGGTGCCGCTCACGCTGGTTGATGTGCCAGCGATGTTCTTTTTTACCCTCGCCCTCCTTACAACGATCAAGGCCCTCAGACAAGGCGGTTCAGTGTTGCTGATATTGGCATCAGTAACAATCGTGCTTGCGATGTTATCCAAGTATTCAGTTTGGTTAATGTTAAGTGCTATCCCTGTCATTTTCCTGGCTCATATGCCATACGGAAGGAAAGTGATTCTTCAACGAGCCGCTGTGATATCCCTGGGCGCGGCACTCCTTATTGGCCTGGTCTTACTCTGGAAATTTAGTGTGTTTGTAGACCAACTGAAGTTTCTACAAAGCTATCAGATGCCAGGACTCAGACGCTGGGGTGAGAGCTTTACATCTACATTCTTCTTTCAGATACACCCTTATATTACGCTGGCAGCACTGTTTTCAATTTATGCAGGCATTAAAAAGAAAGATTCTAAATATGTAATCATTAGTTGGTTGTTACTGCTGATTGTTGTTCTGGAGATTAAGCGGGCGCGGTATCTTATCGTGGTTTTACCGATGCTGGCACTGATGGCATCTTACGGGATGAGAGAAATTAGAAATATAAAAATACGCAAGTTTATTGTTTCGTCTGCCGTTGTATCAGCACTTGTGATAGCGATCTTCGGATATTTGCCTTTTTTGCAAAAAACAAGTGCTGTTAATCTCGTCCAGGCCGGGAAATATCTCGATACCATGGATTCTGAAACAATCGAAGTGATAACGCTTCCACCATTTCGCTCAATTGTTAATCCAGCTATTTCGGTTCCTGTTCTCGATTTATTTACCCAAAAGACGCTTTTGTATCGGTATGATAAATATTCACTTACAAGGCCCCCATCGATCGAGAAATCTTCCTTGAGATTCACATGGGAATATAAGAATCCCGAATACTTTATTGCCGATGTTGATAGATCTACAGGTACTTCAAAAAAGCACATTCCGGTAGCCATTATTTTTGGTGGCCGTAACCAGATTCTTCCAGCTCGAATAGCAAAGAGGATAGAGGGCTATCGTATGACAAAAGAATTGATGGTTTTTGACCGGGTGTTTAAATACCAAACGATGATTCGGGTGTACCAGCCATTACAGACCCTGACCAGTAACGACCCGTTAGCTTAAACGCTACAGGAGTTGATGATATGGAAATGCTTGCTAGTGAAAGAAAGAATCGGTTATGGGCCTTTATCATATTAGGCTTTTTTGCTCTGGTCAGTGTTACGACCTTCGCCTATAACGAATATTACATTTACCTTTCCATCTACCTCTGGTTTGGTCTGATTTATGGGTTGGCCTTACAGTATGGCAGGTTCTGTTTTTCCTCCGCATTCCGTGATCTGTTTGCGGTCGGTGTTGCAAGAATGGCGGTTGGAATCACGATTGCTATCGCACTCTTCGCCTTGGTCGCCTCCCTGGTGACCGCACAGGGCTTAAGCACGTTTCATCCTGCGCCCTCGGGTATTCACGCCGTCATCGCCGGTTTTATTTTCGGAATGGGAATGGTGTTTGCGGGTGGTTGCGCATCAGGGTCTTTGTATAAAACCGGGGAAGGCAATATGAATGCCTTGATTGTGGTTTTTTCTATCAGCGTGTCTCAGGCTTTATTTGTCGACATCGGCGGATGGACCAATAAACTTGTTCCGGAATCGTGGCATCACTCGGCACTTGCAAAAGGACTTCCTGCGTCAATAAATGTGGGCGACGGCTGGATGGATCAGTATCTGGCTGGTTATGTCTGGAACCATCCAGTGACAACTTTTGCGAAAATGCTGGGTTGGGAAAATTCCTCGGCATTGGGGGCGATTGTGGGTAATTTTCTCATTGGTGTAATATTACCCTCGGCATTACTTCTAGGTGTGGTCTATTTTGTCTGGTCACGTAAGGCCTTTGTCAGGAAAATGCTCAAGCAGGGCAAGGAAAAAATGACGCTGCTTGATGAAGCGAAAGGCTATTGGGCGATGCTGTCGGCCTCCAAACGAACAGCGATCGCAGGCCTGATTATCGGGGTTGCAGCAGGGTTGCACATGCTGGTGCTGCAAGGGGCACGGGTCAAGTTTGGCGTCAAGAATGCAGGCGCACTGCTGGAGAGAATGGGCTTCGATTATGGTATATCTGTGAATGGTACTGTCTTCGATCCCGGTTACTGGTATGTGACAACACAGGAGGCACAATGGGTTGGCTGGGTGTTACAGAAAACGACCGGTGCTAACTATATGGATAATGTATTTTTCGGTTACGTCAATGGGATACCTAATCCCGCTATTAATCCAGCGGACTGGATGTCACTCGCAACCATTGGTGGTGCTGCTATCATGGCATTGTTGTACAGTGAATTTAAATTTAAAAAACCCACTCTCGAGCTTGCCACCTGGGCGATCATAGGGGGTACCCTGATGGGTATAGGTGCACGTCTGGCGCTCGGCTGTAACATTGGTGCATTTTTTATACGGGTGGCGAATGGTGATCCCTCAGGGTGGTTATTTGGCATAGGGATGGTTCCCGGTGCGTATGTTGCGGTTAGGTTCTTCAATTGGTGGACCGAGAGAAAAATGGAAAAACAGGGTTTTGGTTTGTAATCTTCAGGACAATAACAGGTAGCAAAGGAGACCATTATGACGATGAAATTTGAACAGATAAATGAAGGAAATTACCTGTTAGATGTGACAGGGTATGTTTGCCCACACCCACAGATTTACACCAAGAAAGCATTGGAAAGAATCGAACCGGGTGATGTTTTACGGGTGATATTCGACAACCCATCTTCTGGGGAATCGATTTCCACCATGTGTGAAAATACGGGTGATGAAATCCTCGAGAAGAAGAAAGAGGGGGGTGCTTTCATATGGAATATACAAAAAATTTAATTTTGTGCAGCGCATCGTGCCGTGATGCGAAACGGGTGTTCAGAAAGAGTCTGTAGCCATGAAAAGTGATCTTTGGGTGGTGATTATCGTTACGGTGGCATTTATTGGATTTCTGATAGGGTACAGTCTTCCTCCCCTGGTAGAGACGGGCCTGTTAACCGGGAAGGGGGGTGAACAGGCTGAAATGACACGAGAACTGGGTAAGGACATGGAGCAGTATTATCGCGACTTGCAAAAGGACGGTGAATGAGAATGCCTGAATCTATACGACTGTGAACAAAGGAGTAAAGCGTTGAAAAACAACCTTTGGATGTTAATTACACTGGTAGCAGGACTGCTGGGTTTTCTTGCAGGTTACGGTATATCATTTTCTACGGGTGTGGAGCCTGGTTTTTTTGAGGCAGTGGAGACGGGCAGTTATGGTGGTGGAAGTACTGGAGAAGTTACCGAGGGGATCAGTGCGGAAGACCAGGAATATTACCGTAAACTACTGGAAGAGTGAGATTGACAGGAAATATAGGCCTTACCGATTGTGAGACTAAAGAGGTCATCATTCTCGGTACTGGTCTCGCAGGTTCTGGGACCGTACATGCCTTGTCTTATTCTAGTTTTAATTCCAGTACGGGAACAGATATTCTTGTCAATGAAGCAGATAGGACGGTCGGTGGTCTGCCTAAAACAGTTAAGTACTGCGATTACAACATGGAGCCTGGTGTCGTTGCAGCCAAAGAAATGATAGCGGGTAGTTTTGTAATAATAAAGGAGCAGGGCCCATTTTCCCCGACAGGGATCAACTTATGAAATGTGCATTGATCCATCCGGCATGGTTTCCTGAAGAAATATTTCCTTCCAGAACGGTTGCCTCACAAATTAATTACTGGCAGCCACTGGGAATCCTGTATGTGGGTGCCAGTCTTCTGAAAGCGGATCATGACGTAAAGTTTTTTAACGGTGCATTCATGTCGCATGAAGAGCTGATGCACCGGGTAAAAGAATTTAAACCCGATTTTACAGGCATTTATTCTACCAGCTTCGGTTGGCCAAAGGCCATGAAGACAGCGGAGGCTATCAAAAAGCTTGATAAGAACATATTTACCTGTGTTGGTGGGCCCTATCCGATTGCCGTGCAAGAGCGATGTTTAAACGATCAAAGCACAAGTATCGATGCCATCGTCACAGGTGAGGCGGAACTGACCATGGTCGAGCTGCTGGCGAGGCTTCAGCAAGGGAAAGACCTCGAGGGTGTTCAGGGGCTGGCTTTCAGGCAGGGTTCGAGGGTCATCAAGAACTCATTGAGACCATTGACCGAGGATCTGGATATTCTACCTTTTCCCGCACGCGAGCTGTTGGGTGATATGAATCAATATATTCCACCACCGGCGACATACAGGAGAAAACCGGTCACTACCCTTATAAGCTCCAGGGGATGCAACAGAAGGTGCATCTTCTGCTTCCAGATCGATAAGGAAAGGAAAAGTGGTAAGCGTGGTATCCGCTTCCGTAGCGTCGAGAACGTCCTCCAGGAAATAGAGCTCTGTCTCAGGCAGGGTTACCGTGAGATCAAGTTTATTGACGACACCTTTGCCGCTGATTATGACCGGGCCATGCAGATATGCCAGCAGATAAAAGCACGGCAGCTTGATTTCACCTGGTTCGCCTCAGCCTGTGTCAACCAGGTTGATAAACCCTTGCTCCAGGCTATGAAGGAGGCCGGTTGCTGGTCCATTCTGTTTGGTGCCGACAGTGGTGTCCAGAAAACTCTCAATACACTCAGGAAAGGAACCACCCTTGAGTTCATACGCAGGGATGTGCGTGCAGCAAAAGAAGTCGGCCTGAAAGTCAGCACCCCTTTTATATTTGGCGCGCCGGGAGAAACTTTTGCAGACGGGTTGAAAACCATTGAATTTGCTATAGAGCTGGATGCCGACCTGGCAAACTTCCATGCCCTAACGCCATTTCCGGGTACCTATCTCTACGATAATCTGGATAAATTCGGCACTGTTTCTGGCGACCTGTCAGACCGTACCTATCAGTCGGCCGCGTTTACCCCGTATACCATGACCCGTGATGAAATCTTAAGCTTACGCCAGTTGGCATTCAGGCGCTTCTATTCCAGGCCGAAATTTTTAGTTAGAAGGCTGATGGAAATCAGGACCTTGAACGACTGCAAAGCCGCGGTCAGTGGTCTGAAGAGTCTGTTCTGGCTCTGGGCAGGCAAAAAATTGTTTTATAGACGAAAAAAGGGGGCGCTGACACCCGTTGAATTAAGTGTTCCTAAAAAGTGATCAGTGTTCAGTAATCGCTATTCAGGGCGGCCTCTATTCATGAATTAATGGGGGAACCCTTAGGTCAGTACGTTATAATTGTACGTACTCTTTGGCCAGGGTCGGATACAGTCGGGGATTGAACAGGATGTTTGTAATAAAATAGCACTCGTGTGTGCAATAGCACTGCTTGTTATGGATAGAATCCAGCACGGGGCTGGCCTTCTCGGAACGAACGATTTTCCTCATGTTGTAGTCATAGTCTCTAACATTGCCAAAACGGGTGGAGAGGATTTCACAGGGATAGACATCTCCGGTTTCCGTCAGTACCAGGTTTAGTCTCCCGGCGTAGCATGGAATCTGTCTTTTCTGGGCGAGCAGTGTCTGATGGATCAAACGGCGCTGTACAATATCCTGAGCGGCTTTCAGTTTGGCACCACGAAAGCGGTATAGGCTGGATGTTCTGTTTTTTAGATTTCTCTCAAGCCGGTCAATCGTACAACGGTATTTTTCGTAATCCACTTCTTTAAAATGCGAATCTGCAAGCCTGCCTCGCACCATCGAAATAGTGTGTGTTTTAATATTTGTCAGATCCTGTACAAAATCAATGATCTCATCCATTTTGTCCTGGTTTTCGGAAAGGAATACGGTATTGATGCCGAGTTCGAAATTTGGATATTGTTGCAGCAGTTCACCAAGCAGGCGATAAGTCTGCATGGTTTTATCAAAGCAACCCGGCGTATCGCGTAGCACATCGTGATCGCCATGCAAGCCATCAAGAGAAAGCTTGACGGTGACGACAGACTTTTTACAATATTTTAGAATTTGTTCTGTCTTGTCTTTAATCATATCTGGCATCAGACCATTGGTGGGAAAGAGCATCATGACAGGCTTGTTATGATCGTAGAAAAGCTTGCTTATTTCTACAAGATCCTTTCTCAGGTAGGGTTCACCACCGGAGAAGGCCAGCCACAACAGTTTACCCAGTGATAATGAGATTTTTTTAATTTCATCAAGTGAAAGCTCTGCTTCGCTGCCCTCGTTGTTGTGGTTGTTGTCAACATAAAAGCAGAAGGGGCATCGGGCATTGCACTTACGGGTGACAAAAAAAGTGAGTTGAACAGGCTGCCCTTTCGAGAGTATAGAAGCTGTGTGACGAAGTGGAGAATACATCAGGCCTTCTCCAGCAGCGTGCGCCCAACTGTAAAGTATCTGGCCAGACCGGCAAGTGCGCCAATGCCTACTGCCGTAGGGTAGAGAAACAGGTAATAAGACGTTGCGGCAAGTGCAAACAGCCATCCTTTGGTGCGGTAAAATGCCATCAGTAACCCCCTGTTCAGATACAGATCGATGGCAAGAATCAACGGGATTAGTGATATAAATGCACCGTTCTCAGTCAAAAGAAAAACAAGAAAAAGAATCACGATAGAAAACCAGGTAGCTACATTGATTTTCAGACCTATGGATGCGGTACCAGAGTCGGCAAGTACATCGTTGTTTTTTATGGAATACATAGTCCAGTACATTGATTTTCTGATGGCATTGCGTAAAGAACGATACAGGGAGAAATTAAATATGTGCTGTACCTGGATAGCCGTTTCCATGACAAGCCTATATCCATCCTGGCGCAATCGATGACTAAAATCTACATCTTCGATTATCGGCAGGAAGGTCTCGGTAAATCCTCCGCTTCTGTGAAAACTCCGGGCGTTGATAACCATGGCATGAGTGGCGATATAGTCGGGATGTTCTACATCTCGGGTCTCTGAATAATTGATAAAGATAGACTGAAACAGACTGAAGAAGCTGTTATCAAATGGAATGCGTGTATAGGTGCCGCCGACAACGGTAGTGGGGCCTGCCAGGGAGGCAGTTTGGCTAGCAATGGAAAGGGTATTTTTCTGCAGGATGCAGTCGGAATCGGTAAAAAAGAGTATATCTCCACTGCAGTTGGCGGCCCCAATATTTCTTGCCTGTGCAGCACCGCAGCGTGACTTCAGCCGGATGAGCTTGCAGGGGAAGCTTTTTATCACCTCGATCGAATTATCCCTGGAGCAGTCATCGACGACTATTACCTCGAAGTCGCGGAATGTAGATGCAAAGATCGCTTCCAGGCACCTTCCTATTGTGGCACCTCCCTGATAGTTGGGAATAATAATCGAGACAAATTTATCCATCGTTTATTGATAAAAAAACAAAAAATCATAATAGCAGAGTCCGTCCCGGTAGTCTCCGGGGCTGTATGACAAGGCACGCTTTTTCAGTTACTTCAACTACCGGGTATACTGGAAAATGATGCAGATGCATCATTTCATTTTTTGCATACAGGTATTCTAATTAGCATAGGATCGTCAAAAAATATTTGACTGTCCCGGCGAGTACATTGCGGAACGGATGGTTGGTTCGCTCATGTGTTAGATGGACTTGGCAACATTTTAGCGGCAATGCTCCATGTGCTGCGTCACAGATTGCGGCGGTGCTGAAATAAGGTTTAGGTGTTGTTTTGATTGGATGAATGGATAAAGGACGGAGGCGTATCATGAATAATCTACGAAAATGGAAAATCTCAGTTGCAGGGATTCTGGTACTATTTCTTGTCGGCTGGGCTGGAATCGCATCAGCATCGAGCTGGGTAAACCCTGACCTTCTTGTCACACCAGAGTTGCTCAAGAAGAATATCGACAAACCCGACTGGGTGGCTGTTGATTGCAGAAGTTTGAAGGATTATGCCAAGGGTCATATTCCAGGGGCTATCAGTCTCGGAAAACGCTGTAAGAAGGCACTAAGAGACCCCACCGCGAGGGTTTTTGCAGATACCGCAAAGTATGAAAAGCTTTTTGGTAAGGTTGGTATTGGCAATGACACCCATGTCGTTTTTTATCATGGAGGTCTGAAAACGCTGACGGATGCTACCGTTGGATTCTGGATCATGGAGTATCTCGGGCACGATAAGGTTCATCTCCTCAATGGAGGGCTTGATGCCTGGCGCAAGGCGGGTAACCGACTCAATAATAAACCCGTCAAGAAGAGCGCTAAAACATTCAAGGCCAAGATTGTGCCGAGCAGGTATTCCAAAACAAGTGAAGTGGTGGACATTGCCGAAGGAAGGCTCAAAGGCGTACAACTTATAGATTCAAGGACAAAAAAGGAATATGACGGCAAGGATATCCGGGCAATCAGGGGCGGTCATGTACCCAACGTGACGATGAATAAATCGCATATAGAGACTGTCCTTCAGAAGAAAGACAAGAAGACAGGGAAGATGAAGCCGACGGGTTACCTTGATGCAGATCAGGCACATAAAGTCTTTGGCATGCTGGATAAAGATAAACGCACGGTAGCCTACTGTCAGACGGGTACACGTTCGACCCTGACTTATCTCCAGTTAAGACTGCTTGGCTTTAAGGATCCCGCAAACTGGGATGACTCATGGCGGGTTTATGGTTCCACACTGATGTATCCTGTTGCGGGCGAACAATGGTTTAACTTTGCCAAGATGAACAAGCAAATGAAAAAGCTTAAGAAGAAAGTCGCGGAACTCGAAAAAAAGCAGTAAGCAAACAAAGACAAGAACTTAACCAGATGGGATTTATAAATCCTATCTGGTTTGTTTTGGATAAGTGATCAGAGTCTCCCTAGTCAATTTTTTTATTTATTTCATCGAGCAGTGTCGCAAGGTCCCGGTTCTTTTCTTTGGCCAGTGTTTCTATCGACCACATCATGCTTGAATCGTGCCCACACCCACACAGCCCCAGTTCCATGAACCAATCTGTCAGTTCAGGGTAGTCTCTCAGTATTTCGCCTACTGTTTTTGAAGCGTCGATTTCCATAAAGATTGATATTGGCTTATAGATAGTAGTATCTTAAGGTTATCTGGTTTAGTAAGGTAGCGGGTAACGCATACACCGATCGTATCATTAGATATTACGGCAATGCGAATAATCAAAGGCGATTGGGAGAAAAGCACGCAGGCGATGTGCATCGGGAAATGGTTTGGTTTACTCTGGCGCCTGTTTCCCCGGCGGCTCCATGAAATGTCCGTCCGGGCCTTCCTGCTCACTCCATGCCATGCAGGTGCACGGTATGTCTCGTCATAGCGTCGTTATGTGGTCTCCTCGCAATCTTTTGCCGTGCAGTTACGGGGGCCTCAGAGAGTTACGTCAGTAACGGTTTTACTGTCGCGCCAGTTCATACAAAAGGTTCGCTGCCG
>VAPH01016692.1_pt1 | contig 19132 bp, 11 predicted proteins | sample 3393861 | NCBI WGS metagenome assembly VAPH01 (sample SAMN08290439, study PRJNA428436) | hydrothermal vent metagenome | isolation source: Deep-sea hydrothermal vent chimney | place: Atlantic Ocean: South-mid Altantic Ridge | reverse complement strand
GTCCACCCATCTGTCGCATCCGCCAATATCATTAAACTTATCGCATAATCCGATTTCGTTGCAAACACTGGTTTTAGCGTCAGTTACAACCATAAGATCTTTACAGTCCAGCCACTTATTACAGGCTCTGTCCGGGCTGACCTTTAATAATATATTGGAATTATTTTCGTCCGGAGATGATCCGGTGGAAGGAGAAATGCCGGGGCCGTCGCTATTAGTCAGGTCAGCGTCCCATATTAAGCCGGCCTTGTTTCCGCCGCTCTGAACTCGCTCGTTAAACAAAACGCATCCGTCTTCAAAATTAACAATACCGTTGCAGGTTTCTTTATCCAGCTCGCTCTTGACTTGATAATCAATAACCGCTTTTTTAAGCCAAATTTCGCTATTATTGCCCGCGCCGGCATCCAACGCGGTAATCGTCACGATTGTATTGCGCATATCATCGCCGGTATAAAAAAGCATACTCGCTTTTTCTCCGGCGGAAGAAGAAATAGATAATGAGTCCGTTAAACCTATTAAGCCATTGGAATCCGCGTCAAATTCATATAGCTTAGGGATGGCGGCTGTTGTGGCGGCGTCAACCGTTTCAACTGTAACCGTATTTAACGCCCCAAAAACCGACAAAACATAAAGCGTATTATCATCTAACTCAATATCCTGTTCGCCGTTAGAAGCGCTGCTCCAGCCGTCAGCTATGCTGTCATTAGGATTAATATCTTGAGAAAAACTGCCGTTAAACAAAATATTTACAGGGAATCTGGAAATCGGATCAATATACTCCGAACATCCCGCGGCTGAAGCCGGGCAAAGTCCGGCCCAGTATTCGCCTATATAGTCCGTGGGCTGCTTAATCTGTCCGCCGGCGCCGCCATAACCGAATGTTTTTAACGAGTCTGTCGGACATTCATAGTCATTTTCATCCGTAATACAGCTTATTCCGCCAGAACAATCATCGTCGCCTAAACAAACGGATATTTCTGAGCCGGAATCAATGTCGCCGCTGCTATCTTCATCGCATTTTTTAATCTTGCTTTTATACCAGCCCCAGCTATCAGCTACTACGCCGGTGATTTGCCGCCATTCACAAGTCTGGCTATCCGGATCTTTGAAATAATTCGCTCCTTCCTCGGTCGCCCATTCTTCGCATCCGACTTCGGCTCCGCGGCACAAGGTATCGCTATATTCATCCGGGTTATCCTTTAAATAAACATCGCTTAATAAAACATCGCTTTCATACTCATAATAATCCCCGAGCCGCCGGCAACCCTTGCTGTCCTCTCCGCATTCTTTATCGCGGTCATAAACAGCGTAAATATATTTATCATCTGGAACAACCACCTCGCTGTCGTCTCCCGCGTTAAATGTCGCGCCGTTATAATCGCTGTAATTCTGCGTATTAATCATTAACTCGCATCCCACCGCCGACTCTTGGCATAACCGGCTAAATCCGCGCAAATTATAAATAATATCATCCCGATCAGTGTATTCATCGCATCCTAAATTATAAAGCGCTCCGGCAGGATTGCCGTAAATATCCGCAAAACACGAATCCGGAGTATCCCAGGAATTTTTTATTAAATAATAATTATCACTAATCGCCGTTAACTTAATATTATCAATATAGAAATCCCCATCTCCCTCTATAACCAAACTTTCGTTGCCGGTTGCCTTATAATCTATTTGGATTAAATTTAATTGATAAATACCCCAATCACCCGCGACTAAGTCGGCCTGGCCGGAAAACGCGCTGTCCTCAACGCTGTTATCGGTTCTGACTGTCAGGGCGACATTTGACGAGGCGGCCTTAGCGATAAAGCTTATGACGTAAGAGCTGTTTTCGTTGATTAAATTCTCCAATGTCGTGCTGGCGGAATAAGTTCCGCCGCTTACATACAAGGAATTACCGCCTGCCGTTAAAGCTTCGTTGCTTATTTCCGCGGCGGTAGCGCCGAGCCCTTCCCATCCCTGGGCGCTGCCCTCAAAATCATTATTTAAAACGTCTATTACGTTATTTCCGGTATTCCCCGCGTACTCGCGGCAACCCGCCGATGCGGCGGAACATTTTTGCCCTTCTCCTGGAATCGCGTCATAAACGCACGCAGATTGATCCGTATCCCAAGTTCCGCCCGCTTTGCAGTAGTAACAAACGTCATAAGCGCCGTCCCAGCATCGCTCGTCGCCGTCCGCGGCCGGATTATCGCATAAATCTCCCCCGCCGCAAGCTGCCTGAACGGTAATCTCCGGATCAATATTATTTTCCGTTCGGCGGTACGGATAGCAGTTATCAGAACAAGTTATGGAGCGGCTTATTAAATGATAAGATATTTGCCCGTCGCTGTTATAAAACTGCCGGCAATCAGGATTATAGGCCGGATCGGACGGACTTAAATTATAAATCGCTTCCATGCACTCCAATGAATCATCCTCCGTCACTTCCGGCTCATTCAACCCGAGCTGAGCCTGCAGCTGAAATCCTCTTAGCTGGTATCCAGACTCCTCCGACCCCTCCCATGAGTAAAATCCGGAACAATTGGCGGCCGGATTATCCGGCTTAATGCACTGTTTTAAGTTAGTGTAATATTCCCGCCCTTCTCCGCCTTCTTTAACCGCGTCCAAGTTAGTGAACTCATCGCATCCGACGGCAACCGAACCGCAAGCCTTAGCCCTTGACGGTATGAAATAGGCGTCCTTAAGAGAGTCAAAAACTGTTTCTCTCTGAATATAAGTATCGTACCCGACGCATTCGGACGGACAATAATCTTCGGCATCCGCCTTGGCCGGCACGCTTATCCCGCTGGCGCTGGAAGTGTATTGTTCGCATCCTACCTCATCTTGGTTGCATTTTCTCGCGAAATCATCGCACTCCGCCGGCGCGTCGGCCGCGAGCCGATAATCCGAACCGGCGTCTACATAACAGACGTCTTCCATATAATCCGGTAATAACTTCTCGTAAATCAGCCCGTCGCCGCGATAATCACTGTAATCCGTTCCCTCGCCCCGCTCCAGTTTAACGGCGTCAATAAAGAATTCTTCATTCGCGGAAGAGCTCCAAAAATAGATACCGCTCTCGGCCGCGTCCAAAACGCAGGTATTGGAATACCTCCTCCATTCGGAAGTTATGTCCGCGGAGAAAGACAAGCAACTCTGGTCTCCGGACGCGGATTGGTTGGAAATTATAATATTATTATCCGTTCCGACCCCTTTCTTGGCATAAAAACTGACAGTATAAGGCTCGCCGGTTAAAAGCTCCCGTGTTTGCGCCAAATATATTACTCCGCCGTAATCGGAGTTGCCGTTCGCGAGCGGACCGCTCACGATTTTTTGGGATTTGCCGCCGATAACCGAGTCGTAGGACAACTCCCTCACAACGCCGTCGGGGATAGATCCGTCCGGATACGCCGTCCATTCATCAGCCAGCCCGTCGCTATTGCCGTCCGATTCAAAACTGGAATTACGGACTAAATTGGCTCCGATTCCCGCCTTAGTCCTGATAAATTCACTGCAGCCATCTTCCTCGGCTTCGCATTCCTCGGCATCTTTGTCAAGATATAATTTATCGCCGAATGATTCAGAGCAATTCCATTCGCCGTTAATATATTCGTAATCTTCGCAATACCATTGGCAGCCGACATTGTCAATTGAACAATCGCCGTAATCCAAGGTATTTTCCAAATAAGACGCCGTTTTGCCCGCGCGTGAACGGAATGTTTCGCAAGTATTGTATTTCGGCTCGCAAGAATCGCCGTTAAACTTCCATTTTCTCCTTTCCTCCGCGCAATATCCGTAAAGCTGGCAGGAACCGTCGTCGTTTTCCTGAATACAAGTCTGTTCGTCCGCGCAATAATTATCATTTCTGGAAATCGCCAACTCGCTACGATCGCCTGCGCCGACAATTTGATCAGATATTATTTCCGGACCGGGACCGTTGCGGGCACAGTAATTAAGCGGCGCTTTCAAAACCCAAGACGGGTCAACCAGCCCATCGCACCATAAGCTATAATACCCGCCATACTCGTCATTCCTATCAAAGCAAGCCGCTAAGTCACCGAGATTTTTCGTCTCATCTATGCTGTCCGGCTCTTCCTTAATATACTGAGCAGCCAGCTCCCATCCCACCGGCAAAATCCTGAATTTCCTTAAAATTATCATTGATCGGTAAGGATAGCCTTCGTTATATGACGGCTCCACCCCGTTTGTTTTAAACCCAAACACTCCATTAGGGTTTAAATACCCCTGCTCCATCGCTTCTCCCACGGTCAATCTTTCGGTCACCGCCTGGCCAAAATCATCAGTAATGACACAATTAGTCGGCCCCGCCTTAACAGGGTTAGGGCATGTTGCCAGTTCAATTAAAATATTATAATCTCCCCTAACAGTAAAATCCGGTCGCAATATTTGTTTTAACATTCTTTTGACTCCAGAGATGCCTCCACTTGATAGCCTTGCCTCCTCATTGGTTAAGCCATCATTTTTAAATAAATCATCATTAAATACGGTAGGCGAGGTAGAGTCGGGCGCGTCCCACTCTTGTAGTTTTCTCGTAATATACGTTAACGCTAGCTGGTTAATAAAAACGGAAAACACTTCTTTAAAGCTATTGCCAGTATATTTATTAACACTGTCTTGCAACCCCTTTAACGAATCCCTCATCCTCTCGTTGCCTATGTATGGTATTCCCTTTGTTTTCCCTGCAATATCTGTAGGATTTAGCCACCCCTTATTAGCAAGTCTTATATTTTTTCCTTCTTCATTCTTTAACGCGATGTCTTCAACTATCTTTGTCTGCAAAGACAGGGCTATGCCAAGATCACTAGATGCCGGATAAAACATATCCTGAAATTTAGATAAAAATTTTGGATCGCTTAATTCTTTTTCCCAATTTTCTTTCATCTTATTAAAAGTACATTTCGGTTTTCTTGGCCTTCTAACGTCTGTCAGCCCTAGGCCAATTTTTATTTTAACGGCAAGATCCGGTTTACAAAGATTAAATTTTAAAATTCCATTCTCTTTGCCCACTGTTTCCAAAAACTCGCCAGCGGCCTCATCTCCAATATTTTTTAAATAAACACCCCAGCTTTCAGAAATCCATAATGGTTTTTGGCCCTTACCGCCAGACCCTATGTATGTTGCCGCATCAAACGCAATTTTTTTTAGGGCGCTGTTAACTGTCCTGCCAAGCATTTGCAATAACGTATCTTTTTTTATTTCCTTGGCTTTGTTTTCTAGTTTTCTTACCTCTTCATTCTCAAATATTTCTTGCCAAACACTTGTAACTGCGTCCCACACGCCAATATCATCTACCATGATTTTTGCCTGTGCCTTAACCTTTCCTGCAGGAAATAAAATCAAGCTAAACACAAATGAAAAAATTAAAAAACAAAGAACAAGCCTTGCGGCCATTGACTGAGTCCTTCGCTGATATCCGGTCTCCGATTTAAAAATTATATCTCTCTCCGCTTCCTCTGGCTGGGATTTATTATTTTTCTTGTTTTGAAACATATAGCTTATTATTTTAAAATCTTTTTAACAAACTTAAGCAACTCCTCGTAGACCGCGTCTGATTCTTTGATAAACTTCTTAATTTTATCAAAACGAATGTCAAGATATTGATGCGCCGGCACATTTCTCAGCCCAGCAAACTCGGCTAACTTCAAGGCTGTTTTCATTTTAAATTTGGGCAAGAGGGATAAATCCTTAAGAGTATCCCTGTAAGTATCCGGTATTTTCATATTTTCCGAAGCAAGCAGAATTTTAGCGATATCAATGGAGCAGTTGGCAATATTTTCCACCCATCGCTCTACATTCCTTCTTTGGCTTGAAACGGTTCTGTAAGTCTGCCAATCCAGCTTATTAAAAGATTGACGGTCTTTAAGCTCATCATTTAAAAATTGCTCCAGTCTTATTAATCTTTCCCTGTCAATCCTGTTTAAAGAAGCGGACCTTGCCGCGATTTTTCGGTAATCATCAACAAAATCCATAAAATCAATGGCTTCAAAAGTAATAATGGAAAAAAACCGCCAATACAGCATCTTGTCTTTTACGATAATCGGCTTGTTTGTCCGCAAAACTTCAAAGGCCACAGTTGATGAAGCTCTGTTTAAAATTAAAAGATCAACATTTCTTTTAACTATTTTTTCAACATCCAGCCATATTTTGCTCTCGCCCTTGTATTCTTTTTCCGTTTCCCATTCTATTTCTTTCCCTTTCGGCTTGAAATAAACCGCGATATCAAAATCTGATTCAGCCATCGCCCGGCCATTGGCGAATGACCCGAAAACAAACGCCATTGACACATTCGGCTGTTCGGCAAAATATTTTTTTAATGATTTAATTGTTTCTTCTAATTTTAGCATAAACAATATAACTTTATTATAGCGCTCCGCTGAATGTCTTTCCCCACTCTTTCATCAACTCCTCATCACTGAACTGATTCAATATCTTCTCATCCATGCCCGCGTCCAAAAGTATTTGGCGGAGCGTGGCGGCGTCCAACTGGCCGCCTAAAATGGCTTCTAAATCCGCGCTGCCGTCGGTCTGCCCGCCTTCATCGCCGGCTACCGGCTGGCTTAACAAGCCGCCTGAAATATTATTATTACTATTGTTGTTTTGTAAATTTAAATCGCCCGCGCTGTCTGTTTCGGGCGGATTCATCGGGGATATGTCCGAGGCATAGCATTCGCGGCCAATCGGGCAATTGGGGTCATTGCCGGAATCAAGCTCTTCTTTGTCGGTAAATCCATCGCTGTCGGAATCATCCAGATAAGGCGAGGTTTTATAAAAATAAAGCTCATCCCAATCGGACAAGCCGTCAGCATCAGTGTCTTTGGAGCGCAAAGCCTCCTCTGAGTCTTGCTCCTCCTCTTGCAAAGACGCGGCGCGGCGCGTCTCCGCGTTGTTGTCCGCGCTATTATCATTATAATCAAACGGCCCGGTTATGCTTTTTTTAAACTGAACCATCCATACCACGATAACCGCGACAGCGAAAATCGCTAAAATAGCGACAGCGATTTTTTGCCCCCTGTTTAAAGGCGCCGAATGAACGGCGGGACGGCTTTCTTCGGTCTCTTTATTATTTTCTAAATTTTGATAATCTTCTTGCATTAGATATATTAATTTTTAAATTTATAACCGCTTATCCACAATAAAGCCATTATCTATAACTGCCATAATTATAACATATTTTCACAAAATACTCCAAATAATTTTTCTCACCATCAACGACCGGCCATTATATCTATTATTTCATTATTGACACCAAATTAATAATGGTATAGCATAATAACATTAGGATGGTTAATTCGTTAAATTCGTAATAAACATATGGAATCAATCGCTGAAGAAATTTTAATACTGGTAAAGAAAAAAATGGCGGAACAAGCCGCCTACGACCGCGACGCTTACAAAGAACTGGTTGAGGAAACCATTGAATATTTCCGTGAAAAAGGAAAATTAACCGATGACGATAATGACGAATTCATTAAAGACCAATTAATGAGTATGTGGGGCGCGGTTGAGGGCGAGTTCGGCAAAGGTAAATAGCCGATGGTTAATATTAACATTCCTGTAATACAGGCACGAGTTGTAAGTTTTAAGTTGTAAGTTGTAAGTTGTAAGTATTTTTTTAATATTTTTATCTTATAACTGGCAACTTACAACTTTCAACTTACAATTAACCATAAAAAAAAGCGGGGAATATCACCCCGCTTTTACTATGCTTTCACCGTTGCCGCGCTACACCTTTATCACTACCGGCAGCACCATTGGCCTTCTTTTTGTTTGCGTAAACAAAAATTGCCCGATATCGTTTCTTACTTTATTCTTGATATAATCATCGGATGCCGGCGTACGCGCGTCGTGGTCTTTAACTATTTGCTTCACCTTCATTCTGGTTTTTTCAATCAACGCTTTATTTTCTTTCATATAAACAAAACCGCGGGAAATTATATCCGGGTTGCCGATCGGCTCGCCGGTGCGGGCGTCAATGGTAGCGATAATAACAATCATCCCGTCATCGGCCATAACGCGGCGGTCGCGCATTACAATGCTGGAGACATCCCCAACTCCCAACCCGTCAACCATAACATAATCAGTCACCGCCCGATCTTCCGTCAACCTGCCCGAGACCTCTCCTTGGGGATTTTTAACAAACTCAACCGCCTGCCCGTTGTCAGCCACGAAAATATTTTCCTTGGCTATCCCCACCTGTTCGGCCAGTTCCGCGTGGGCGCGAAGCATAAAATGGTTGCCCTCAATCGGCATAAAATACCTCGGATTTAAAAGCCGCATCATTAATTTTAAATCCTCCTCTTTGGCGTGCCCTCCGGCGTGGACATCCATCATTTCGTAATTAATTATTTTAGCGCCCTGCCGCACGATCATATCCATTAAATTTTGAATAGTGCGTTCGTTCCCGGGAATAACCGAAGATGAAAGAATGACAGTGTCTCCGTCCTTCAGCTTAACCGTGCGATGCGCCCCATTCACTACGCGCATCATAAACGCGTTCGCCTCTCCTTGAGCGCCGGTTCCGACGATTATTACTTTATTGTCCGGTATCCGCCTGAATTCATTGTCATTTTGCACTAAAATTTTCGGGTTAAACTTAAGATAGCCGATTTGATGGGCTATTTCCACATTATCATTCATACTTCTGCCTTGCAGATAAACTTTTCTGCCGTATTTAGCCGCCAACTCAAAAATTTTCTGCACGCGGCTAAGCTGGGAAGAGAAGGTGCCGATAATAATCCGGCCGTCAATTTTCTCAAACAACCTCCCCATCTCATCGCCGATTGACGACTCGGAAATTTGGTATCCCGGATGGGTGGAATCGGTAGAATCCGACATTAACATTAAAATTCCCTGCCCTCCCAATTGCGCTATACGGTTTAGATCAGCCGGCTTATCGTTAACCGGCGAATAGTCAATTTTGAAATCACCGGTATGGATGGCTGTGCCGACGGGGGTATGGATAATAATGGCAAAACAATCGGGGATGGAATGGTTAACGCGTAAAAATTCAACTTTAAACGATTCTCCCAAAGATAATTTTGAATCTTCATCTACCAGCGCGATATTTAAACTCGGGCATGTTTTGAATTCTGAAACGCGCTTCTTGACAATGCCGGCGGTCATCTTGCCCATAAACATCGGCGGATTGCCGATCTTCCCCATTAAATGCGGAATCGCGCCGATATGGTCAAGATGCCCGTGGGTAATAATAACGCCCCTTATCCAATCTTCTTTTCCTTCCAGATAAGAGATGTTGGGAATTATATAATCAATCCCGTGCATATCCTCTTCCGGGAACTGCACCCCCATATCAATAATGATAATTTCCTTATTATATTCTATAATCGTCATATTGCGGCCGACTTCTTCCAGCCCGCCCATGACCATAATCTTTAATTTACCTTTTTGATAAATCTGTTCTCGCGCAACGGGCGCGGGCTTGCCGCTTGCCGCTTGGGCGCGCCTAAACGGGCCTCTTCTCGCGGAAGGGGTCCTTTGTTTAAATGTTGTTTTTGGTTTTTCCCGCCTTACTTGCCCGGACTGTCCTGCTTGCCCCGCGCTATGTCTAGGGGGGGTATGCTGAGGGGAGTCCGCGGAACGGGGTTTATACTTTGTAATCATATTTTTTTATGAATCAATTCACAATATTATCTATTTGGGGTATTCAGGCGGTAATTCGGGACATTCTGATTATAGGCGTCCGCTTATAATCCTAATCTGCGAATTATTATCCGAATGCTCCGAATAATATTGAAATTCCTTTACTTTTAATTAAAATTTATAATTTTCTCTATGGCGGATTTTCTCCGCGCAGAGAGTTTTTGCAGACCCTCGGGGTCTGCGAGCTCGCAGACCCCGAGGGTCTGCAAAAATAGTGCCGATGGCGGGAGTTGAACCCGCAAGCCTTGCGGCACACGCTCCTGAAGCGTGCGTGTCTGCCAATTTCACCACATCGGCATAATAGTTATTTTGTCGCCGATTATAACCCCCCAACCCCCCTTTCAAAGGGGGGCAATCCGGCAATCCCCCCCCCTTCGAAAGGGGGGCGAGGGGGGTTCGTAATTCAAGAGAATATAAGTTAATATATCGTCACCAAACGAGCTTCTTCCCCGTCTTTATATACCACTCCGCGATATTTGAAAAACGGTCGCGGGGAATTAAAATATTTTTCACGCCAAAGCCTTTTACTTTTTTGCTTTGAACATAAGTATAAGTGGGGGAGTATAAGAAAATAGCCGGCAAATCTTCGGTGATTATTTCTTGAAATTTTTTATATTTTTCCTTTCTTACCCCAACATCGGAGCTGATTCTGGCGTCTTCCAATAATTGGTCAACATCTTTATTGGCGTAATTTGATAAATTCAAACCGCCCTCTCCAATCTGGGACGAATGCCAAAGAACATATAAATCTGGATCGGCGCCCAGTATCTGGCTGTAAAATAAGGATTCAAATTTCCTCTGGTGTATGACGTCCATCTCAATTTGATTCGCCGGAATAAACTCAAGAATGGTTTTAACGCCTATTTCCTCCCAAAACTTTTTGATACGCCCAATAACCTGATAATTGCCGCCCGCTTCAACGGCCGTTAATTTAATAGTTAAAAACTTGCCGTCTTTACGCCTCCATTTACCGGCTCCCATTGCTGCTTTATCTTCATTCTTTTCTATGTCTTCGTCCGCTTTTTTATCCCGCTCCGCTTGCTCTAAAGAAACGGTTGAAGTGGCCTGCCCTGAACTTGTGGAAGTGGCCAAAGCGTTTCGCGCTTCTATTATTTCATCTTCTGTTATTTCCACCGTTTCCCAATCGGCATCATCCAGCAACTTAATCGCCTCTTCCTTGTTATAATTATATTTCTTGTTGTCTTGATTATAGGCGAAACTGTCCGGCAGAATCGGGCCGTCAACCAAGCGCGCGTCTCCGCCCAAGTCATCCTTAATTATCGCGCGCTTGCTTATAGCCAAAGCAAGCGCCCGGCGCGCCTGTTTATCCGCCAAGAAATCATTATTTTCACGATTAAAAAAGATAGCGGTCAACTGAGGCAAATTTAATTTATATAAATTTAAAGAATCACGCGCCACTAAATTTTTTTCAACCTGTTTCGGCAAATAACTGATGCCGTTTATTGCCCCGTTATTTAAGGCCTGAACCGCCTCTTCAAAATTGGGAAAAAATACAAAATTTAACCGCTCAATAAAGGCCGGCTGCCCGTAATAATTTTCATTGGCAACCAAAATATATGATTTTACCTCGCCTGTTTTTTTGTCTTTTTTTAATGACTTGGCCTTATACGGCCCGCTTCCAATCGGCTCAATGTTTAACCCCGCTAATTCGGCTGAGCCGGGGGGGAACTGATACCATAAATCTTGGGGCAATATGCCGAACGTTAAAAGCTCTAAAAAGGCGGCGTACGGCTCGGCTAAAATAAACTTAATGTCCGACTCGCTGATTTTTTCTATTTCCACTCCGACAAAACTTTTTTCCAAGGGAGAGTTGTATCGGCTGTCTTTTATCGCGTTAAAAGTAAACACAATATCATCAACCGTCAGAAGCGCGCCATCATGCCATCGCGCGTCAGTCCTAATCTTAAAGGTGTAAATCTTGCTATCTTCACTTATTTCATAACTTTGCGCCAAGTCATTAACCAGCTGCCCGCCGCCATCTCTCTTTAAAAGAGAGGAAAAAATCAAACTGCTTATATCGCTGTCAACATCGCTGAAGCTTGAATAAAGGGGATTGATGTATTTTGGAGAGCCTATCATTCCCTCTGTGTATTCTCCGCCGACAACCGGCACAGCCTGTAAATTCGTAAAATAAAATTGCGCCGCTAAAAAAATCAAACTTACCGCGAGAACGGAAAAACTGATTCTAAGCAGCCAAACCTCCCGCTTACTTAAATATTTTTTAATATATTTAACCTGTTTAAACGTAGGAATTTTTGTTTTGGAAAAAGAATACACTAATTTTTTGTCCAACTCCGCCTGCCCCGTTAGATAATTTTTCTTGTCTAAAGGGGATTGCTCACCCGTATTATCAGTTTCGCCATTATTAAAATTATCGCTTTTTGTTTTCTTAAAAACGGGTAAATAGCTTTTTACTTTATTAAGAAGTTTAATAATTTTCAACTTTAATGAGTCCACAGAAATTATAATGCGAATCTACAAATTTACGCAAATACTGCAAATAATTTATAATGCGAATAAATAATTTGTATAATTCGTATTTGTAGTATTTGCATACAATTTGTAGTATTCGCATTATGTTTATTACAAAAGTATGCCGGCAAACGCAATGGAAAAGAATAGTATCGCCAGAATAATCGTAGCGGTAAACAAAGTTTTTTCAACCCCCCTCTTAGAACGAAAAGCGCCTCCGCTGCCGCCGAATATGCCGGACAGCCCCGCTCCGCGATTTTGTAAAAGTATCACGAGCATTAAAAGTATAGCAATAATTATTTGGGCAATTTGGATAAGTTTCATATGTTGTGTTATAACACTAACTGGTTATAATGCGAATACTACAAATTATATGCGAATACTACAAATACTTAATATATGAAAATTAAAAAATAACAATTAGCTATTCGCGTAATTTCCATTCGTAGTATTTGCATACAATTTGTAGTATTCGCATTATATCTACTTTTTAATTTCTTCAATTATCCTGGATAAAACTTTTTTATTATTTACGGCCAAATCCGCTAATACCTTGCGGTCAATGTCTATTTTTTTATTTTTTAGGAGATTAATGAATTTTGAATAACTTAAATCGTGCTCTCTGGTAAAAGCGTTAATTTTAATCTGCCAAAGCGCTCTTGTGGTTCTTTTCTTTTTCTTGCGGTCAACATAGGCGTGCGCCCCGGCTTTCACAGCCGCAGTCTTGGCAACCCTGATTAGCTTTTTTCGGCCCCACTTATAACCTTTAACTTTGGCTAAAAGCTTTCTTCTTTTCTTAACATGGGTTGTTCCTCTTTTTACTCTAGGCATGAATTTAGTTTAAAGTTTGTAAAGTTATAAAGTTCATAAAGTTAATTTTTGCTATACGTAATTTAGCTTATTGGCTGGGCAGAATTTCTGTTGGTTTTTTAGGTTGCGCTGTAGCTGGAAACCTAAAATCCCCCCAACCCCCCCCTTTATTAAAGGGGGGAGTTATTTAAACTTTATAGCTTTATAAACTTTCAACTTTACAACTTAGTTATATGGCATTAACTGCTTAATGGTCTTTTTATAGACTTTATTCGCGCTAATATCCCTGCGCTTTTGGCGCTTAGTATTGCCGGATTCTCTGGCATTAAAGTGGTCTTGTCCGGCTTTTCTTTGTTTTATTTTATTGGTTTTAGTTATGGTAATGCGTTTAGCGGTCGCTTTATGGGTCTTTAATTTAGTCATATTTTTAAAACTTCTCTGTATATAAACAAAAAAACAGGTAAATACCTGAATATACGCGAATGAGCCTACTTCTTATTTACTAACACTATTGTAAACCTTCCGCCCTGTCTTGTCAAGTCCTGCTCGCGAATTATGTTAAAATCCTCAATTTTCTCCAAATCTTTGACAAATCCGCTGATCACTTCCACCGCCTTATTTAAATGCTGTCTTTCCCGCCCTTTTAAGCTTAATTCCACCTTTAATTTATTCCCTTTCCCTAAAAACTTCTTTGCCTGCTCAAATCTAAAATCAAAATCATGCTTGCTGATGCGCGCGGACAATCTAATGCCCTTTGTTTCCACTTTTTTCTGTTGAAGCCTTTGTTTATGCGCTAACTTGTCTCTTTCATATTTAAACTGGCCGTAATCCATTATTTTAACCACTGACGGCTTGGCGGACGGATCAACTTCAACCAAATCCATCTCCGCCGCCTGCGCCATAGACATCGCTTTAGCAGTCGGGACCACTCCCAGACGCTCACCGCTTTCATCAATTAAAAAAACCTCCGGAATCTTTATTTGATCATTAGTCCGAAATCTTTTTTCTTGTTTTGGTTTTGCTCTTCTCCAAATTCTACGCATATTTTTAGCTTGTAGCTTGTAGGTGGTAGCTTGTAGGTTTAATTACATACAAGCTAAAAGCTACCACCTATAAGCTAAACAATGAGCGGGTAACGGGAATCGAACCCGTATCTCTACCTTGGCAAGGTAATATAATAGCCACTATACGATACCCGCGCGATCGGATTTCGGATATCAGATGTCGGATTTCGGATTTAACATCTGAAATCCGACATCTGATATCCGACATCCGGACTGTGGTCCGGGTGGGACTTGAACCCACATGCCTTGCGGCACGACATTTTAAGTGTCGCGTGTATACCAATTCCACCACCGGACCTATTTTACCATAAAAATAAGCATTTCGCAATTTTAAAAATCAAAAATCTGACATCCGATATCCGAACTGTGGAGATGGCGGGAGTTGAACCCGCGTCTAATAAACCATTAAAAACACATTTACAAGAAGTAGTTCAACTTGTTGTTTTATTACTGCCGTAAAAGCTGAACGAAAGCGGCAATAACTAGTTCTTTGAGGTTTTAGATAAATTACAGGAACAGTAATTTATCCTATCCTAATAAATGACACCGGTTTGCGGCTATTAGAAATCACCGGACCGATGGTTGCGGCTATTAAGCGGCAACAGGAGCAAAAGCCGGTACGCGGAAAGCGTCCTTTACTTTTGCGAATAAGTTGTTTGCACTTATTGTTTTCCGGACAGTTTAACATGATGACCGGAGCGCATGCCTTGAATGCTTTTAAAAAATTTTATTATCGATGCCTGGCATCCCCTGGTGTTAGTTGCTTAGGGCTTAGTTACTTAGTGATTAGAAGTTTTAGCCGCCTAAGCCCTAAGCAACTAAGCCCTAATCCCTCGTTTTATAGCAGTCCTCATACTCCTCTCAACCTCCCTCTTTTTAATCATTTCCCGCTTGTCAATTTTCTTTTTCCCTCGTCCTATTCCGAATTCCAGCTTTATGAAACTGCGTCTAGTATATATTTTTATTGGCACTAATGTCAAGCCTTGTTCTTGTTTTTTTCCGATTAAATGCTTTATTTCACTCTTTTTCAAAAGCAATTTCCGCGATCGGTACGGATCATAATCTTTGATAATACCGGCGCGATTATACAGCGGAATATGCGCGTTTACCAGATATAATTCAGATAGTTTATCTTGCTTCTTTGACAGCCTGCCCTGAGCCTGCCGAAGGGTCACAAAACTTCCCTTTAAGCTGATATGCCCCGTCTTAACCGACTTAACCTCATGCCCAAGCAAAACTAGACCGGCCTCATATTTTTCCCGTATCTCATAATCGTAATTGGCTCTTTTATTAAACGCTAAAACTGTCATAAACTCAAAGTGCAAAACCACAGCTTATAAACTAGGCTTAACGGCACATTTTATAATTCCCCCCTTTAGTAAAGGGGGGTTGGGGGGATTTAATTCGTGTTATTATTATTCAAATGTTTCAAATATTCAAATTCCTTTACTTAAACTTAAAACTTTTTAACTTTGAGTTTTGCGCTTTGAGTTTTGAGTTTTGAGTTTTGAGTTTTGAGTTTTGAGTTATTTTTCCTCGTTCCACTCCTTCAACCTCTCAATCACTTTCCTATTAGCCAGCATATTGCGCAAATACTCTCTGTAACCCGGCTCCTTAACGCGCGCTTCCACTTTTTCGTATCCTTTATATTGTTTTAATAATTCTTCCTGTTTTTTTTCAATTTCTTTTTCACTTATTTCAATTTTTTCCTGTCGGGCGATTTCTCGGATTAATAAAGCGCTTTTTACCCGCTTTAAAGCGTCCGGCAATAAATCCAAAACTATCTGCTCGCGCGTTTTCTTAATGCTTGCCAAATAATCGTCAAATTTTCCGCCCTGCTGGGTAACGCTATGCTCTAATTCATGCAGCATTGTTTGCGTTTCACTGTTAACGAGAGTTTCCGGAATATCGCCGAACCGTGAACTTTCAATAATTTTATCCAGCATCTCAATCTCAAGTTTTTGCTCGGCTTTCTGTTTTTTTTCTTGCTCTATATTTTTTTTAATGTTATTTTTTAATTCATCAAATTTCTTTAAACCGAGTCCGGCGGCAAAACCATCATCCATCGCGGGCAACTCACGGCTATACACCTCGTTTATTTTTACCTTATGCTCTACCATTTTTCCGGCCAAATTCGCCATATGATGTTTTTCCGGATAAGGCAGGCTAAAATCGCGCGTATCTCCTTTTTTCGCGCCGATTAAATTCTTATCAAAGCCGGGGATAACAAAATCCTTGCCGATGATAACGGCAACGCCCTTGCCCTGCCCGCCTTCAATGGGGACTTTATCCAAAGATATATCAATATCAACAAGAACTTTGTCGCCGTCTTTTATCTCGCGGGAAACCGCGGCCTCTTTAACGTGCGATTCGCGCAAATGCTCTATAGTTTTCACAACTTCTTCGTCATCCACCGCCTCTATTTTCATCTTCACCTTGGCATTTTTATAATCCCCCAATTTAATCTCGGGCAGCATCGCCACCACAACTTTATATTCCAGCGGATTTTCCGGCGCCAGCTTGGTAATGTTCACCTGCGGCTGTCCCACCGGCTGGCCGTCAATATTTTCTTTAATGGCCTTGTCAATTGTTTTATTAATGGCAATGCGCGCCGCTTCTTCCAAAATAGCCGTTTCCCCGACCTTGGATTTCAAAACCTCATAAGGGATCTTTCCGGGCCTAAACCCGTCAATCTTAACTTCCTGCGAAACCTTTTCGGCTCCAAGCTTAATATACGGCTTCAGCTCTTCAACTGTTAATTCAACCGTTAATTCAACTTGCGATTTTTCTAAGTCTTTTTTTGTGATATTCATAATTAATATTCTTATATTCTACCGCCCCGCCTCTCGCGAGAGGCGGGGCAGGGTTCGCGCGGCTTTAGCCGCGTACCGCATACGCTACGAAGCTAAAGCTTCCCGAACCCTGGCCTAAAGGCCGGTAGAAGATGGTTATCTTTTTTTACTAATTTTACTATTTTTTATTATTTTATTGCTTTTTTAAAATTTTTGTGCTACTATAGCAATATGCTTGTGGGGCGTCAGCCCTATTCGGCTAAATCTAAAGCTGAAAGCAGGCATAACAGAGACACGGTCTTTTTAGACGGTGTTTTTGTTTTGTCTTAATCAGCGGAAAGATCGCCCTTGGCGGTTGAAATAATTCTTGTATTATTATAATGGCTAATCGTCCACGCCGGTATAACACTGAAAAAATGCTTTTGTCCGTTACTGACCTGCCGCATAATTACCTTCACCTTTTTATTTTTTATTATGGCTACTAAGCCCCAATATTTAACAAGCGCTGTTTCCTTTACTCTTTTCTTAAATCTTTTTCTTGTTATTTCTATCAACCCCTCGTCATATTCTTGAAAAGTTGTTGAGATGGAAACTATTTCTTTAGCGATAGGTAAAAGTTTAAACTTAGTAACTTGATCATTTTTGCTTCTTTCGGCCTTTTTCTTATAAACCAGGTGATTAAATCCTTCTGAATTAAAATAAACCGTTTCGTTGTAAAGGGCGGGGCAATTTATGCGGCCTATTTTTTTATAAAAATTTTCCGCATTTTCTTTTATTTTTTTATAATTAGAAATGTCTTGCATGGGATAAAACTAATTTATAAATAATATTGGCCTCGCTGGAGTCTCCCGCGAGGGGGCTCCAGCGGAAAACCGCAAGTATTTGGCATGTCTACATCCGTGCGACTTGCTTGCCCCCCCACCCATCGCGAAGGGTAGGGCGGCAAAATTATTTTAAAGAATTTACAATAAAAGCCCTACAATTAACAACGCAACTATATTAAGGATTTTAATCATAGGATTAATAGCCGGCCCCGCAGTGTCTTTATAGGGGTCGCCGACTGTGTCGCCGGTGACGGCCGCTTTATGGGCATCCGAGCCCTTGCCGCCGAAGTGTCCGTCTTCAATGTATTTTTTCGCGTTATCCCATGCGCCTCCGCCGGAAGTCATAGAGATGGCGACGAAAATTCCGGTGATAATTGAGCCGACCAAGAGTCCGCCCAAGGCCTCAACGCCTAAAATATATCCTACTAAAATCGGAGCGGCAACGGGAATTAAAGCCGGAAATACCATTTCACGGATTGCGGATTTTGTTACCAAGTCAACTGTCTTGCCGTAATCCGGCTTTTCGGTTCCTTCCATTATACCCGGCTTTTCCCTGAATTGCCTGCGCACTTCTTCCACAACCGATCCGGCCGCCCGTCCAACCGCCTGCATTGATAATGCTCCGAAATAATAAGGAAGCAGACCGCCGATAAATAAACCGGCCAAAACCCTCGGATCGTTAATTAAAAATTGGATATCTTTTCCGCCTTCCGCAATCTTATAAGTAAAATCGGCAAACAAAACTAAAGCGGCTAACGCGGCTGAGCCGATAGCATAACCCTTGGTCACGGCCTTGGTGGTGTTGCCTACCGCGTCCAATGGGTCTGTAACATTTCGCACATCGTCTCCCATATCCGCCATCTCCGCGATTCCTCCGGCATTATCGGTAATCGGTCCGTATGAATCAATCGCGACAATTATGCCCGCCATTGAAAGCATGGCCATAGCGGCGATAGCTATGCCGTATAACCCCGCCAAACTGAAAGCTCCTAAAATAGCGGCAACGATAACGGCAACCGGCCAAGCGGTGGATTTCATTGATACGGCCAAGCCGGCGATAACATTGGTGCCGTGCCCCGACTTGGAAGCTTCGGCGATATCTTTAACCGGCTTGTACTCGGTTGAAGTATAATACTCGGTGATAACCACCATAGCGGCGGTTACCGCCAAACCGACCAATGAAGCCAAATAAATATTATTTACGCTATATAAACCGTTATCCGCCATCAGCCATTTAGTCACAGGATAAAACGCGGCCGCGGATAACGCGCCGGCGACAATCAATCCTTTGTAAAGCGCGCCCATGATATTTTGGGATTTGCCGAGCTTTATAAAAAACATACCGATTATTGAAGCAATAATTGAAACCGCTCCCAACATCAAGGGATATATTACGGCGTTGCCGAATCCGACGAAAAGAAGCGAACCAAGAAGCATTGTTGCGATAGATGTGACGGCGTAAGTCTCAAAAAGGTCTGCC
>VAPH01020083.1_pt1 | contig 19158 bp, 17 predicted proteins | sample 3393861 | NCBI WGS metagenome assembly VAPH01 (sample SAMN08290439, study PRJNA428436) | hydrothermal vent metagenome | isolation source: Deep-sea hydrothermal vent chimney | place: Atlantic Ocean: South-mid Altantic Ridge | reverse complement strand
TTACAGCCGATTAATTTTGACCAGATCTATGCGCAACGCATGCAGGAAGCGCAGGCTCAGTCCAACGGTGCCGGAGATATGGAGGCCCAGGGTAACGCCTGAATTGACTGTAAATACACCCGTTATTGCAGTGCTGGGGGCCGGTTCCTGGGGGACCGCCCTGGCTTTGCAACTGGATCGTAGCGGTTCCCGCAGTATCTTGTGGGGCCGCAACGCCGATACAATTGCGCGGATTCGATCCAGTCGCCGCAACAGCCGCTATCTGCCGGAGATTGAAATTCCGGCATCCATCGAACTCGAAGCAGACATTGGCGCAGCCGTGAAGGCCGCTGATCATGTGCTGCTGGCAATACCAAGTTACGCCTTTGCGGCCACGATAAAAGCCATCTGCGAGGTGCTGAGGCCAGGGCAGGGTGTTGCCTGGGCTTGCAAGGGTTTCGAACCGGGCAGCGGTCGGTTTCTGCACCAGGTTGCCGCTGAACTGCTACCGTTGGGTACGTCGTTGGCCATCGTGACCGGGCCCTCATTTGCAAAGGAAGTTGCCATGAACCTGCCGACCGCGGTGACGGTTGCCGGCTCAGACAGCCGTTTCACCCGTATCATGGCTGCGGCTTTACATGGCGGGCGCTTCCGGGCCTACACCAGCGAAGACATGATCGGTGCTGAGTTCGGCGGTGCGGCAAAGAATGTCATGGCGGTGGCGACAGGCATTTGCGATGGTATGAAATTGGGTGACAATGCCCGTGCCGCGCTGATTACCCGTGGCCTGGCTGAAATGACGCGGCTGGGCACGGCATTAAAGGCAAAGCCGGAAACATTAATGGGCCTGGCGGGCGCCGGTGATCTTATTCTGACCTGCACCGGCGCACTGTCACGTAACCGGCAACTGGGCCTGTTGCTTGGTCAGGGTAAAACCCTTGGGCAGGCGCTGGAAGAGATCGGGCAGGTGGTCGAAGGGGTTAACAGTGCCGCTGAAGTACAGCGCCTGGCGGTCCGGCACGACATAAATATGCCGATCTCGGAACAGGTCAATGGCATCCTTCACAAGGGCTGGAACCCGGTAGAGGGTGTGGCCCGTCTGTTGGCCAGGGAGCAGACAGCGGAGCATATAGCCTGACTCGGGCTAGCGAGTTGCGTCTGCCGCAAACCCCAACTGTCGCCATGCCTCATATAAGCCAACTGCAACCGTGTTGGACAGGTTAAGACTTCTGGAGGTGCTGGCCATCGGCAGGCGCAGACAACGCTCATGCCCCGTATCAGCCAGCACTGTTGCCGGCAGTCCGCGGGTTTCCGGTCCGAACAGAAGGCCGTCATCGGCTTTGAAATCAGCCGTGTCGTAGCGCCGCTGCCCACGGGTGCTGAAGGCCCATATTCTCATCTCAGGGAGTTGCGCCCTGAACTCGCTCCAGCTCACGTATTGGTGCACGCGAGCAAGTTCGGCATAATCGAGCCCGGCGCGCTTAACCCGTTGGTTATCCAACTGAAAGCCCAACGGTCCCACGAGGTGCAGGCTGGCTCCGGTATTGGCGCACAGGCGGATGATGTTACCTGTATTGGGCGGAATTTCCGGCTGGTAAAGGATGATATGCAGGCTTGTCCCTCCCTTGATCATGATGCTGACAGTTTAGCAGCAAACTCAATCTTCAACGATGGCAGGTTTGCCAGATGATAGAGACGGAGCGACCAGGATTTCCGTTGAGAGTGCAATATAAAAACAGGTTCCGGACCGTGTTTCATTGAAGAAATTCCATGTTTTTTAAATTTTGCGACGAAACGAAAGCCTGATGTATAAAGGCTTTCGTGCCTCCCTTACGGGAAGCAGATGGGGTGGAAAGCATTTTGGGATTCATAACACTATGAATTAATGTAGTTATTACGGAATTATGATCGAATGGACCATACGCTGAAGTACATTTGACAGTACCGGTTTCGGTCGGTATTGTTCACCTCAGCAAACACAATATATTGTGTTCGGTAAGAGGGGAAGGCACAATAGCTTGTGTCTATAATCAAATAAAACCAAATAATTATGCAGGATAATTCATGAGCAGTGTTCGGGTTGAGGCCATAAGCACTGATATTCAAGCAGTTCCTTTCCAGGAAGCATCACTCGATATCTGGGATAAAAAATATCGTTTAAAGTCCAAGATTGGTGAAAGCATCGATGTCAGTATTGATGGTACCTATAAAAGAGTTGCGCGTGCCATTGCCAAAGTTGAAAAAACCACAGAGTTGCGTGAAAAATGGTACGAGTCATTCTTGTGGGCGCTGCGCCGTGGTGCCATACCTGCGGGAAGAATCATCTCCAATGCCGGGGCACGTGAGCACAAGCCGGCGACCTCGACGATTAATTGCACGGTTTCCGGAACGATCAAGGATTCCATGAATGGCATTCTGGACAAGGTGCACGAGGCCGGGCTGACACTCAAAGCCGGTTGCGGTATAGGTTACGAGTTTTCAACATTGCGACCCAAAGGCGCGTACGTGTCCGGCGCCGGGGCTTATACCTCCGGCCCCCTGAGTTTCATGGATATCTACGACAAGATGTGTTTCACGGTATCTTCCGCCGGTGGCCGCAGAGGGGCCCAAATGGCGACATTTGAGATTGGGCACCCGGACGCCATGGAGTTCATCCGGGCCAAGCGTGAAGATGGCCGTTTGCGGCAGTTTAACTGCTCCTTGTTGATTACCGATGAGTTCATGCAAGCCGTGGCAGAAGAAAAAGACTGGTCCCTGGCTTTTCCCATCACACCACAGGAAGCCGTTGAGCTGGATATTGATGATCCAGATCAGGTCGTGTGGCGCGAGTGGCCGCTGGCCGAAGATTACGTAACACGCGAAGACGGCCTGGTGGCCTGCAAGGTATACAAAAAAGTGCCGGCGCGGCGTATGTGGGACATGATCATGTCATCGACATACGACTTCGCTGAGCCGGGCTTTATTCTGATTGACCGAATCAATGAGATGAATAACAACTGGTTTTGCGAAAACATCCGCGCTACCAACCCCTGTGGTGAGCAGCCTTTGCCGCCTTATGGCGCCTGTTTGCTTGGTTCCATCAACCTGACCCGGTTTGTTGAACAACCCTTTACCGATACTGCCAGCTTCAACTGGGACGAATACCGGAAAGTGGTGAAGATATTTACCCGCATGCTTGACGATGTCGTTGAGATCAACGGCCTGCCATTAGGCAAACAACGAGATGAAATTGAGCGCAAGCGCCGACACGGCATGGGCTTCCTGGGTTTGGGGTCGACACTGACCCTGCTGGGCATGAAATATGGTTGTGAAGAATCGCTGCAGTTCACCGAAAAAGTGGCCCGTGAAATGGCTATTGCGGGATGGCAGGAAGCACTGGAACTGGGACGCGAGAAGGGGCCGGCACCCATCATGGAAGAAGCGTTTGAAGTCACTGTTGAAATGTTGCGCAAGCGACCGGAAATGGCGGAAGACGGGTTAAGGGTTGGAGATTCCATCACCGGTTCGGTTTTACATACAAAATACAGCCGTTATATGCAGCAGATTGCGAACATCGAACCGGAACTGGTCGAGGCACTGGCCAAAGAAGGCGCCCGCTTCACCCACCATACTTCGATTGCTCCCACCGGAACGATCGCACTTTCGCTGGCGAATAATGCCTCCAATGGCATTGAGCCAAGTTTTGCTCACCATTACAGCCGCAATGTGATCCGGGAAGGCAAAAAAAGTAAGGAAAAAGTGGAAGTATTCAGCTTTGAGTTGCTGGCCTATCGTGAATTGGTAAATCCGGATGCAATACCGGACTCGGATGATGAGAGAACGAAGTTACCGGAGCAATTTATAGCGGCAGATGACATTGCGCCGACCGAGCACGTGGATATCCAGGCGGCGGCACAGAAATGGATTGATTCATCCATCTCCAAGACGGCGAATGTGCCGACGGACTACCCCTACGAGGACTTCAAGGATATTTATACCTATGCCCATGGCAAAGGCCTCAAAGGATGTACGACATTCCGTTTCAACCCGGAGGTTTTCCAGGGTGTGTTGGTCAAAGAGGCCGACCTGGCGAATACCACTTACCGCTTCGTGCTGGAAGATGGTGAGGTGGTGGAAGTGAAGGGCAATGAAGAGATTGAGTACGATGGCGAGGTGCATACTGCCGCCAACCTGTTTGACGCGCTGAAAGAGGGGTACTACGGAAAATTCTAGGCTGGTCACGACCGCTGGCCACTGAACACGAAAGCACATCATGACTATTAAAATCACCAAGCATATTGCCGGCTACGAAGTCGTCAAGCCGGAAGAAGAACGGGCTGCCAGGGAGGCCGCCAGAGAGGAACGAAAAACCCGCGCCAAGGCCAAGGTAATCCGTATGACCGAAAAGGTCCTGCGCCCGGAAGGTATGGAGGCGCTGGAAGGGTCAACTTACAAGATCAAGACACCCCTTGATGATCATGCAATGTACGTTACCATCAATGATATCGTGCTCAATCTGGGTACCGAGCATGAACAGCGCAGGCCGTTCGAAATATTCATCAATTCAAAGAACATGGATCACTTTCAGTGGATTGTTGCCCTGACACGGCTGATGTCCGCAGTATTCCGAAAAGGTGGGGATGTGACTTTCCTGCCCGAGGAACTGCAGGCTGTATTTGATCCCAAAGGTGGTTACTTCAAACCTGGCGGTAAATTCATGCCATCCATCGTCGCCGAGATTGGCGCGGTCATAGAGCACCATTTACAAAAAATTGGCCTGATGGAGAAAGAAACACTGTCGGAACAGCAACAGTTGGTACTTGACCAGAAGCGGGCCGAGGCCGATGCTCAAAAAAAAACGATCGCTGATGCCGCCGGCGAGGATTCTGAATATCCGGCCTCAGCCACTTTGTGCAACAAGTGCCACACCATGGCCGTGATCGTTATGGATAATTGTGCAACTTGCCTGTCATGTGGTTATTCCAAGTGCGGGTAGGGTGGACATTTGTGTCCACCGCACAAATGATTTCTATGGCCTCCGCTAACACGGAAGTTGGCGGCAGAGCCTGACGGAATCAGGCCCCGGGAATTGGTGGGTTTCTGTTTGAAATTCATGCTGCTCGCTGATAATACAATCATTGGCCGCGCAGGCCACAAAGCCCCGCATTCGCTGCTATAGTGAGCATATGTTGTTGCCCCAGGAACTGATCAGAACGAAGCGGAACGGCCAGGCGCTTACCGAAGATGCAATAAAGGACTTCGTCAACGGCGTGGCCGGCGGACAGGTGAGTGACGCCCAGATAGGCGCTTTTACAATGGCCGTGTATTGCCAGGGTATGAGCAAGGCAGAGCAAACGGCCTTCACGCTGGCCATGCGTGATACCGGGCGCTGCCTCAGTTGGCCCGACCTGCATGGTCCGGTTCTGGACAAACATTCAACCGGTGGTGTAGGGGACCTGGTAAGCCTGGTCATGGCACCCATGCTGGCGGCCTGTGGGGCATATATTCCGATGATTTCCGGGCGAGGCCTTGGCCACACCGGCGGCACCCTGGATAAGCTGGAAAGCATCCCCGGCTTCAACGTCAACCCGTCCCGGCAACTGTTCAGCCAAACCGTGCGCGAAACCGGGCTGGCCATGACCGGGCAGGGCGCTGATCTGGCCCCGGCCGACGGTCGTATATACGCGGTCCGGGATGTTACTGCCACCGTGGACTCAATACCCCTGATCGTTGCCTCTATCCTGTCAAAGAAGCTGGCTGAAGGGTTGGATGGCCTGGTACTCGATATCAAGACAGGCAATGGGGCTTTCATGACCGAGCACAGCCGTTCCCGGGAACTGGCGGCAAACCTGGTCGAAGTCGCCGAACTTGCCGGCCTGCCCAGCCGTGCGCTGATTACCGATATGAACCAACCGCTGGCACGCAATGCCGGGAATGCCCTGGAAATGCAAGAAGCAATCGGGTTCTTGAGAGCAGACTATCGCCACCCCAGGCTGGAAGAGGTGGTTTTATCGCTATGCGTTGAATTGCTGCTGCTCGGTGATCTCGCCGAGGAAGAGAGGCCCGCCCGCGAGACACTACTGAAAGTTTTGGAAAATGGTGAAGCTGCGGAGCGTTTCGCCCGCATGGTGGCCATGCAGGGTGGCCCGGCTGACTTGCTGGAGCGACCGGCAAAATATTTGCTGCCGGCGCCGGTGGTCGGGGCTTTGGCATCACCCGCAAGCGGTTGCATCGAATCTGTTGATACCCGGGCAGTCGGCCTGTGTGTCGTACAATTGGGTGGTGGTCGGCGCGTGCAGGAAGACAGCATAGATCATCGTGTGGGCCTGGCGGAACTTTGCAGCGTCGGAGACTTTGTTCATCAAGGTGATCCACTGGCGATTATTCATGCCGCTGACGAAGCGGCCTGGCAGGCAGCAGCAGAGTCACTGCTTGCGGCTTTCACGGTGGGCGGCGAGACCGGGGCCTTGCCAGCAGTATATGAACAAATCTAAAAGCAGGTTTTAAGGAGAGGAAATGACGGGAACACCGCATATTGAAGCTGAACGGGGTGATTTTGCTGAAACTGTGTTGATGCCTGGCGACCCCTTGAGGGCACGGGCACTGGCTAAAAACCACCTTGATGAAGTCAGGCAGGTCAATAGTATCCGTAACATGCTGGGTTTTACCGGTACCTATAAAGGCAGGCCAGTCTCAATCATGGGTTCAGGCATGGGCATGCCATCTATCAGTATTTATGCCCATGAATTATTTGACTATTATGGTGTAAAACAGATCATCCGGGTAGGTACTTGCGGTGGTCTGCTGGCGGATATGCAGGTGGGAGATCTGGTTTTGGCCGCCGCCGCCAGTACCGATTCCTGTATGAACCGAACGCGGCTTGGTGGTTGGGATTTTTCTGCACTTGCAGATTTTGATCTGTTGAGCCGGGTGCATAAAAAGGCGCTGGAAAACGGCTTAAAAATCCGTACCGGCAATGTATTTGCCACCGACTGGTTTTACCATCCCGATGACGCGTTTATTGAAAAGCTTCAGAAGGCCGGCATGCTGGCCCTCGATATGGAGTCCGCAGCTTTATATACGCTCGCACAGCAGCACGGTACGCGGGCGTTAACCATACTTTCAGTCAGTGACGTAATACCGACGGGTGAGCAGGCATCGCATGAGACGCGCCAGAACGCATTTGGTGCAGTGATTGATGTGGTGCTTGATGCGGTGCTTGAAGTGGGACCAGACGCATGACCAGGCATAGTGGCGATGTGGAGCCGGTGGTTGCAAAATTATTCGTGCAAGCGCATTCGGCCAGCACACGTGCATACTCGCCTTACAGCGGCGCGCAGGTAGGCGCCTGCGTGCTGGACGATGAAGGCAATATCCACAGCGGTTGTAATGTTGAGAGTGCCTCTTACGGCCTCACGCAATGTGCTGAACGCAATGCCCTTGCAAATGCGATAAATGCCGGCATGCAACCGGGTGGTGCTCATGCTTTGTTAATCTATGCCACGGGTTTTGACGTATTAGCGCCGTGTGGAGCCTGTCGCCAGGTTATGAGTGAATTGCTGGCAGATGATGCAGTGATTGTTTCCTGTGTCAGCGAAACTGACTATCGCAGTTGGCGCATGAGTGAGTTATTGCCTGACCCGTTTATATTGACCTGATATTTTATGCACTCAGCACGGATGGCCATTGGGTTGGGAATAGTCAAGCTGTATCGTTCAGCAATGAGTGCCGGGAGAACGTGATGAAGCAATGGTTCGGGATTCCTTCGAGCGGCCTTACGGTGTTGCCTGGTTGTTGCAGTTGACGGCGGAATTGCGTGAATGGGATGACCTGCGCGCGCCACTGGCTGGGTAGTTTTGCAACCTATTTACAAACCGGTCGCGGCCTGGGGAACAAGTAGAATTCATGATGGTCTGTGTAAGTAGGGATAGTCCATGTTACAGGAGAACGAGATGGTAAATTATCAGAGGATTTTGGTTGCTGTTGACCTGAGCAGCGAATCAGATGTGGTGTTGAAACAGGCTCAGCTTGTCGCCGGCGAGGATGCCGTACTTGATCTTGTTTTTGTGCAGGAACCGATGGACACTCTCTACGTGGGACTTGTTCCGCCCAGCACGGCATTTACCGGCCTCGGTGATTTGGAAGCGCAGATTACCGGGGAACTGAAACACAACCTGGCTGCACTGGGTGAAAAGTTCAATATACCGGCCGACCACCGGCATATACTGAACGGGTCTCCCGCCCATGAAATTCATCGTTTTGTGAAGGAAAACAATACCCAGCTGATCGTCATTGGTACGCACGGTCAGAAAGGGTTGCAGCTGCTGCTGGGATCTACTGCAAACGCCGTGTTACATGGTGCCGAGTGTGATGTACTGGCAGTCAGGATTGGAGCTTCAAAGGACCCTTAAGGCTGTTGCCGGTAGACAAATTGCTGGCAGACATGTCTGTGAGCCGGGCATTGATCTGTTCCATTATGCCGTTGGCATCCAGTCCCGCTGCGACCAGACAGTCTTCCCGTGAACCATGTTCAATAAAGCGGTCGGGCAGCCCGATATTGAGTATTTCTGCATGGCTTCCCATCGCCATGAGGTGTTCATTGACACCGCTGCCGGCACCGCCGGCGACCGCGTTGTCCTCAATGGTGACCAGCAGCGTGTGAGTTTGGGCCATGGTGTTGATCAGAGTGGTATCCAGGGGCTTAACGAAGCGCATGTTGATGAGTGTCGCTCCGATGCGTGCTGCAACTTCAGTGGCTCCTGCCAGGGTGGACCCGAATGACAGCATTGCAATGGTATTGCCTCTTTTTACGACCTCGGCTTTGCCAATGGTCAGTGCGGTCATGACGGGTTCAACGGGTTTGCCGGGGCCTCTGCCACGCGGATAGCGGACCGCTGCCGGACCCTGGTACTGAAAACCGGTGTAGAGCATCTGTCGACATTCGTTCTCATCTGCCGGCGCCATGATCATCATATTTGGAATACAACGCAGGAAGCTCAGGTCAAAACTGCCGGCGTGAGTGGGGCCGTCAGAACCGACCAGGCCGGCACGGTCGATTGCGAACAGAACAGGCAGGCTCTGCATGGCAACATCATGGATCAGTTGATCATAGGCGCGCTGCAAAAACGTACTGTAAATGGCGACCACCGGGTGCGCATTTTCGCAAGCCATGCCTGCAGCCAGGGTCACAGCGTGCTGCTCGGCGATGCTGACGTCGAAATAGCGGTCCGGAAAACGCTGTTCGAATTCAACCAGGCCGGAGCCTTCACGCATGGCCGGGGTAATGGCCAGCAGGGAAGCGTCCTGTGCGGCCATGTCGCACAACCACTGACTGAATACCTCAGTGTAGGTCGGTAACGGTTTGACCACGGGCATGGCTGGAACGATACCGGTGGAAGGATCAAATGGTCCGACGGCATGGTACTTGACCGGATCTTCTTCAGCCGGTGGATAGCCCTTGCCCTTGGCAGTGATGATGTGCAGCAGGTTCGGACCATTAACAGTTTGTATGGTGCGCAGCGTTCGCATCAGTAGCGGCAAATCGTGGCCGTCAATGGGGCCGAGATAGTTGAAACCCAGCTCTTCGAACAACGTGCTCGGTACAATCATTCCCTTGACGTGTTCTTCCCAGCGACTCATGAAACGCCACACACGGGAATCCCGGTGCATCAACCGTTTACCGCGCTCGCGGATATTGGTCACGGTCGGGCCACTCATCAGGCGGGCCAGCATTTTGGTCATTGCGCCGACGTTGGGCGAAATGGACATCTGGTTTTCATTCAATATGACCAGCATGTTGGGGTGCAGAGAACCACCATGGTTCAGGGCCTCGAAAGCCATGCCGGCCGTCATTGCGCCGTCACCGATGATGGATACGACACGCCGGTCCACCTGTTGCAGCGCTGAGGCCAGTGCGATGCCGAGGCCGGCGCTGATCGAAGTGGAGGAATGGCCTACGCCAAAGGCGTCAAACTCGCTTTCAGTGCGCTTCGGAAATGGCGCCAGCCCACCGGTCTTTTTAATGGTGCCAATGCGGTCCCGGCGTCCCGTCAGTATCTTATGCGGGTATGCCTGGTGGCCCACGTCCCAGATAAGTCGGTCGTGGGGGGTGTCGAAGCAGTAATGCAGGGCGACTGTGAGTTCTACACAGCCCAGACCGGCGCTGAAGTGACCGCCACTTTTAGAGACGGTTTCAAGCAGGTATTGCCGTAACTCATCAGCGACCTGCGGCAGTTGGTCTTCGGCCAGGCTGCGTAAGTCTGCCGGGACGGCGATGCGCTGCAGTAATGGGTATTTTTCGGCATTCATCATGGCAAAGTCTTAACGGCCCCTTAGCGGTCACGATCTACGGCGTAAGCAGCCAACCATGCCATAGTATCGGTGTTGCCGGGTAAATGCACCAGTTCTGCCAGTGCCAGGTCACGTAGTTCATAGGCTCTTTCATAAGATTTCTCAATGCCGATGATGGACGGGAAAGCCGGTTTCGATCGGGCAGCATCCGACTGACTGGGTTTTCCGGTCGCTTCGCTGTCGCCGGTTACATCCAACAGGTCATCAAAGACCTGGAAGGCCAGGCCGGTCAATTTGCCGAAACGGGAGAAAGCATTGCGCTGGCCAGTAGTGGTTTCGGTGAGCATTGCAGCGGCCGTGGTGCAGATTTCAAACAGTGCGCCTGTTTTGAACGCGTGAATATTTTCTAATTCCTGCTGAGATATTTGGCGGCCGATGCTGTCAAGATCAAGTACCTGTCCACCAGCCATGCCACCAGCACCACAGGCTTGTGCGAGCCCGAGGATAATCGCTGTCTGCGCCTGCGGTTGTGTGGAGAGGGCAGGATCATCTGCCAGGATTTCAAATGCCAGTGCCTGCAGGGCATCGCCGGCAAGTATGGCGGTTGCCTCGTCAAATTTACGGTGGCAGCTTGCCTGTCCCCGCCTGAAGTCATCGTCATCCATGGCTGGTAAATCATCATGGATCAGGGAATAGGTATGAATGAGTTCGATCGCGACAGCGATGCCGTCGAGTGTCTTTTCAGACAAACCCAGGGCACGGCCCGAGGCATATACGAACAGGGGGCGGATACGCTTGCCACCGGCGGTCGCGGAATAGTCCATCGCCTCATACAGAATCTGCGGCGTTTGCGATGGCTCTGGCAGGTATCCGGGAAGCATACTCTCGAACCGGGTTTGCCATGCCTTGATGATTGTGGTGATTTCAGGCATCAGGTTCAAATGGAGTAATGGTTTCCTCGTCCTCAGGATCCATTAGCTGATCCACTGTTTGCTGGGCATCATCGAGCATGGACTGGCATTGTTGGGACAGCTCTATCCCGCGCTTGAAACCTGACAGGGATTCATCCAGTGATTGCTCACCCCGCTCCAGATTTGCGACCAGTTTTTCAAGTTCAGCCAGCGTTGTTTCGAAGTCAGGATTCGGTTCAGTTTTTTTACTCATAATCAGCATTCCGCGTTCAGGCGAGCGACACTAACGCACCGCATCGGTAGGGTCAACTACTTGGCCGGATGCTGTTGTGCAACGATGAATTGCAACAAAGCATTCTGTGGCTGCCAGGTTAAATTTACATGGTTTGCAGACATCCAGGCTGCAAACTGATCGTCGAAACACCAGTCACCGATAGCGACCAGTTTACCCTTCAGTTCACACAGCGGGATGCTGTCCCTGAACCAGCCGGGGATACCCGCTGCTTGAAACAGGTTTTTAAGATTTTTATGGTGCGCACCCTGCCGGATGACATTATTCTTGCGAATTTGGCGATTACTGACCACGATTGCTTCAGGTGGACCTTGCACGTTCGCACCTGCCAATGTCAATTGACCATATTCACCACCCAAATCAATCGCGGCCTGACCAGCAGGCCATGCAACACCAGGGCAGGGCAGGATCTCAACATCTTGCTGCAGCCAAAGCTGATTCTGGTGAAGACGCAGTAACCAACCACCCCATTGAATGCAAATCCTATGTCCTTCACCAGCGTGAAATACCTGGTCATACAGGGCTTCCAGACTGCGTGCAGGAATGGGCGGCGCATCGGTTTGTTTCAGCCAGCGTCGGATGGCCAGTTTGAACAGTGCCGGTTCCTCGCGCAGGTGCTCCGCTACCTGCAGAACAAAACGGTGACACTGGTATTGATCCAGGTACTCGTCTGCCACATGCTCCAGCAGTGTACGTGTCTCTGCCAGCGAATTGCAGGTTAACAACATGCGCTTGTTTACACCCTGCCAGCGGCTTTCCAACAGGGGCATGATCTGGTGGCGCACAAAGTTGCGGTCATGATTCAGCACTTGATTGGAAGGGTCTTCAATCCAGGTGGTATTGTTTTCCTGCAGGTAGTTGATCAGCTCGCTGTTTTCGAAATTGAGCAGAGGGCGTTGCAATACGCCTGCTCCCAAGGGCCGGCAGTGAGGCATAGCGGACAGACCATCAACGCCGCTACCACGCATTAGATTCAATAATAGTGTTTCGGCCTGGTCATCCGCGTGGTGTGCTGTCAACAGGCTATCACCCGGTTTGAGCAGCGCTGACATGGCCTGGTAACGCAAATGCCGTGCCTCAGCTTCCAACCCAAGCCCTGTATTGCGGTCAATATTGATACTGAGGGAAACCAGGGCGATTCCCTGCTGCCGGCAAAAGCGCTCACAGTGTTCCTGCCAGCGATCAGCATGGTCGTGAATGCCGTGATTGACATGAATGGCCTGTATCGGCGTCTCTAGCTGACTTTCCAACTGCTTGAGTGCGTGCAACAGAGCCGTTGAATCAGCGCCACCGCTGAATCCAACCCGGTAGGTTTCAGCGCGAGGTTGCGACTTCAGGATGAGTAGCAGTCGTTCCGCGGAGAAGGTCAGCAAACGGTTGCTCATTTGTCCCACCTGGGCTTAGTCCTTGTATTCGCCGTAAGAGAGCAAGCGCTGGTATCTTTCTTCCAGCAGGGATTCTGTTGTCAGCCCATCAAGTTCTTCAAGCTGGGCGGCGAGACAGTTACCCACTTCGGCAGCGACTTTTTCCGGATCCTTGTGGGCGCCACCCAGGGGCTCCGGAATAACCTCGTCAACCAGGCCCAACTGCAATAACCGATCGGAGGTAATGCCCAATGCAGTGGCGGCGTCCTCTGCCATCGCTGCATCTTTCCATAGGATGGATGCGCAACCTTCCGGTGAGATGACTGAATACGTACTGTACTGCAAAATGTTTACCCGGTCGCCTACGCCAATGGCCAGCGCGCCACCAGAGCCACCTTCGCCGATAATGGTGCAAATGACAGGCACCGGCAAACGTGACATGTATTTGAGGTTCACCGCAATGGCTTCAGACTGACCGCGTTCCTCCGCACCTACACCTGGGTAAGCGCCGGGAGTATCGATAAAAGTCAGTAGCGGCAGGCGAAAGCGCTCTGCCATTTTCATCAGGCGCAATGCTTTTCGGTATCCCTCAGGGCGGGGCATGCCGAAGTTCCTGAAGATTTTGGCCTTGGTGTCCCGGCCTTTTTGCTGGCCAATGATCATAACCGCACGATCCCGGAAACGTGCCAGACCACCAACGATGGCGTGATCATCAGCAAAGGCCCGGTCACCATGCAGTTCATGAAACTCATCGAACAGGAAATCCACGTAGTCCAGTGTATAAGGCCTGAGTGGATGGCGGCTGAGCTGGGAGATTTGCCAGGGCGACAGGTCTTTGAAAATACTGGCCAGTTTCTGGCGCATTTTGGATTGCAGGCGCTGGATCTCTTCTTCCAGGTTCAGTGCATTGTCAGACCCTACATTGCGCAGTTCGTCAATTTTGGCCTGCAATTCAGCAATGGGCTGTTCAAAATCCAGGTAGTTCGGGTTCATAGCAATCCGGTGATGTAATAGAGCAGGAAGTATAACGGTTGCGGCGGGTTTAGTTTAGACCTTTGCCGGTGAAAATGGCTTTGCGCCGGGGTATCAGGTCACTGTTCCAGTTTTCCAGTGCCCAGTCCCAAAGCGGGCCAAGCGCTAAACCCGGGGGCGGTTGCTGGCCGAGGAAGATTAGCGCCTGAGCTACTGCAAAAGCCGGGTTCTGGTGTTTGACCGGGTCTGCCTGTACCCGTTTGCTTAATTTCTTGCCGTCAGCGGATAACACCACAGGTAAATGCATATAGGCAGGGGAGTTGATTCCAAGTGCTTTTTGCAGGCACAGTTGACGAAAGGTGGAATCGAGCAGGTCGGCACCACGTACCACCTGTGTAATACCCTGGAAATCATCGTCCACCACGACCGCCAGTTGATAGGCATACAGCCCATCCGCGCGACGGATAATAAAGTCCCCAACGCTGCGGGCAAGCTGGACAGACAGATGGCCCTGAACTGCGTCGTTAAAAGTGCAGGTTTCATCGTCAACGAGAAAACGGATGACGCGGGGCTTTTTTCCGTCGGGTATGCCGTCTCTGCAAGTACCCTGATAGATTCCAGAAGGTGGTAAATCCCTGCGTGTGCAGCCACATGGGTAAGCCAGCCCCAGTTCCAGCAACCGCTCAACATTAACCTGATAGTCATCAGACCTGCTGCTTTGATAAAGGACTGGTCCATCCGGTCGCATACCGAGGTTGCGCAGATCATCGATGATTCGGGTGGCGCTGCCTGCCACCTCCCTGGGCGGATCAAGGTCCTCAATTCGTAGCAGCCAACGGCCACCGGTGCTTTTGGCCTCCAGGAAACTACCGACAGCAGCAACCAGAGACCCGAAATGCAGGTCGCCGGTGGGTGAAGGGGCAAGCCGGCCGATAGCAGGAACCGGGTTCATGCTGCGCGCGTTTATTGTCCTACGACTTGCGGAGCCTCATTAAGAAAATCACCGGTAACCAGCTTGACACCGCATTGCCAGAGTACCGCCAGATCAGAGGCATCCTGCACTTCATCGGTAATGATAATGATGTCGCGGGGCTTGGTGCTGTTTACCACCGAGCGGATGATTTTCCGGTTTGCCTGGTTGCCTGACAACCCCTCCGTCAGGCCCGAGCGCAGCTTGACCATGCTGACGGACAAATATTCCAGCAACTGCAGTCTGCGGCGGTCATTGTCAAATTCTGAAAGTACAACACCACAACCCATGCTCCGTAGTTCGTCAATGACGCGCTGTGTAGGTTTGAGGTTGGATTCAGCGGCAATGGCAGATATCTGTAAAATCAGCTGAGAGCCTTCAACCTCAGTTTCTTCCAACTGCTGTTTAAACCAGCTTGGGAAACTGAAATCAAGTACGGAATTACTACTCAGGGGGATGATGTGTCTGTCACCGGTCCCGGCAATAGCGCTCATCAGCTGTGGGATAATATGGCGGTCGATGATACCACCGAGATCGTGCTGATCCGCCGCCGGCATGAATTCACCGGCCGGGGTGTCGCCCTGTTCCTCGCGCATGAAGGTTCGATTTTCAAACAGCCCTTCACTTTCACCTTCAAGATCGACAATGGACTGCTGCACAGTGTAAAAATCATGATTGTTCAGCGCATAGCGTATCCGCTCCACCCAGCTATGTTCGGACCCATCGGAGCTGACAGTGGTAAGAGCCGGTTTATAAGTGGCCAGCGTATTGCCTCCTTTTGATGCTTTTTCAAAGGCGATTCTGGCCTGGGAGATAATCTCTTCGGCATCCCGGGTCAGGGAACCGAGGGTCGCGATACCCACGCTGCAGGCCGCGGACATGGTTCGCTCACCCAGATCAATAATGTGGCTGGAGTAACTTTCAATAATGCAGTTGGCCGTGTCGTGCAGGCCTGACTTGTCGTCGCGCATGATCAGCGCCGCGAACCCGTGATCACTGATCCGGGCAGTAAAGTCCTCGTCATCCACACAGCCCCGGATAAGGTTTGCCAGATCCAGGATATAAGCATCGATACCCTGCATGCCCAATTCCTGCTGTAAATCCGCGATGCCATCCGGCTCAATATACAAAACGGCACTTCTGCAGTTGGCGCCATGCTCTTCAGTGATAAAAGTGGACAGCCTGTCGGTGAACGCCTGGCGATTATGCATTTGTGTCAGCTGATCTGTTTTGCGCAACCGATCCAGTTCTTCCTGCAGAACCAGGTTGGCATCCTGCTGGCGTACCATCATCTGGATACACTGTTCACCGTTAAACCTTGCGGGTGAAAAAGTCAGCTCTGCTTCGAACTTCTTGCCGGCCGGCGTTTGAACGGTGACAGCCAGCGTCTTTTCCGGGAAAATATCATGGCTCATATCCCGTAAAAGATTCTTCAGGTCGGTGCCTTTACTGGTGGCCATAAGTTCCAACATCGAGAGTCCTTCGACTTCGTCCATCGATTGGACTTGCAGCAACTCCAGATAGGCGCGGTTGGCGTAGACGTGAAGGCCTTCGTGTATATAGGCTATTGAATCTCTTGCACTATCCAGCAACAGGTCATAGCGGTGTTGCAGTTCATCCAGTTTCCGCTGCAGCTCATCATGTTCATAGACAGATTTCCCACTGGCTATATGGTCCTTGACGACCTGGATCAATTGATCGTTATCTTCAGCATTGATCGTTATGACAGAACGTTCAGTCAGGACAGCGTCGATGTTGCCAGCGCTACCCGGCATGATCTGCAGCGCAATCGGGGTCGAGTATTGATCGGTTACCTGCAGGATCTGGCTCATTTTTAGCGATTCAGGCAGCTGCGCGCCTACCACGACCAGGAAAGGCGAATATTCTCTTAAAACTTCCTTTAACTTACTTAAGTTAGGAGCATTGACGACCTGTACAAGCAAACCGGCATTGCGCAGGAAACTGTTAATGACCTGGGCGTGATCCGGAGATTTGTCAATGACCAATAGGTAAGTGCTATCCATGCTGCTGGTTTCCCTCTATCCGCATTCAGTGAGGGTTCTTAAAGTCATAAGCTGCCTCAATAAAACCACAAGAGAAAACACGGTTTGTGATCCGTGCCGTGACGCCTATAGCGCTTTTATGCGTCAATTATGACGTATATTTCGTATATTTTGTAGAAATTGTCCCGGTTTCCAGTATTTGATGAAATCGGCACAGGCAGCCAGCAACGTATTTCATGGTCGGCAGGCTTGCAAATTCTGTTGTCTTAAACTTGTACGAGTTATCATGGCATCTATTTTTCTATTCTGTGAGTCTGTTCAGGCTGGATCTGCATCGGCCTTCGCAACAAAGTCTGGAGACAGCAATGGCGTCCTATAGCACCAATGAATTTAAAAGCGGTCTAAAAATAATGCTCAACGGTGATCCCCACAATATCGTTGAAAATGAATTTGTTAAGCCCGGCAAGGGTCAGGCATTCAACCGGGTCAGGGTACGCAACCTGAAAACTGGTCGGGTCGTAGAAAGAACATTTAAATCGGGCGAGTCGGTCGAAGCGGCTGATGTGTTTGAAACGGCTGTCCAGTACCTCTATAACGACGGTGAATTCTGGCATTTCATGCATCCTGAATCCTATGAGCAGTATGCCATCAGCAAAGAGGCTATTGGCGATGTTGCATACTGGATGCAAGAGGAGGGCATTTGCAGTCTGACACTGTTCAACGGTGAACCCCTCTATGTGTTACCGCCAAATTTTGTCGAAATGCGGATTGTTGAAACCGACCCGGGCGTACGGGGTGATACGTCAGGCGGCGGTGGCAAGCCTGCCAAACTCGAATCCGGGGCAACTGTCCGAGTACCATTGTTTATTCAGAACGAAGAGGTCATAAAGGTCGATACGCGCACCGGGGAATACGTATCAAGAGTTAAGGGGTAGGTCTTTTGGCAAACACTGTTTTACTTTTGCCGCGTTGGCTGGTGCCGGTTCGGCCCCGCTTGCAAGTGCAGGAGCACATGGCGGTGGTCATAGAGGGACAGCGGATCGCTGCGGTGCTGCCCCGTGCTGAAGCGTTCGCACAGTATGCCGAGGCCGACAGAATCGAATTGCCCCGGCACGTTTTGTTGCCGGGGTTTGTCAACATGCATACCCATTCAGCCATGTCTTTGCTGCGGGGTTTTGCCGATGATATCAATTTGCAGGCCTGGCTCAATGATCATATATGGCCCATTGAAAAGACTTTTTTAGGCCCGGAGTTTGTGCGGGATGGGAGCAGGTTGGCGATCGCAGAAATGCTGCGCGGCGGCACTACTTTTTTCAATGATCTTTATTTTTTCCCGGAAGTGACGGCTGGAGCAGCACTCGAAGCAGGCATGCGCGCATGCATCGGTCTGCCAGTCATTGATGTTCCGACTGCGTGGGCTACGAATGCAAATGATTGCATTGACAAAGGTCTCAACCTGAGTTCCGAGTGGCAGGGGGAGGTGCTGTTAAGCACTTCATTCGCACCCCATGCGCCGTATTCTGTCGACGACGAAGCCTTTGCGAGGATTGCAGAGTTGTCCGCAAGGTATGACATGCGCGTACACATGCATGTACTGGAGTCAGACTGGGAGATTGGCGAATCCCAGCGCCAGCATGGTAAACCGACACTGGACAGGTTGCATGATCTCGGACTGCTCAATGAACGCCTGCTGGCAGTGCACATGACTCAGCTCAGAAGCAGCGATATAGCCCTGGTGTCTGCGGCAAACGTTAATATCATTCATTGCCCGGAGTCGAACCTGAAACTTGGGAGTGGCCTGTGTCCGGTTGCCCGATTGCTTGAACAAAATGTAAATGTGGCACTCGGAACCGATGGTGCAGCCAGCAATAACAACCTGGATCTGCTGGCAGAATCCCGTACAGCTGCGTTGCTGGCCAAGGGTGTATCATCTGATCCCTGTGCGCTGACCGCTTTTGAGGCCCTGGAAATGCTGACAATTAACGCCGCAGCGGCACTGGGACAGGCGCAGGAAATCGGCAGTATTGAAGTGGGTAAAATGGCTGATATGTGTGCTGTTGATATGGATTTCCTGCAATCCACACCCATGTATGAAGTGGTTTCACAGCTTATCTATGCTGCGTCCAGCCAGCAGGTCACCCACGTATGGGTGGGCGGTCGGATGCTGCTGGAAAACTCCAGGTTCATACACCTGGACCTGGACGATATTATTGCCCGTGCGAAGCACTGGGCGGTGCGCATTGCCGCTGACCCCGGTGCAAAGGGAGCACACGCTTTATGAATGAAACTGATGCCAATATTGACCCGGCGGAACGCCAGAAATTTGACAGTATTGCAGCTTCCTGGTGGGATCCTGACGGCGAGTCCCGGCCTTTACATGACCTGAATCCCGCGCGCC
>VAPH01004145.1_pt1 | contig 19205 bp, 16 predicted proteins | sample 3393861 | NCBI WGS metagenome assembly VAPH01 (sample SAMN08290439, study PRJNA428436) | hydrothermal vent metagenome | isolation source: Deep-sea hydrothermal vent chimney | place: Atlantic Ocean: South-mid Altantic Ridge | reverse complement strand
TGGTCGGGGTAGAGAGATTCGAACTCCCGACATCCTGCTCCCAAAGCAGGCGCGCTACCAGACTGCGCTATACCCCGTTTTCTACCCATCTGGCCAGCCAACCGTCAGCCGAAAGGACGGACGCGAGACTATACTTTTTGTGCTGTCTCAGGTCAATGCGAAAAATGACCCAAAGCACCCTTGAATTTACCTTCGTCGATGCTATATATCACCATATTTAGCTAATTTGATGCCACCCGAGGATAGAGACATGCCCAGGAAAGCCAAAACGGAAACACATAGCTTTCAAACCGAAGTACAACAGCTGTTACACTTGATGATTCACTCGCTTTATTCACACAAGGAAATCTTCCTGCGTGAGCTGATCGCCAATTCATCTGATGCCTGTGACAGGCTGCGATTTGCATCCGTGCAGGATGCATCGCTGATGGAAGATGGTGAAGAACTCTCCATCACCATCGCTGTCGACAAAGAGGCCCGTACCCTGACCATTGAGGATAATGGTATCGGGATGAGCCACGATGAAGTGATCGAAAATCTGGGAACCATCGCCAGTTCCGGTACCAGACAGTTTGTAGAATCCCTAAGTGGCGATGAAGCCAAAGATGCCACCATGATCGGCCAGTTCGGCGTCGGTTTTTATTCCGTATTTATGGTGGCAGATAAAGTTACCGTTGAATCCCGCCGTGCCGGTGAGTCTGCAGCCTCCGCTATCATCTGGACCTCTAACGGTGAAGGTGAATACCAGCTTGAGTCGACCAAACGTGAGAACCGTGGCACCCGCATCACTCTGCATATGCGTGAAGACGAGGATGAGTTCCTTGAAACCTTTCGTTTGCGCAGCATCATAGAAAAATATTCTGATCACATCACCTTGCCCATCCGCATGAAAATGGATGAGGAAAAGGATGAGCTGGAACAGATCAATAAAGGTGCGGCACTGTGGGCGCGGGCTAAAAGTGATATTTCCGAAGAAGAGTACAATAACTTCTACACTACACTGTCCTATGACCCAGAGCCCCCTATGTCGGTGCTGCATAACCGGGTAGAGGGTAAACTGGAATATACCTCCTTGCTCTATATCCCGTCCAAAGCCCCGTATGATATCTGGGACCGTGAACACCGAAAGGGCCTGAAGTTGTATGTGCGTCGTATTTTCATTATGGATGATGCTGAACACCTGATGCCACCTTATCTGCGCTTTGTAAAAGGGCTGGTGGATTCTGCCGACCTGCCACTAAATGTCTCGCGCGAATTCCTGCAGAAGAACCGTGCCATCGATACCATACGTTCAGCACTGGTAAAAAAGGTTCTTGGTGAACTGAAGAAGACTGCAGACAAGAAACCTGAAAAATATGCCAACTTCTGGAAAGAATTCGGCAAAATCATCAAGGAAGGCGTCGTGGATGACCATGAAAATAAGGAAAAAGTGGCCGAATTACTGCGCTTTGCCAGCACGCATTATGATGAGGATACACAGAATGTCTCGCTGGATGATTATATTTCACGCATGCAGGATGATCAGAAAGAGATCTACTATGTCACCGCCGACACCTGGAAGGCGGCAGCCACTTCTCCTCATCTGGAAATCTTCCGGAAGAAGGGTATCGAAGTACTGCTACTGAGTGATCCGATAGATGAATGGGTAGTCAACCACCTGATCGATTACAAGAAAAAGTCACTGAAATCAGTCGCTAAAGGGGGCCTGGAGCTTGATGACAGCGAATCCAAAGAATCGAAAAAAGAAAAGAAGGCCACTGAGAAGAAACTCAAAAAACTGGTAGAGGGTATAGAAAAAGCCCTGGGCGACCGGGTCAAGGAAGTACGTATCAGCACTCGCCTGACTGATTCGCCTTCCTGTCTTGTGGCGGATGAAAATGATATCGGAGCCAATATGGAGCGTCTTATGAAATCTATGGGGCAGGAGATTCCAGGCACTGCACCGATCATGGAGATTAACCCGGAACATGATCTAATCAGCTATATGAACGAGCATAAAGGTGAGTTGGAAGACTGGTCCCAGGTGCTTTACGACCAAGCCCTGATCAGTGAAGGCGGTAAACTGGAAGCACCAGCGGATTATGTGCGCAGGATAAACAAACTGCTAACAAGTAAGTTAGCAAGCTAACAGCACCTGTGGGAGCGTCGTCCCGGCGCGATTTTCTTTTTGAAATGAGTTATCGCACCGAGCGACGCTTCCTACAATAATGATTCAACGGTATAGGGTGAACGAATAAGGATTACGTGTTACGGTTTGGGTCTTTTTCCTTTCTGGTTTGAACCATGCTTAAAAGACTTTCCCTTTCTCTCTGCCTGCTGGCTGTCAGCCAGGTCACTTTTGCCAAATCCGATAACCTCGCTACGGAACAAATTCTGCGTCGCGGCAACGGCTCCGAGGTTCAGACTCTCGACCCCCATAAAGCTGAAGGCGTCCCCGCATCAAATATCCTGCGCGATCTTTATGAAGGGCTGACGATAGAAAGTCCAGACGGTACAGTCATACCCGGTACAGCAGAATCATGGGAAATCAGTAACGATGGGAAGGTTTATACTTTTCATATACGCAAGAATGCCAAATGGTCGAACGGCGACCCGGTCACGGCAGGCGATTTTGTCTACGGCCTACGTCGCTCGGTAAATCCGGCTACCGGCTCGCAGTACTCTCAGATACTGGCACCTATTTTAAATGCAGAAGCCATCATCGCAGGAACCAAACCCGTCAATAGCCTCGGCGTTGCAGCCCTTGACGACAAGACGCTGAAGATTACCCTTAAAGCCGCTACCCCCTACCTGCTGGGTCTGCTCAATCACTCAACCACCTACCCTGTTCATAAAGGAAGTGTGGAGAAAAATGGCAACAAGTTCTCACGCCCCGGAAAGCTTGTAGGTAATGGCGCCTATGTCCTCAAGGAATGGGTAGTACAATCCCAAATTGTGCTGGAGCGTAACCCCATGTACTGGGACAATGACAAAACGATTATTGAGAAAGTCATCTATCTGCCCATCGAAGAGACGTCTGCCGAGCTGAAACGATATCGTGCTGGTGAGCTGGACATCACGGGCAGCATCCCCACCAGCCAGTATGACTGGATAAAGAAAAATCTGCCCGGTGAGCTTCATGTCGCTCCAACACTGGGCACCTACTATTATGGATTCAATCTGACCCGGCCGCCCTTCAAGAACAATCTAAAACTGCGTCAAGCCCTGTCTATGGCGGTAGACCGTGAGATCCTCACCGAGAAGATTACCAAAGCAGGGGAAGTCCCTGCCTACGGCTGGGTACCGCCGGGCGTTAATAACTACACTAGCCAGCAACTCGATTATGCGACGTTACCCAGGGCCGACCGTATCAAAAAAGCGAAACAACTATACAGGGAAGCGGGTTACAACAAAGGCAATCCACTAACTGTCGAGATTCGCTACAACACCAGCGAGGGGCACAAAAAAGTTGCCATTGCCATCTCGGCCATGTGGAAAATAAATCTTGGTATCAAAACAAAGCTGATGAATGAAGAATGGAAAGTCTTCCTGGAAAACCGCAAACAGAAAAAACTGACGCAGGTCTTCCGTGGTGGCTGGATCGGTGATTACAATGATGCCTTCACCTTCGCCGAACTGATGCAGAGCGATCACGGCATCAATGACTCCGGCTACAACAACCCAAAATATGACAAGCTGCTGGAACAGGCAGCAGGGGAAAGTGATATGGAAAAGCGCCGCGGCATCCTGGAGGCCGCTGAACGGATGCTACTGAAAGATCATGCGATTATGCCCTTGTATTTTTATGTCACGAAACATTTGATCAAGCCTTATGTAAAGGGGTATGAACCTAATATTCTTGACCATACTTATACCAAGAATCTGTGGATTGTTAAGCATTAGGTTTTTGTGCTGGCGTGCAGTTTTATTTTTTGAATTGAACCCTGCTTTTCGTCCATAAAGGGCGAAAAAATACGGAATAATTCAGGAAAAATAATATAAAAGAACGCAACCGATCAACACACAAATTGCTATACTGCAAACCTCGTAAAAATAGAGAAGAGTGTATTCATTGCTTCGTTATACCCTGAGACGATTCCTTGGTGCCTGGCCTACGTTACTGATTCTGATGACGCTGGCTTTTTTTATGATGCGTGCCGCACCGGGTGGCCCCTTCGATACAGAAAAAACGCTGGCGCCGGAAATCCAGGCTAACCTGGATAAAAAATACCATCTCGACGAACCGCTTATAAAACAGTATGGCCGTTACCTTTTTGATCTGGCACAAGGTGATTTCGGTCCCTCTTTTCAATATAAGGATTACTCCGTCAATGAATTGATCGCAACAGGTTTTCCGGTCTCATTACGGCTGGGTGGCACCGCGATCATACTGGCATTTTTCATTGGCAGTCTGCTCGGGACGATTGCAGCATTGCGACAAAATACAGTCATTGATTACAGTGTCATGGCCACAGCAATGACCGGTATTTCGATACCGAATTTTGTTCTTGCACCGCTAATGATTCTCCTGTTTGCCGTCAATCTTAAATGGCTGCCCGCTGGCGGCTGGAATGATGGTGCATTCAAGAACACAATACTCCCAATAATTGCCCTCACCCTCCCCTATGTGGCCTATATCTCGCGATTAATGCGCAGTAGCATGATCGAAGTTCTGCGCAGCAATCCAATTCGTACCGCCCGTGCCAAGGGGCTGCCTGAACATACCGTCATCCTGCGCCATGCCATGAAGCCTGCCCTGCTACCGGTGATTTCTTTTCTTGGCCCGGCGACCGCCGGTATCCTCACCGGTTCCGTAGTCATCGAACAGATCTTTGGCATTCCCGGGCTCGGACGCTATTTTGTACAGGGTGCCCTAAACCGTGACTACACTCTGGTAATGGGTGTAGTGGTGTTCTACGGCATATTGATAATCTTCTTCAACATCATCGTCGACGTAGTTTATGCACTGCTCGATCCCAAGGTTCGCTATTGAAATGACCACACAGGATATTAATGCCCTGCAGTCGCTGAACAGCGAAACAGAAATAAAAGGCCGCAGTCTGTGGAGCGATGCCATGCAGCGGCTGATGAGAAACAAGGCGGCAATCACCAGCCTGGTTATCCTTGGCATCATTACTATTATGGTTATCATTGCCCCGATATTCAGTCCATTTGAGTTTGATGCGATTGACTGGGACCTGATCTCAACACCACCGAGCCTGGCAAACGGCCATATCTTCGGTACGGATGCTATCGGTCGAGACCTGTTTGTCCGTACCTTATATGGCGGGCGTATGTCATTAATGATTGGCGTCATTGCCACCCTGGTCAGCCTGATCATCGGCATTAGCTATGGTGCCACAGCAGGTTATCTCGGCGGTAAAACGGATGCCGTCATGATGCGTATCGTCGACATTCTCTATGCCATGCCCTTTATGTTTTTTGTGATTCTTTTGATGGTCTTTTTTGGGCGTAACATCTATTTAATTTTTATTGCCATCGGTGCCATCAACTGGCTTGATATGGCACGTATCGTGCGTGGTCAGACCTTGAGTCTTAAGCGCAAGGAATTCGTCGAAGCGGCGGTGGCCTGCGGTGTCAGTACACCGCGTATTATTCTACGGCATATCGTGCCAAATCTGCTCGGTATCGTGGTTGTCTATATCACCTTAACCATCCCGCAGGTAATACTGGTTGAGTCCTTCCTAAGCTTCCTCGGACTGGGTGTGCAGGAACCCGCTACCAGCTGGGGGGCCCTGGTCAATGAAGGCGCACAGGATATGGAAATCGCGCCGTGGGCGCTGCTGTTCCCCGCTGTTTTTCTTGCCACCACCCTATTTTGCTTTAATTTTATTGGTGATGGCCTGCGCGATGCGCTGGATCCTAAGGATCGATAATAATCGGTAACAATCGCTAAACCGGACATGTCCCTACTCACCGTCAATAAACTTAACACCCACTTTAAAACTATGGATGGGGAGGTATCTGCCGTTAATGACATCTCATTTACCATGGAGAAAGGTGAAACCCTGGGCATCGTCGGTGAATCCGGCTCGGGTAAATCACAACTGGTGCTTTCCATCATGGGATTGCTAGCCACCAATGGTTGGGCTGAAGGAAGCGCGCGTTTCCAGGGGCAGGAACTGATTGGCCTGCCGACAAAGGAAATCAACAAGATTCGTGGTAATCGCATGGCAATGATCTTTCAGGATCCGATGACCTGTTTGAACGGATATTTAACCATTGCCCGACAGATGACGGAAGTACTGATACTGCACAAAGGCATGAGTATGGCCGATGCGCGACAACGCTCTATCGAGATGCTTGAAGCGGTACATATCCCGGATGCCCGAAACCGCATTAGCCGCTACCCGCATGAATTTTCCGGTGGCATGCGTCAGCGTGTAATGATCGCCATGTCGTTATTATGCGAGCCGGATCTGTTGATTGCCGATGAACCAACCACCGCACTTGATGTGACGGTGCAGGCTCAGATCATTGATGTCATGAACGAGTTAAGATCCGACATGAATATGAGTATCATCATGATCACCCATGACCTCGGTGTCATCGCTGGCATTTCAGATAATGTACTGGTCATGTATGCCGGTCGTATTTGTGAATATGCCCCGGTCGATGACATCTTCAGGAACCCACAGCATCCTTATACACGTGGCCTGCTGCATTCCGTACCGCGACTGGACGGTGACACTAGCCGTGCATTGCACGCCATCCCCGGCAACCCGCCGAATATGCAGCATTTGCCCACTGGCTGCGCTTTTTATGAGCGATGTGAATTCAGGCTTGAGATTTGTCTTGGCCAACAACCTGCCCTGAAGCGTATAGATGATCTACGGCAAAAGGCCTGTCATCTGGAGACCTTTTGAATGGATAGTTACAAACCATTTCTAGACGTCAGTAACAACCGGGTCTGGTTCGATATTCCCGGACCAGGTGTGTGGCAGCGAAAGAAACAGATACTGAAAGCAGTGGATGATGTCAGCTTTCAACTGCGGGAAGCTGAAACACTGGGTGTAGTCGGTGAATCCGGCTGTGGAAAATCCACCCTTGTACGCGGGATACTGGGACTGGAAACTATCACTGAGGGCAGCGTCAAACTAAACGGTGAAGAACTCACCACACTGGATAAAAATGCCTTACGCCTTAAAAGACGGGACATGCAGATCATCTTTCAGGATCCACTGGCCTCACTCGACCCGCGCATGACCGTCAGCGAAATCATCTCCGAGCCACTTCAGGTATTTCAACCTTCGCTTTCGAAGGAAGACCGTAAACAGAAAGTGCAGCAGATTATGCAACGGGTCGGCCTGCTGCCAAACCAGATCAACCGCTACCCGCATGAATTTTCTGGTGGTCAGGCACAACGCATCGGCATCGCCCGTGCCCTGATCCTCAAGCCTAAATTGCTGGTCTGCGATGAACCAGTCAGTGCGCTGGATGTCTCCATTCAGGCACAGATCATTAATCTGCTGATGGATCTGCAACAGGAAATGGGCCTGTCGATGATCTTCATCGCCCATGACCTAAGCGTAGTGAAACATATCTCACACCGTGTCATGGTAATGTACATGGGTAAAGTAGTAGAAATGGCATCACGGGATGAACTGTTCCGCCATCCACGCCATCCGTATACAAAGGCCCTGATGGAATCCATACCGATCCCAGATCCTGCTATCGAACGTGCCAAACGCGGTGCACCTCTGACAGGCGACCTGCCCTCACCAATGGATCCCCCTAGTGGCTGTAACTTTAGAACCCGTTGCCCAAAGGCAGAGGATATATGTGCAGCCGAAACACCCGAATGGAATGAAAAAACCCCCGATCACTGGGTAGCATGCCATTTTCCTGTTATTTGAAACTTGAAGATAAAACCAAAGGCATCTCACCACAAAGGACACAGGGGTCACAGAGGTTTTTATGCTGGTATATCAGTGAGACCAGATCATTGAATCAAAGCAGAGACCGGACAAAGCGTTACATTAAGTAAATATTATTCTTTTCCTCTGTGTCCTCCGTACCCTCTGTGGTAAAAAGACTTTGACCTTAAAACTTTGGACTTGAAACTTTGAACTTTAAACTTCTCTTTTTTATACTTCTTGCCATCTTCCTGTCCAGCTGTGTGGCGCCACCACCGGAGCCCGGTATAGGCGAGGCTATTGGCTGGGATGAATTACCCGGCTGGAATAGTGATCGCCAGGCTGAAGCCTGGCCTGCGCTGCTCCAGCAATGCAAGGTAATGGCTAAAAAGAAACCGCAATGGAAAGATATTTGCCATGCTGCAGTCGCGCTTGGCGATGTTGATGATGACATTGCCCGTACTTTCTTCAAGAACCGCTTTACCCCCCACCCTGTTATTCCGTCGAACAAAGAAGATGGCAGTCCAGGCACGGGGCTGGTAACGGGCTATTACGAACCGCTACTCAATGGCAGTTTGTCTCGCAGTGAACAATACCGATACCCACTTTATACTGTTCCTGATGATCTGTTACGCATAGATCTCGCCAGTCTTTACCCTGAGTTATCAAAAATGAGACTGCGTGGGCGAGTCGTAGGGAAAAAGGTGGTTGCCTATCCGGATCGAGCGGCTATCGATGGTGAAGACTCACCGCTTTGGGGAAAGGAACTGCTGTGGATTGATAATCCTGTAGCCGTATTTTTCCTACATATCCAGGGTTCCGGACGCATCCAGATGGACGACGGCAGCTTAATGGCGGTTGGCTATGCCGACCAGAACGGTCAACCCTATACATCAATAGGAAAGATCCTTATTGAGCGTGGCGAGATCCCACGTGAAGATATCAGCCTGTTTACTCTTCGACGATGGTTAAAAGAACACCCCCAAGAAGCACAGGCGCTACTGGAAAAGAATCGCAGCTATATCTTTTTTCAACTGCGTGAAAATGCAAACGAAAACCCACGTGGTTCCCTGAACATTCCACTGACACCTTCCCGCAGTATTGCGGTCGACCCGGCCAACATTCCTCCAGGCAGTCCTGTATGGCTAGACACCAGCTACCCCGGAGAACCTGATGGTAGCTTACAGCGTCTCACCTTCGCGCAGGATACGGGAGGGGCGATCAAAGGTTATGCACGAGCTGATCTGTTCTGGGGTAATGGAGAGCAAGCTGAAAAGCTGGCAGGGGAAATGAAGCAGGAGGCCAGGTTATATGTGTTAGTGCCGCGATAACAATACTCAGTGGGCAATCTATATCATAGCGTACCCCCGGGGTTAGCCTGTACCCATAATACATTGGATACACACCACGCTGGTATTAAAGTAATTTGTAACTTGTTGATTATAACTTATACTGGGCTCTTATGAATGCGAAGAAAAAAGTACCGTCCAATGTTATCGATCTCGGTCGTATCCTGCGACAAAAAGAGACCGAGATCGAGTTACTGCAGCAGACATTCACTGAGATTGGTAGCGAACTCAACCTGAACCGTGTTTTTCAGATCGTTTCAGAACATGCCCGTAAACTGATCAATGCAGAAACAGTATTAATCCCAATAGTTGATTATAACCATCGGTCCTACACCTATCGTGGTGGGTCAGGTAAAAATGCTGAAGAAATTGTCGGTGAATCGCTGCCCTTAAATTTTGGCGTATGTGGATGGGTATTGAAGCATAAAAAACCCTGGTGGCAGGGTACGCTGAACGAACTCAGTGATGACGAAAAAAATCGCTGGGAAAAAGAGGTGGGGAACATACTTCTTGTTCCACTACAGGGGAAAAAACATTTCCTTGGCGGGATTTCCGGCTTAAATAAAATAGGCGGAAAAAGCTTCGATAAAAGGGACTTAAATTTATTACAGCTTTTTGCTGGTATCGTGTCCATTGCAATAGAAAATGCGATGGCCGTTAAAAGGAATGAAGAATTTCGCTCTGAACTGAAACTACTAAATAGTCAACTCTCTGATAACAACAAACAACTGGAATATCTGTCCTTATATGATCCGGTCACCGCATTACCTAACCGATCCCTATCCCATTACCGCATAACGCAAGATATTAAAGATGCAGAATTTGCAGGATCCAATATTGGCATCCTGCTTATCGATATAGATCGCTTTAAGGACATCAATGACACCTATGGTCACGAACAAGGAGACCTTTTACTGAATAAAATCGCACGACGATTTGAGCAAAGGATAAGAAACCATGAAACACTGGCCCGCTTAGGAGGGGATGAATTTATCATCGTACTGCCCGATCATAACAGGCAACAAACAATAAAACGTACCGAACAATTTATTCATAGCCTACAGGAAGCCTTTGTCATAAAGGGAGACAACATCGTTGTCAACGCAAGCATTGGCATAGCCATTTACCCTGAGCATGGGAATGTATTCGATCATTTACTAAAACATGCTGATGTGGCTATGTATGCTGCAAAAAACAGTAATATATCTTTCAACGTCTACGACCCCGAGAATGATCGACTGGAGAAGGGTCATTTAATATTAGTCAGTGAGGCGCGTAAGGCACTGGAGGAGAAAAATTTTGAACTGTATTATCAAGCTAAGGTTAATGCCAGAGATGGTCAAATAGTCAGCGCAGAAGCACTCGGACGCTGGCATAGCGATACACTCGGTGATGTGTCACCGGAGATCTTTATCGATATACTGGCAGAAAGCAATCTACTTGATGAATACACCTACTGGGCAATAGAAACAGCACTGGCTCAGGCAAAGAAATGGCAGGCCGCTTTCAGGCCAATACGCATTGCAGTCAACCTCTCTCCCCACACACTTATGCATCCTGATTTTAAACAAATGGTTGACCGGCTTGTTAAAGATAAGACGGAAGGTGCCCTGTTAACTTTTGAGATCACTGAGAACTTATTCTTGTCTGAGTTTGACCGGGTTTCTGATGTTCTTGAGTACATCCGTTTGCTCGGGGTGGAGTTGTCAATAGATGACTACGGTACAGGTTATTCCTCATTAAGTTTATTGCGCCGCCTTAAAGTCTCTGAATTAAAAATCGATCGATCTTTTATTAAAGATGTCGCCCATAACAAAGATGATGAGGTGATTGTTCATTCCACCATTGAACTGGCCCATAACCTTGGTTTAAAAGTTGTCGCCGAGGGTGTAGAAACTGAGGAGACCCTGGATCTACTGAAAAAATTGGGCTGCGATACAATACAGGGCTTTTTAATTAGCAGGCCGTTGCCCGTTAAAGAATTTAATACGTTTATCAAAGAAACACCATGAACTTACAGGCATACCGAGACGGCACCTCCAGAATGTCAGGTCCAGCTCGCTAACTCTTTTTGCAAATAATCCAGCAGCTCCTGCCCTACGGCTGTAGCACGCCAGCCCTTAAAAATAGCCAGATCCCTGTTCCCCTGAATCATAGCCATAAGGTCTTTTCGAGTTGCAAGTAAGGAAGCCGGTAGCGACATCCTTTCCGCAGCTGTATCAAGAATCTTTGCCAGTTCTTTTTTTAGCGCCCTCTCCCTGACATCTGGTCGGCCTGGGCCGGTGGGTTGATCCGGCTCATTATGTTCTACAGATTGTTTGATAATCGTCAGAAGTCGATCACCTCGATGTTTCACCAGACCATCAGTGATATCTTCAACCGATGCTAATTCACTTTTTGTTTCAGGCAATATGCTGGCAATTCGAACCAGCACCTTGTCAGCCAGAATCCAGCTTCTTGGCTTGTCCCTTACCTGTGCAAGTTCCTCTCGCCATCCGGCCAATGCTTTGGCGACGGCGAGCTGCCGACCACCCATTTGTCGCAGTGCATTTATACGCTGCCAGGCATTACTTTTATTGATCGCAAATACAGCGCCATTCGTAATTCCTTGCATTTCTGCGTCAAACCACCCCCTGCGACCCACAGACTCAAGCTCTGCCGATAAGGAATCATGCATGGCTGACAAATAGCGGACGTCATCTTCCGCGTAATAAATTTCTTCCACAGATAAGGGGCGTTTACACCATCGTGCCCGGGTATGTGCTTTACTGAGCTTTACATTACAAATATCATCTACCAGTGCAGCATAAGAAAGCTGATCCCCCCTACCGACGAAAGCTCCCGCCACCTGCGTGTCGAAGATATTGGGCGGTATTTTACCAAATAACAAATAAAATATTTCCAGATCCTGGCTGCAGGAATGCATTAACTTTACAATACGTTCACACAACAATACCTCTTTTAGCGGTGCAAGATCCTTGATTGCGACTACATCCACACAGGCGATGCCTGCATCCCCGGATAGCTGAATCAGACAAGGTTCCGGGTAATAGGTTCGCTCGCGCATAAATTCTGTATCCACACCTATCCAGCTACCATTTTGCAATTCAGCACAGAATGCCTTTAATTCAGTAGTACTCTCGATATAAAATGTCACATCATTATTCATAGTGTTCCTGATTAACCCGGATATGTACTTATTCTCTCATGGCCACTATGTCAACCCAACAGACAATACCTAAATCCAGTGAATTCATTACTTTTACTTTTTATTGACCTGATACGCCTGCGTCGTGGCCCCCAGGATTTACCTGCTTCACAATACCTGTTAATCATTACCGGTTTTTTACTCATCGTGACAGCCATACTCGGCGATCACATGAACAATGATCTCGGCAGTAGACTGATTTTTGCCCTGACCCAGGTTGGTATCCTGACGGCTACCGTGTGGGGTATCCTGGCAATAAATAAGAAACCGGAACGGGTAGTGCAGACATTGACCGCCTTCTACGGTACCAGCGTGCTGATACAACTTGTCGTCTGGCCTTTTCGCAGATGGTTACTGTCAATGTCAGAAGAAGCCCAGAAACAGGCCACTGTCCCACTGTTCGCTATTGTGCTGCTTGCCATCTGGTCGTTTGTGGTGATGGTTTACATCTACCGCAATGCGCTAGACTGTAGCAGAGGCAAAGCCGTACTCCTGAGTATTCTCACGCAGATTATCGTTGGCATAATCATGCTGACTCTGTTTGCCAATATGCTACAGATGGAAATGCCAAGCTAATCACCATGCATATTCACATCCTCGGTATCTGCGGCAGCTTCATGGGAGGCATAGCCGTACTTGCCAGAGAGAAAGGAGTGCTTGTTACCGGCTCTGACAGCAATCCCTACCCACCAATGAGCACGCAGCTGGAGGGACTCGGTATCCGGGTTAACCGTTATGATGTGGGAAACCTTAATCCACAGCCGGATATCGTCGTGATCGGCAACGCTCTATCACGCGGCAACCCGGAAGTTGAGGCCGTACTTGAACGGGATATGAATTATATTTCTGGCCCACAGTGGCTGGCTGAACATTTCTTAAGAGGCCGCCATGTTCTGGCCGTTGCCGGTACTCATGGCAAGACTACGACCAGTAGTATGCTGGCCTGGATACTTGAAGATGCCGGCCTGGAACCGGGTTTTCTGATTGGTGGAATACCGCAGAATTTTGGTACCTCTGCACGTGCAGGGGGCGGTAAATATTTTGTCATCGAAGCGGATGAATATGACACAGCCTTCTTCGATAAACGCTCAAAATTTATTCACTACCACCCGAAAACCCTGATACTGAATAACCTTGAATTTGATCATGCAGACATTTTCAGCGATCTCGATGCAATTAAGCAGCAGTTCCATTTTCTGATACGCACGGTCCCCAGCTCAGGGCAGCTGGTCATCAATGCCGATGATTTATCTTTGTCAGATGTAATCAAGAAAGGCTGCTGGTCGGAGAAAAGGTATTTCAGTCTGGCAGACAGGGGGGATTGTGTCTGGCAAACAGGCCAATCAGCAGAAGACTATTCGAGCTTTGATATTTTGCATAATGGGCGGCCACAGGGCACACTGGACTGGGCCTTAATGGGTGCTCATAACGCTGCCAATGGCCTCTCTGCTATTGCTGCCGCTTCGCATGTAGGCATTGCACCCAGCAAGGCGATTAAGGCTTTAAAGAAGTTTAAAAATGTTAAACGGCGAATGGAAATCCGTGGCACTGTCAATAAGGTCACAGTATACGACGACTTTGCCCACCACCCAACGGCCATCGCCTCCACCCTGGAGGGCCTTCGAAAACATTGTCCCGATAAGAGAATACTGGCAGTTCTCGAACCACGCTCCAATACAATGAAGATGGGCGTACACAAAGATACACTGATTAACTCATTACGCGATGCAGACAATGTTTTTATCTATCAGCCTGAGGATATCGAATGGAGTATAAGCAGACAGAAAAATAGCGGCTCACCGGAGCCTGTCGTTCATACCGATATTGATATGCTGGTCGAAGACGTGGTTGCCATGAGTCGACCCGGAGACAATATTCTGGTCATGAGCAATGGCGGCTTTGCAGGAATACATGAAAAATTATTACTGGCTTTACGGCACAGACATGTACCGGTGAACACATAAGAAAACCAGCCCAGGGAACACCGGGAAATCTCTGATTAATTCAAAGAAACCATCCTTGCAGAGCATTTCCTGTGATCACGAGCACCGAAGTGCAGCAATCTCATACAATATAATCGGGGTTGTTTCGTCTCTCCGTGCCTCCCAATGACGAATAAATCAGCGGGTTCCCTGGTATTTCAATCCTTATTAAGAAGTATAAACTTCGAGCCCTCAAGTGCTATATTCGCCATCAAACCCTTGTTGCCAAATGCAAAACCAAGAATTGGATCCTTGATGTTAATAGTATCAATATTCTCCGATTTGCCCCATTCAACAAAGGCGACCGAACCGTCTATACCCGCACGCCATCCTTCACTGTTACGAAATTTGACCAGCTCTGGCTCATTAAGAAAAATTATGACCAGCGATTTACTTTGGGCGCCGAAAGTAAACCCGATTGAGGCCGACGCCGTACTCCAGTACTCAACTGTTTTCCCGTTTATCCGTAAAGCCCCTTCCCCATATTCACCACCAATTCCCATTCCCGCTCGAAAAACACTGGGGAATACCAGTACACCTTTGGCTATACTGAGGTATTGCACCGCTCCAGGTATCTGTGCACGAAATATTTTCAATGTTGCATCGACCTTGGCATCAATCTCCTGCGCTGGAGCGGCCATGGCATTGCCGGATAATAAATAAGACGCAAGAAGTAACGTAAGAGTGATCCCTGTAATGTGTTGACGTGTTACCGACTTTCCCATAATAAAAAACTCCAGTTGGTGTGATTTCTTAAAAATAAAAATTCTCGAAAATTCTGTTTAGAAATAGAGGTTCCAGAAACTAGATATCATCACAAACATGCTTATTATCATAATTTTTCACTACTTTTTCAGGTGGCATGTTGGGCACCATCCCCTTCAAGGCACTGGATATATTCTCTGTACACTTGCGCATGGTTATTAATGCCGGGGAACTTACGATTTTCTTGCTGAATTCCATAGCCAGCTCCTGAGCTTTGTCGCGTTTACCGCTCTTGCATAAGCCTTTCACTTTAGCTTCAAAATCCTTAGACTCCTTTTCCAGTGTTTTCATTTCGTCCTGATCTATTGTCGATATACATGTCGCCATGTCCTGAAGTTGCTGCATTATCTCCGGATCAACACCCTGTTGTGCAAAGACCGTCGCGGGTGAAAGCAAAAAGATTACCATGACTATTTTTTTCATTTTTTTCAACTCCACTTTTAGGACACATCAATCGACTCTGGATTCGCCCGATTGTGATTCAAACCCTGCCAAATCAGGGCAAGTATCGCATGCAATAGTACGTTATTGCGAAAATTCTTAATACAGAGATAACAGGTTTTAGATTCGATACACTACGCTGGAGGCTAGATCTCATCACAGACATGTTTATCACTATAATCTTTCAGCATTTTTTCAGCTGACATGATCTCGGGCAACATCCCTTTCAGGGCACCCGGCATTACCTCTGTGCACTTACGCATGGTTGTTAACGCCGGTAAATTCACCATGTTCTTTCTGAATTCCATAACCAGCTCCTGGGCTTTGTCGCGGTTACCGCTCTCACATAGGCCCTTCACTTCAGCTTCAATATTCTTGGACTCTTTTTCCAATGCTTTCATCTCGTCCTGATCTACTGTCGATATGCATGCTGTCATTTCCTGAAGTTGCTGCATAATCTCAGGATCCATTCCCTGTTGCGCAAGTACAGCCGGGGATGAAAGAAGAAAAAACACCATCGCTAATTTTCTCATCTTTTTAGCTCCATTATAGGGCTGCTACCTGGAAAACCATGAGTTCAACCCAGTAAAGCAATCATAACACCTGCCGCAACTGCGGAGCCAATAACACCTGCCACATTGGGTCCCATTGCATGCATCAGGAGGAAGTTTTGCGGATTAGCTTCCAGCCCCATACGGTTAGAGACTCGAGCAGCCATCGGCACAGCCGAAACGCCGGCAGAGCCAATAAGTGGATTAACTTTGTGTTTTGAAAACAAATTCATCAATTTTGCCATCAGGATACCCGCCGCCGTACCGATGCTGAACGCAATTATTCCCAGCACAAGAATACCCAGTGTCCTGACGTTAAGAAAATGTTCTGCGCTCATTTTGGAGCCGACAGCTATGCCCAGAAATATCGTGATGATATTAATCAGGGAGTTTTGTGCCGTATCACTGAGACGATCTACGACACCACTTTCACGCATCAGATTGCCGAGCGCAAACAAACCCAGTAAAGGTGCTGCAGTGGGTAATAGTAATGCGACCAGTGCCAGTATAAGCAGTGGAAACACGATCTTTTCAGTTCGGGAAACATGTCGTAACTGCACCATTTCGATGCAACGCTCTTCATGTGTCGTTAACAAACGGATTATGGGCGGCTGGATTATAGGTACCAGTGCCATATAGGAATAAGCCGCAACGGCAATCGCCCCAAGTAGGTCGGGAGCGAGTTTACTGGCGACAAAAATGGCTGTAGGCCCATCCGCACCACCGATAATACCAATCGCCGCTGCGTCCGTAATGCTGAAATCAATCCAGCCCATGGCACTAACGGCAACCGCACCGAGTATCGTAGCAAAGATACCGAACTGAGCCGCCGCACCAAGAAAAAGGGTTTTCGGGTTTGCCAGCAATGGACCAAAGTCAGTCATAGCCCCTACCCCCATGAAAATTATCAGAGGAAAAGCACCGGTAGTGATACCAACCTGGTAGATATAATAAAGAAAACCACCTGGAGAGATAGTCTGCCCTGCCTCAAGCAGCTGGCTCCCAATCACCGGGGCATCCATCAGCCCGGCCCCCGGAATATTAACCAGAATGGCACCAAAGCCTATCGGCAGTAACAGCAGTGGCTCGAAGCCTTTGCGTATAGCCAGATACAATAGAAAAAAACCGATCCCCATCATAATGGGCTGCCCGAACTCCATCTGGAACAACCCAGTGCTCTGCCATAAACCGATTAGCTTCTCCATCTGTGCCCCTGCATTATTTAATCAACAACAGATTGTCGCCAACAGTGACAGAATCGCCTTCACGCACAAGAATTTCGGACACCACACCGGGCTGTGAACTACGTATCTCAGTCTCCATTTTCATCGCCTCCAGAATGAGCACAACCTCACCTTTAGCGACAGAATGCCCAGGGATTACATGGAGCTTGAAAATAGTGCCGGCCAAAGGGGCCTTAATTGGTATACCAGAACCACTGGCTGCTACAGGCGTCGATACTGTGGAAGACGTTGTTCCAACCACTGAAACAGCGGGCTGGATAGAGGCGATTTCACCACCATTACGTACACCAACGACATAGGATTGCCCCTCGACCGTAACAGTGTAAACCTCTTCACCTGCCTCATTGCTGACAGGCTTCTGCCCAGGATCTGTAGGCACGGGCTCAAAAATATCAGGGTTATCACGGTTCTCAAGAAACTTCAGGCCAACCTGGTGGAACAGGGCGTAGGTCAGTACATCATCAATTTCATTCTCTCCATCGGCCAGCTGTATACCCTTTTCACCTGCAGCCTGTTCCAGTTCTGCCGTCAGTTTATCCAGTTCATCATCAATCAGGTCCGCCGGGCGACAGGTTACCAAACTGTTTCCATCCAGAACCCGTTTCTGTAAGTCTTTGTTGACCGGTGCTGGTGTGGAGCCATACTCCCCTTTAAGGACAGCCGCCGTTTCCAGTGAAATACTTTTGTAACGTTCTCCGGTCAATACATTGAGTACTGCCTGGGTGCCCACAATCTGCGACGTTGGTGTCACCAGTGCAATATATCCAAGATCCTTGCGTACCCGTGGAATTTCTTCCAGCACTTCATCAAAACGGTCAGCAGCGCCCTGCTCACGAAGCTGGTTCTCCATATTTGTCAGCATACCACCGGGTACCTGGGCAACCAGAATACGCGAATCGATACCCTTTAGTGAACCTTCGAAACGGGCATATTTTTTCCTCACCTCGCGGAAATAAGCAGCGATTTCTTCCAGCCGATTCAGATCGAGTCCGGTATCTCTATCCTGCCCCCTCAGGATCGCAACCAGTGTTTCTGTCGGTGAATGACCATAGGTCATACTCATTGATGAGATTGATGTATCCACATTATCTATACCGGCTTCAATACATTTTAAAGCGGTAGCCGTAGACATCCCCGTCGTTGCGTGGGACTGCATATGTATGGGGACATCCACCGTCTGTTTAAGACGTGTGACCAGTTCATAGCCGGCATAAGGCGTTAGCAATCCTGCCATATCCTTAATACAGATGGAATGTGAGCCCATATCCTCAAGCTCACGTGCCAGATCAAGCCATGTATCGATATTGTGCACCGGGCTTACCGTATAAGAGAGTGTGCCCTGGGCATGTTTACCTATCTTGCAAACCGCCTTGATGGCGGTGGCGAGGTTGCGCGCGTCATTCATCGCATCAAATACACGAAACACATCCACACCATTCACTGCAGCGCGTTCTACAAATTTGCAGACCACATCGTCAGCATAGTGCCGGTAACCAAGGATATTCTGACCACGGAACAGCATCTGTTGAGGAGTATTCGGCATCGCTGCCTTGAGTTCACGAATCCGTACCCATGGATCCTCACCAAGAAACCGTATACATGAATCAAAGGTAGCTCCACCCCAGGATTCCAGTGACCAGTAGCCAACCTGATCAAGTTTCTCAGCAATCGGCAACATATCATCAAGGCGCATGCGGGTGGCGAACAGGGACTGGTGTGCATCGCGCAGCACGACATCCGTTATACCCAAAGGTTTCTTGTTTTCAACCATCAAAGGAGAATTTCCTGGAGAAGCTTATTATTTCCGGC
>VAPH01072814.1_pt1 | contig 19320 bp, 19 predicted proteins | sample 3393861 | NCBI WGS metagenome assembly VAPH01 (sample SAMN08290439, study PRJNA428436) | hydrothermal vent metagenome | isolation source: Deep-sea hydrothermal vent chimney | place: Atlantic Ocean: South-mid Altantic Ridge | reverse complement strand
GATCCAGCGCAATGTCTTGGATACTGTGAGCTTACGCCTCGGTGCAGCTATCTCCCACAGAGCCATCATCACCAACACACCAAAGAAAAACCCCATCCGTATAGACTTCTCGTTCGACATAATAAATTCTTCCAGGTTCATTGTTCGGCTCCAATTCATTCCAAATAGCAAACAAGTTGCTGAATATGTTCAATAGTGGCTATAATACCCGTTATAGTCTACTATTCAATTAACTACTTGAAAAGGATACAGGCATTTAATAATATGTCAAGCGGAAACTTTAAGCAGAATCTATTTAGTCAGTTTGCCCGTGTAGGTAAAGCACTGGCCAACGGCAATCGTCTCGAGTTGCTCGAGTTCCTTGCGCAGGGAGAACGTAGTGTAGATGAGCTGGCCAGAGTATCTGGTCTCTCTGTGGCAAATACCTCACAACATTTACAACAACTCCGACAGTCTGGGTTAGTGACCTCTCGAAAGGAGGGACTTAAAGTCTTTTACAGGCTCAGCAGCGACGATGTCGTAGACCTCCTTAGCACGCTTCGCCGGGTTGCGGAAAGAGAACTTGCTGATGTGGGTAAATTGGTTGATAGTTACCTGACAATAAAGGACAACCTTGAACCCATTGCTCGCGAAGAGCTATTAGATCGTGTGAATAATGGCCTGGTAACAGTCATTGACGTTAGACCAACAGAGGAGTTCAACGCTGGCCATGTCCCCGGTGCTATCAATGTTCCGTTATCAGAATTACAAAAGCGCCTTGATGAACTGGATACTGTACAGGAAATAGTAGCCTATTGTCGTGGACCGCATTGCGTACTGGCCTTTGATGCCGTAGCAGAGCTCAGAAAACACGGCAGAACTGCAAGAAGGATGGAGGAGGGTTTTCCAGAATGGAAACACGCTGGTATGCCCGTGGAAGAACAGTAATATTAATAGAATCACCCCCCGTTGAATACCACCTGAAGGGTATCGTCAGACGAGTCTTCCGCCTACCAAAGCTAATAAAAGCCCCCCCTTTATAAAACACTACTGGGTGGGATCATTAACCGTTTTTTAGCCACTTTACTTCTGACTGTGCCCGTTCTGATGCGGATATAAGGGCTTTATCGCCACCTGTTCAGCCCCCAGTCACTGTGCCATCAGCGGATAGCGTGCTGCCTTCAGGTATCTAATTACGACTTGTTTCTCGACTCACCATCGAAGAGTCATACATGACCACATGCCCTCTCCCCATCCGTTTGGCATGATACATTGCTATATCGGCTTTACGTATTTCTGCCTCAATTTTGTAGGTCTCAGAACCCAGTAGATTTACACCCAGGCTGGAATCCAGTGGAATAATTTTCTTCTTATATTTGACGGGCTCTGCCAGCGAGCGCTTGATTTTTTCTGCAAAAGCCATGGCCTCCTTCGCTGCTTTGACGTTCACATCATTGAGTTGTTTTATCAGAATTATAAATTCATCCCCACCAACCCTGCTGACAACATCCTCTTTCCTCATGCCATTTCGTAACCGTTGTCCAACTTCAATAAGTACGGCATCACCTGCCTCATGCCCATAGCTGTCATTTACACATTTAAATTCATCAAGATCGATCAGAATCAGAGCGGCGTGAATATGATGCCTGGCACATTCTGCAAGTGTTTGTTCCATATATTTCAGGAAAGCTCTACGATTTGGCAGGCCGGTGAGTGGGTCACTATAGGCCATATCAGCAAGTTCGATAATGGCCTCGTCACGTTCTCGCTTGAATGGATTTATTATCCAGTAATAAATGACCGGTGAGGATACTAAAACCAGTAATACTACATCGAGCACAGCTTCTGTCGTATGAGAGAAAGTGTATGGATAGGCCTCCAACGAAAGCATTATGAAGAATTCTGCCGCCGAAATGACGACCGCAATACGAAGTATTACCTGTTGGGCTGTAATCCTTGGATATTTCATCCTTCTAAACAGTCACTGGCTGTTATCAAATTTAGAATTCTAATTAATTCTATTTTTCCTGTCACATTCATTAATTAATAGCGCCAAGCAATAGAGGTGTTATTAAGAATATGTTGAGCATACAACAATTAATGTTTTCTTAAACCTGTTTCAATGGGTTCTGGCGGTAGTACAAAGACATCTCCTGGTATATACCGGGGTAATGTTTTTGTAAAAATCCGGGTGCCATAAAGAAGTATTCTGATACCACGGCAAAAAACTCCGCGGGACTTTGGGCAGCGTAAGGATCAATAGAAACATGATATCCATGTTCCAGCTCTCTGAGCAAACGTTCATATGCACAGCTAAATATACGGGTCCAGTCCTCTCTCTTCATATCTTTATTTAATACCGGCATTCCATTTGCGACACCGTTTAGCATATCCAGTTTATGGGCAAATTCATGCAGCACAACATTGGATCCAAAATGACGTGCGCCTTGCCCTTCCGGATCCGCATCTGCCCATGAAAGGATAACCGGCCCTTTCCCCCACGCCTCACCACCCAATGTTCGTTCTGAACTGTGCAACACACCGGCTTCATCAACGTGTTCATATTCAACAATAAAGGCATCGGGGTACACAATAATTTCATACCAACCGTCAAAATCACTAAGATTTCTGTTTAGAATCAGCAGGCAGGCCTGGGCAGCAATCTGCACTCTCATCTTTTCTGACAGCTCCATCCCTGCGGCTGCAGTAAACTGTTTTTCATGCAAGAAAAGTCCAGTCAGCTTACGTAAACGGGTAAGTTGCCTGGTATTGAGCCGCTTAAACAAAGAAAGCACGCGGGTACTCTGTTGCCAGAGCTGAAATGGAATACGTGTATCGCGCAGCACCGTAGATCGATACCAGCGTTTAAGGTTATTTAACAAAGCCTTTTTTATCTTTGCTCATTAACAAAAAAACCTGTCTCGACATCTGCCTATTGCTGTATAATTTTCTTTCGGGTGAGGCTCTCAATAATTTTTTGTGCCGTCACGTACCCGCGTATCGAAGATCCATCGGATAAATACAGGGTTGGTGTTCCTTGCACACCAAGCCGCTTACCTAACTCAAAACCTGCTCGAAGAACCTTGTCAGCACCGCAGTTTCTATTTTCTAGCTTACCCTTGCTAATACCCATTGCGATATTTATTGCCCTATTTCGATCCACCGAACACCAAACCGATAACATATCTTTATATCCCGGACCTTTATCTAGCCCTCTGGGAAAGGGTATATAGCGCACACTCACACCGGCTTTCTGTAATTGCGGAACCTCCCTGTGAAATTTCTTGCAAAAGGGGCAACTGGTATCAGAAAAGACACTGATGGTGGCTTTTTCTTTACCTTCTGCCCTGAAAATAATTAACTCTTTTTCGGGAAATGATCTCAGTAGGGGAATATTTTCTCTGGCCTGTGCCTGCTGAGTAAGATTGATACCATTCTTTAGATCCAGGAGATTCCCCACCAAGGCATACTCTCCGTCTTCCGTAACATAGGCAAATTTATTTCCTATCCTTACCCGGTAAATTCCATTTACAGGTGTTTTTTCGGGTGTACTGATGGTTCTACCGGGTAAAAGTTTTTGCAGGTTGACTGTGCGAGGATCTCCGGTCTTATTTTTACCGGCAACATTCCTTCTAACAGATACTTTCTCCTGTTGAGGGATCGGGTTTCGTTTCAGCCATGCTGAATAAGCCTTATCGTTCCATTTGGACTGGAAAAAGGCGATGACATCCAGTGTCTGTCCGGCATCAAGTTTATCTTTAAATGCAGGCATGGTACCACCAAGCTTAATGCCTCCATTCCGGATTGTACTGCCCATAACTTTTATCGAATGGTGCCAGGCATGTGCTGTGCCATTAAGTGGCGGTGGTGGATATTTACCATTGCTGGCTGCTTTGCGCCAGTTTTTGGTTCCCTCTGCATTTGCCTTGTGACATCCAGCACAGTAACTGGCATATAAGCTCGCGCCCTTAGTTACCTGGTCGTCTGAATACCATCTTGCCGCCGCATAGGACAGATTGGGAACAAGCAAATACCCATAAATAAACAGTAATAAAGCTTTCTGGATCATAAACGAACCCAAGTGTACAGATAGAGGTCCAAATCAGAATGTGGTGTCAGGGTACTATGGCATCACAAACTTTTTTCAACCGGCTACGCACCTCAGCTGCCAGTGCGGGAATAACGGGGTTATCGACCAGTGCAAGAATAGCGGATGGATCCATAAACGCAACGGTAATACTGCCATCTTCTTCCTCCCTGACAACAACGTTACAGGGCAATAAAAGTCCAATATCGGGCTCAGCTTCCATCGCTTGATTAGCCAGTACCGGGTTACAGGCACCAAGAATAATATACGGACGTTTATCGATATCCAGTTTCTTTTTTAGAACGGCACTGACGTTAATTTCAGTCAGTACACCGAAGCCCTGTTCCTTTAAAGCCTCTGTGACATCTGCTACTGCCTCATCATAGGATTTACTGGTAGTGGTTGAAAAAGCATACATATATTTCTCCTTGTATTGTTCGGGCTGCCCTCATACGTACACAGAACTGGCGGCATCAACAGGTGCTAACTTACCTGAGTGCTGGCCCTATTCGACCTTAGCCACATGAGTATTGCAACAATCAGCAACGCTAATTGTACCAGCAGACCCTGAATATTAGGATAGATTCCTAATAAATCTACGGTTGGAAAACTAACAGGATTCATTCCCAGTTCCCCTGCTTCCTGCAGGGCAGCTATTCCCTTCCCAGCAAAGACAATTGCCATCAGAAACATGAAAATACTGCTAACAGCAAAAAATTGTCGTAACGGCAGACGGGCAGAATAGCGCAGGATAATCCATGTGACTACCGCCAGAATGGCAGAGGCAACAAGAAAACCGGTGAAAATCATGTGCTGGCCGGACTTTTCAGTTTGAATCCATAATGCCTGATAAAACAGAACTGTTTCCAGTATCTCACGGTAGACGGCAATAAATGCCAATCCGCTAAGGCCCCAAAGTGTACTCTTACCGAGCGCCTTTTGAATGTTGTTCTCGATAAATTCTTTCCACTGTGTGGCACCGGTTTTACTGTGCAGCCAGAAACCAACGTAAAAGAGTACAGCCGCCGCCAGCAGAGCAGCGAGGCCCTCTGTTATTTCGCGCTGCATACCGGAAATATCTATTACATATGTCGATGCCCACCACGTAACCGCACCCAGAAGCAGTGCCACAAAAACACCACCATACAACCATTTTAATGCATCCCGTCGATCAATCCTGATCAGAAATGCCGCAAGTGCAGCAATAACCAGCAGGGCTTCGAGGCCTTCGCGCAACAGTATAACCATGGCACTGGCATATGCAGCGCCACCACTGAGGCGGGTTCTATCGAGTTTATCTGCAGCCGTTTGCAGTAATGCCTGGATACGGTGTGTTTCTACCTCAAGTTCAGCTGCTGGCAGGCCGTCACGAATCAGGTTCCGATAGGCCGTCATTGATTTTTCTATTGACGCACGGAGTTCGGGATCAATGGTGTTGAGACCATTTTCAATGAGTTCAAAACCTTCTAGATAAGCTTTCACGGCTAATTTGTATGCCAGCTTCGGTTTATTCTTCTGATAGGCATCGAGACTGTCTGACATTTTCTCTTTTGCGAAAGTCAGCAAGGCTGCATTCCCACGACTAAATAACACATCCGGTCGACTACGCAAAAAGGCCATTAAAGCCAGGCCTTCGATACCGTAACTTTTTTCACTTTGTGCGGGTGTGGTCGTGGTTAGCTTAAGCAGATCCAGTGGAATCTGACGTATTCCATCCCTGTTATACACGGCCCCTCCCTGCTTTACTGACTCATCAGTCTGAGCCATAGCACTGGTTAAAAAAGCCAGGCCCCAGCGATCGATATCATTTAGCTGTGGGTAGGGCTTCATCTGCGTACCGGTAACACCCTGAGTTATCGTATTAAAAAGGCCATATACTGTTCGTTCCCGATAACGATTGTAGTCGGTGAAAACGACAGGTGGTGGATCCATATTGATTGCCGCAGGACCATTTCCCATACCACGATCTCCATGGCAACTACTGCACTGCTCAACATATAACTGCTTCGCTCTCTGCAAGTCGGGCGCTTGTCCCGGGATAACGGCAACATCATAAGAAGCAATCACATTGCTGCGGATAGCCGCCGCTATCCTGTTAATATCAGCCGCCTCCCCTTTTCCATTTACTTGTGTGATCAGCTGGCGCGACAATTCTACAATTTCAGATTTTCGTGCAGAGGCCGCTAATGACTGTGATTGCTCGAATATGGCTTTAGAAAAATCTCTCATTTCGTCATATTCCCCGGCATGGGTAATCTGACCATCATTTACAGCACCCGAGTAATCTACACCAATATAATCTACGAGTTGTAACAACTGCTGAATATCAGTTGAAGCATTCGCAGTTATCGGTAATAACAACGTACAAAGCAGTAGAAAATAGGGTTTCATAAAATGAGCGCTAGAAAGTAACTGAAATTAAACTTAATGATACTTATTCTTATTTAGATTGTCAACAACCATCATGCCTGTCCGAATTATGATCGCCATTCTTTATTCTTAGGATCTTGTCTGTTTTATATTTACCGGAATTTCTTATGAGGATCCCTGACGTTGAAAATACCGAAGGAAATTAACGCATCCAGTACACACCGTTCACCAGCAACAAAATTATAAGCAGTACCACCGACAAAGCCAACGTACTGGTACCCCCTTCTTCTGACAATTTTTCATCAATCTTACCGGAGTGATACCGCTGCCGTATTGATTTGATTTTCTGGATGCTATGCCGGTAGTAAATATAATTAGCAACCGTTCCCCAGAGTATATTTGTCAGTGGCGAAAATATTGTGCTGATGAATATGACTACAGACCAACCCCAAAGCTTTCTATAAATTGCCCAGAAAAAAGGCACAAAAAAGGCTGGCCAATGCCATGTAAAAACAAAATGCGGGGTCTTATCTTGCTGAAACTTATCGAATATTGGTAGATAATTATCAATATTTTCACCGATAAACTGAGCTAGTCGACGCCTAATACTTTTGAGGGAAGCACTTTTCTCATGCTGGCTCCCCTCAGTATTGAAAGATAACGCAACGTCATCAGGCCCTGTTTCCATCTTTTTTCGTGCCCTGTTGGCGCTGGCATGCTTCTGAAACTCAGCCATTGTTTCGCTGTAGGACTTTTCCTGATCGGATGTCTGGTTTGATGTTACGGGCTGCATGGCAAGGTTTTCAGGCTTTGGAAAAGGTTTTTTACGCTTATTTTTTTTAGTTTTAGAAGAGCGGGTGCTACCACCAACCGGCTCCAGTTCACATTCCACCCCTAATTGAAGAACTTGTACCCGTAACTGGTCTGCTTTTTCATAAACAAACGTGCGTTTTACGTGTCTCCTTTTTCCGGAAACCAGTTTTATCGCCCTGTCAGGTGATGTTTTCAAAAGACGTGCCAGATCAAAAACTACTTCATCGTAGTCCGAACCCGGAAGGATATTCCCGGGGAAAACAAGACGATATTGTTGATCATCATCAAGTATGGGCATGGTCATTTATAGTGCCTTTTAGATTTCACCTGAACATATCAGGATCAATTAGCGTTCATTTAGATAAGTAATTCCCTGAAAATGTCATCACCAGTATAAAATATTTTGTCTGGCCCAGACGAGCGCAACTCAAAGCGATCCTCTTTACCAAAATACCTGATTGCATTCCCCCAGCTATCATTCATTTCGCGTACACTGATTCCAATGTCACCCTGTATCCATATCCAGCTAACATCGGCGGGACTAATTTCTCTATCCTGGTCGGCAAACCATAAACTTGTCCGGACAGAAATATTTCTCAGTTTTTCCATTGTTTCTGTCGCAGCGGGTGACAGCTGTTTCACTCTAACTTTCTGCCGTACGACGGTGGAAATTTTATTTACATCTGTAGAAGATAATATATTTTCCTGATTATTAGAACAATCACATGTTTGTGGCACAGGTTTAATGTTCCAGACCACAATAGCTTCAATGATCATAAAAAAGATGGCATAGAACAAATATTTCAATTGTGTACTTTTACTCAGTGGCATCGAACGTTTTCTAATTCGACTAATTGATTCCTCTGGACCAGCTTGTCTGGCTGCACTCTGGACAGCAGCCTTTCCTGTGCTTTGATTATGACGAGCAGGGTTATTCTGCCGAATACGGCTATCCCCATTGCGAATAAACATGGGTAACTGCTGTGTAGATACAAATGATTCTTCTATAGGCAACAATACACATTCAGCACCCTGTTTCAGAATGAGCAGCCTAAGTTTCTCTGCTCTGTCCAGTGTCAGCTTCTTATTGATCTGTTTGTGCTTTCCAGCAACAAGACGTGAAGCTTTCTCCTTGTCCAGGTGCAACATCTGCTGCAAACGAGAGATAACTTTTTTTTTGGAATTTCCCGGCAATAAATTGCCTGTAAAGACCAACCGGTAAAGTTTATTGTTGTCGCTCATTACTCAGAGTATCAGGTGAACATTGAATTATAACAGTAAGTTAATATATATAGTTATCTATCTACTTTAACTTTTGCAGAAATGATTGGCAAGCCTAACGCCTGGAAAAATCTGGTAACATGTCATGTCTTTGGCTTTCGGGGGGATTCACAAGGCGTGCGTTGAAGGTGTGTACACACCGGGTAAGATATTTTGTAATGTGGCGCATGGGTCAGCCTCTGTTAGCCCCGTTAGGGAGGAGGCATAACAGCGTTGACCGTTAATCAGGGCAGTAGTTTATCAATCTTCAGAATAATCTTGGAATTTGATGTGGGGCTAACCAGCTGAGTCTGACTCTGCAGATCACCGCCCTGCGCGGCAGGCTGCCCACTGTGTGAAATCCGTGCAGTAATGCTTAATTGATTATAATCCAGCAGACTGATATCGGGGCGCAGTAAAGACGAATCATTTAGTACGATGGTCAGTGGGAATCCGCTGGCCTGGCGCTTAATCGCAGCTAGCGGCATTGGAGGGCCTGAAACTGTTCTGGCAAATATAAACAGAACATCATTTTCCTGAATCTTATCCTGCAAGGAAGGATCAACAATGATATCAATGGGAATTGAAGCAACTAGGGGAGGTTCAGGCAGGTTAATCTCAGCGACATTCATGCCAGCCTCTTTAGCCAAAACAACTGCTTCGTTAATCATTGAGTTCAATTCACCCAACATCTCTTTGTGCTCTTTTAAACCCAGGGCTGCACGCTGCCAGTAATCAATGGCCTCAATATATTGTTTCTTATCGGCTGCCGCCTGCCCTGCCATCCACAAGGCTGTAGAATTTGATGGCTCCTTTTCGAGGGCTTCCGTTAATAACTGTAGAGGACGTCCTGACAAGCTACCCCCCTGGGTCATGGCAATTGAATCTGCCAGCACGACCAGAGCGGTGGGTAGACGGTCAGTGACCTCGACCAGTTTTTCATAAGCCTTAACCGAGTCAGGAAACTGCTCCTTGGCCGCATATAAACGTCCAAGCAGATACCAGCCATCCGGATTATTCGGATCCTCAGCTGTTTTCTTTTTGAGACCTGCGATCATTTCCTCCATTGAAGGCAATTTTCCTGCCCTGGAAGTAGTGAGGCCGGGAGGAGTTTCTTGATGTTTCCCCGGTCCGACAACATCTAGATATTGTGGAGAACCCAGCATGTCATACATGCCAAAACTCAATACTGGCACAATGACAGCCACTGCAACTAAGGTCTTCCAGGAAGATTTATCAGACACCTTTCCCGACAAAACTTCTACATCGGCAACATCAATGAGCAGGCTTTTTTCTAGCTCTTCCAGTGTCTGTTGGTAAGTCTCCTCTGATAAGGTTCCAGCCTCTAGCTCGGCCTTCAGTTCCTGTATCCGCTCTCTGGCGATAGTGATATTTTGTTCACGATCATCATCCAGCTTCACGGTTTTTCTATTAAGCAGTGCCGGAGTAAGTAATAAAAGGCCAGCAGCCACCATAATTGTCGATAAAATCCAGAATGACATTATTTGTCTCGCTCCAGTAATTGTTCTGCCTGGGCCCTGTCCGTATCCGTTAAGGGAACATCATCCGTAGACCGGCGTATAAACTTGATCAGAAAAAACACAGCAACAATCAATATGATAAATGGGCCAATCCAGAGAACTAAGGTATTGCTCTGAAAAGGCGGTCGAAAGAGAATGAAATCACCAAAGCGCTGTGTCATAAAATTCAGCACAAACTCTTCGTCTTTCCCCGCAGAAATCATTTCGTAGGTTTTCCGACGCAGATCCTTGGCCAAATCAGCATTGGAATCACTGATAGGCTGATTCTGACAGACAGTGCAACGCAATTCCCCGGTTAATTTCTTGTACAGGGCCTCCTTTTCCGGATCATCAAACTGGTAGACATCAATAACGGCCTGTGATGACACTGAAACTACAAGCAACGTCAAAACAATGGGAATAAACCCTTTCTTTATCCGCATTCCTAACCCGCCTCCGCGTTTAATTTTCGCAATAGAGGTACAATCTCAGTATCGACAACCCCATTGCTTAGTGGGCCTATATACTTGTAACGGATAATCCCCTTTTTATCGATGACAAAGGTTTCCGGTACGCCATAAACACCCCAGTCAATACCCACATCACCGGTCCTGTCCACCAGATTAGCTTTGTAAGGATCACCCAGTTCCTGCAACCATTTCTTGGCATCTTCTGGTTTATCCTTGTAGTTCAAACCGTATACTGGAGCAACATTCAGAGAGACCAGACGTTGAATTACTGGGTGCTCAGCGCGACAGGCTGTGCACCAGGAGGCCCAGACATTCAGTACCCACACCTGGCCTTTCAAATCTGAAGTCTTGAGACGTTGATTGGGATTGTGCAAATCGGGCAAATCAAATTCGGGTGCTGGCTTACCAATAAAGGGTGAGGGGATATAACTCGGATCCAGCTTCAGACCAATAGCCAGAAAAATAACCAGAACAACAAATATTGCAAAGGGGATAAGATACCGCTTCACGATACCGCCTCAGTTACCACTGTACGTTGCTTTTTTTCCCGACCTGCCAGCTTTCTGTAGCGCCGGTCACTGGCGGCAAACAACCCACCCAGAGTCATGATCAGAGCACCCAGCCAAATCCAGCGAAGAAATGGTTTGTGGTAGACACGTAAGCTCCAGGCACCTTTGTTACCCAATGGTTCACCAAGGGCAGCGAACAGGTCTCGAAACAGGCCTGCGTCAATCGCCGCTTCGGTCAATGGCTGTTTCTGAACCCGATATTTACGCTTTTCCGGTTTCATGGTTGTGATGTACACACCCTTTTTTGTTATGGTCAGCTTGCCTTTTGATCCACCGTAATTTTCACCAGTGATCTTTGTTACACCATCGAATCGAAACGTGTAACCAGCCAAGTCGTAACTTTCACCTGGCGCAAGCTGAATATCCTTTTCAGTGCTGTAGATTGAAGTCAGCGTAATGCCCATAATGAACACTGCAATACCGATATGACCGAGTGTCATGCCCCAGAACGAACGTGAAACTGAGATAAAACCACGCCCCCTGGCCTGCTCAAAAAGCACTTTCAGCGTAACGCCCAGCACCCATATCGCCAGTATCATGCCAAAGGCTGCCCGGACGTCATAGAAATCCATTACCAACAATGGAAACAGCCCCCCAATGACCAGACTAAGGGCGCCGATTGGCCAGACCTTTGTCCATACACGGTGGAACGAATCACGCTTCCAGCGCAACAGCGGACCAACACCGAGCAAGATTGCCAGGGGGACCATCAAAGGAAGAAATACACTGTTGAAATAGGGTGGGCCAACTGAAATCTTACCTATACCTAAGGCATCAACAATTAATGGATAAAGGGTACCAAGTAGTATGCTAGTTGCCGCAACCGCAAGAAAAACGTTGTTCAACAAAAGCCCTGTCTCGCGCGAAAAAATATCGAAATGAACATGACTTCGTATTTGCGAGGCGCGCCACGAATAGATTAAAAGTGAACCGCCTACGACCACAGCGAGAAAAACGAGAATAAATGCACCCCGTGCAGGATCAGAAGCAAAGGCATGCACCGATGTCAGAACACCGGATCGAACCAGAAAGGTTCCAAGGAGACTAAGTGAAAAAGTGAAGATTGCCAGCAACACCGTCCATGCCTTGAAGGTTCCACGTTTTTCCGTCACCGCAAGTGAGTGCATCAGTGCCGTGCCAACCAGCCACGGTATAAAGGAGGAATTCTCTACTGGATCCCAGAACCACCAGCCCCCCCAGCCCAATTCATAATAGGCCCACCACGAACCCAGCAGAATGCCGAGAGTAAGGAAAACCCAGGCAACATGGGTCCAGGGACGCGACCAGCGTGCCCATGCGGCATCAAGCCGTCCACCTAACATGGCCGCTATGGCGAATGAAAATGGGACAACAAAGCCGACATAGCCCATGTATAAGAGAGGCGGATGAAGAATCAGTCCAATATCCTGCAGCAGGGGATTCAGATCACGGCCTTCAATAGCCGCCGGCACCAACCTTTCGAAAGGATTGGAGGTTACCAGAATGAAAAGAATAAAACCGACACTGACAAAGCCCATTACCCCCAGGACCCGGGCCAGCACCATTGGTGGAATACTGCGGCTGAACAGACTGACAGAGGCTGTCCAAAGGGAAAGTACCAACGCCCAGAGTACCAATGAGCCCTCATGAGCACCCCATACGGCTGAAAACAGATACAGGGTAGGCAATTGTGTGTTGGAATTCACCGCAACATATTTGACTGAGAAGTCATGGGTCAGGAAACTCCAGGTCAATGCGGCAAAAGAAATGGCGACAAACAATAATTGTGCCCGGGCGGCTGGTTTTGCTATGGCCACCCAGCTGGCAATACCGAAATGTGCCCCGGCGAGCGGTAAAGTCGTCTGTACCAGTGCAAACACCAGCCCAAGGATAAGTGCAAACTGCCCAATTTCAGGAATCATTTTGCAACTCCGTAGCCGGCACATCAGTCTTCATTTTGCCGGCCTTTTCTAACGCATCCGCGACTTCAGGTGGCATATATTTCTCGTCATGCTTGGCAAGCACCTCAGAGGCAACAAAAATACCCGCAGTATTGAGTTTCCCCTGCGCGATGACACCCTGCCCTTCATCAAACAGATCGGGCAGAACTCCCGTGTACTCGACATTGACGGCATTCGCGGTATCCGTTATGGCAAAGCGCACCGTAAGCGCCTGACCACGCTGTAGACTCCCTTCTACTACCATGCCTCCCAACCTGAACAGATGATCTTCAGGCGCTTTTTTCTGGACTACCTCAGTGGGAGAATAGAAATAGGACATGTTATTCCCCAGGGCATTGAAAACTAGCCAGGAGGCAAGCCCAAGGGAGACTAGGCCCACAAATATAAGTATCAATCTTTTTTTCCTGGCTTTCATTTGGGGTCGCCCGATGTATTTGTTGATGGTTTTATTGACCGTTGCACTGTCTTGCTGCGGACGAGGCTTGAAACCTGCCGCAGCGTGACTTTACGTCGGCTGTGGACAAGAAGCGGTTCTGCCAGCATCAGTAATGCTGTCATACCAAACGCGCCCCATACATACAGAGCATAACCACCCATGTTTAGAAATTCTTTCATCGTTTTATCTCAGCTAATTCACTTACCCAGTGAGTATCCCGTTCACGTTCGAGGATGACTGAGCGCACTCTTGCCAGCGCCACAGCAATGCTATAAGCCCAAAAACCCAGGGTCATAATCAGTATAGCGATCAGCATGGTAGATGCCATACTCGAACCGGATTTCACACTAATTGAAGCCCCCTGATGCAGGGTATTCCACCACTCTACCGAATAATAAATTATCGGAATATTAACAACCCCAACCAGTATCAGAATGGCGGTTGCTCGATCTGCCCGCCGGTTATCATCAATCGATGAATGTAGCGCAATATAGCCGATATAAAGGAAAAACAGAATCAATTCTGAGGTCAGCCGCGCATCCCAAACCCACCAGGTTCCCCACATTGGCTTTCCCCAGAAAGCCCCCGTCCACAACGCTAAAAAGGTAAACATAGCACCGGTAGGTGCCAGTGCCTGTACCATCATGCCTGAAACACGTGTATTAAAAATCACCCCTAAAATAGCCCAGAAGGCCATCACCAGATAGATGAACATTGACATCCAGGATGCTGGCACATGGACAAAAATAATTCTGTAGCCCTCGCCCTGCTTGTAATCCGTAGGTGCAACATAGAAACCCATATACAGGGCAATAAAAATAAGGATTACGGCAAGGGTTGAAAACCAGGGTACAAGCTTTCCTGCCAGCGGGTAAAAAGTAGTCGGTGAAGAATATTTAAACCAGTTGAATGTTCTCGGATTCATATAATTCTACACTAAAATATTAGCAATTCAACTCTCAATGATGACACCGTATAACCAACCTGTCTCTATTCAGCCGATACACGAAGAGCAGCCACCGTAGCCAGTGGTGCCATAACGAGACTCAACAATAAAATCGCACCCAACATAAAGAGGTGTCCCGCCCCGCCAAGCCCTGAAACAGTGGCTTCCACGGCACCAGCACCGAAAATGAGGACAGGAACATACAGCGGCAACACCAGTAAGGAAACCAGTACACCGCCGCCACGCAAACCAAGCGTTAATGCGGCACCGATGGCACCGATAAGGCTTAATGATGGCGTCCCGAGCAATAATGTCAGCATCAATGCCTGTATCGCTTCCGATGAGAGGTCGTATTGTAACCCAAGCAGAGGGGATAATAATACTAATGGCACACCGGTTATCAGCCAATGGGCCAATACTTTGGCCAGCACAAGAAGTATTGCCGGCTGTGGTGTCAACAATAATTGCTCCAGTGTACCGTCTGCAAAATCAATGGCAAACAAACGCTCCAGGGCCAACATCGAAGCCAGTAGCGCGGCAACCCAGAACACACCGGGGGCAATTTCACGCAAGGTATCCAGTTCAGGCCCGATGCCCAGTGGGAACAAACTTATTGCGATAATAAAGAAAAACAGGGTCGTTAGAATGTCGGAGCGATTGCGCATCGCCAGTAGCAGATCACGTTTAACAACGGTATAAAATGCCTTAAACATCGCCGTCTTTTTTCCAGCCGAGCTGCAAATGTCTGACCTCACCGCTGGTCAGTGCGACCTTCTGATGCGTCGTCAACATGGCCATCCCCCCCCCTTCAAGATGCTCGGCTATCACTGTTTGCAGAAAATCGACAGCGGCCTTATCCAGTGCGGTAAAGGGTTCATCCAGCAGCCATAACGGTGCTTTACTGAGCAACAGCCGCGCCTGTGTTACCCGCCTCTTTTGGCCCTGAGACAAAATACGCACAGGGAGCTCTTCATGCCCATAAAGCCCCATCTTCTCCAATACCAACCATATATTTTTATCGCTGATGTTTAATCCATCAAGCTGGCAGAGTATGCGCAAATTTTCAACCGGGGTCAGATCAGCTTTAATTCCGTTTAAATGACCAAGAAATAGCATATCCATCGCAAATTCATCCCGTTGGTGACGAATATTGGTCCCTTTCCAGTGTACCGAACCCTGGGTGGGTGCAATCAAACCGCAAAGCGTACGTAATAGAGTTGTTTTCCCGCTGCCATTATGACCCTGCAGATGCAGAAGCTCGCCACGTTCCAGGCTAAACGCCAGACCGGAGAACAGACGGCGGTTACCGCGTATACATTCCAGATTAATAACTTCAAGCATACGGTTGACCAGTGAGTGAATGAAATCGATTAGGCTGAGAGAAAAAGAAGAAGCGTGATTTTATTCTTTTAGCGGGAAAACATCGAGTCTGGTTTATCAGCACCCCTGTGACCAGCGGTCAGGCGGGTAGTTCCAATAATTCAGCCTTTAGTGCTGCGACCTTGTCACGCAGGACGACGGCCTTTTCAAATTCCAGATTTTGTGCGTAATCAAGCATCTCCTTCTCCATCTGGTTGATTTTTTTTGCCAACTCCCGGGGAGAAAGCTTCTTATAGACAGCCATTTCCTCAGCAGCACGAAGTCTCTTCGATGATCGAGTTGAATATTGCCTGCTGCGTTTGCTGGCGATGCCTTCGATAATATCCTTGATCTTCTTCTCGATGCTTCGGGGCGAGATGCCCTGCTCGAGGTTATGTTGCTGCTGCTTCTGCCGACGACGTTTACTCTCAGAGATGGCGGCTTTCATTGAATCCGTTTCCCTGTCTGCATAGAGAATTGCCTTACCGTTGATATGCCTGGCGGCACGTCCGATGGTTTGAATCAGTGAACGAGACGAGCGCAGAAAACCCTCTTTATCGGCATCGAGAATGGCAACCATGGAGACTTCCGGGATATCCAATCCCTCCCGCAACAGATTTATGCCGACCAGGCAATCGAATTCACCCGCCCGTAAATCATGGATAATTTCCACCCGCTCAACCGTATCGATATCAGAATGTAGATAACGAACACGTACACCATGCTCCAGTAAATAATCCGTCAGGTCTTCAGCCATACGTTTGGTCAGTGTGGTAACAAGAATACGCTCACCCCGTGCAGCAAGCCTGTTGATCTCTGACATCACATTATCAACCTGTGAAGCAACCGGACGCACCTCCACCACCGGATCCAGCAGCCCTGTCGGGCGCACGATCTGCTCAATGACACGATGACTGTGATCAGCTTCATACTGGGCCGGGGTGGCCGAAACAAAAATCGTCTGCGGCATTAATGCCTCAAACTCATCAAAACGAAGAGGTCGATTATCCAGCGCAGACGGCAAACGGAAGCCATATTCAACCAGAGTCTGCTTGCGTGAACGGTCTCCACGGTACATGCCTCCTATCTGCGGAATAGTGGCGTGTGATTCATCGATAAACATCAATGCATTGGCCGGCAAATAATCGATCAATGTCGGTGGTGGCTGGCCCGGTGCACGTCCAGACAGATGACGCGAATAGTTTTCGATCCCATTGGTGTACCCCAGCTCCTGCATCATTTCGATATCAAACAGGGCACGCTGCTCCAGCCTTTGTGCCTCCAGCAGCTTCTTCTGTGAACGCAATTCTGCCAGCCTCTCCCGAAGCTCGTCTTTTATCATTTCCACTGCATTCAGAACGCGCTCTCGCGGTGTAACATAGTGTGACTTCGGATAAACGGTGGTACGCACTTTTTCCACAAGGGTCTCACCGGTCAGTGGATCAAACTCACTGAGCCGTTCGATCTCATCACCCAACAACTCAATTCGTGTTGCCGTATGCTCTTCATCAGCCGGGAAAATATCGATAACATCACCTCTGACACGGAAATTGCCTCGTTCCAACACCTGGTCATTGCGGCTGTACTGCATCTCAGCCAGGCGCTTCAGTATCGCACGCTGATCCATCACATCCCCCTGTTTCAGGTGCAGAATCATATCGTGATAGGCGGCAGGATCACCCAGGCCATAGATAGCTGAAACGGTGGCAACGATGATGACATCGTCTTGCTCCAGCAGGGCTTTGGTAGCGGACAGGCGCATCTGCTCTATCTGATCATTAATGGCGGCATCCTTCTCGATGAAGGTATCCGATGAGGGGACATAGGCTTCAGGCTGGTAGTAATCATAGTAGGAAACGAAATACTCCACCGAGTTCTCTGGGAAAAAATCACGAAACTCGGAATACAGCTGTGCAGCAAGTGTCTTATTGTGAGCCATCACAATGGCAGGCCGACCAGTTCGACTGATAACATTCGCCATGGTGAAGGTCTTGCCAGAACCCGTCACGCCCAGCAAAGTCTGCCAGGCCTCTCCATTTTCAAGCCCTTCTACCAGCGCATCGATAGCTGAAACCTGGTCACCTGCAGGCTCAAAATCAGTATGTAGATTGAAAGCACCCATTTAGACTCTAAATTCTATTTTTTCATCCTAGATGATCATTGGTAATTATCGTATTATGCGACTGATTAGATGCCTACATAACTAAACAAGGTTCGGGTTAATATTATAACAGTGACCGAATAACAGGAGCAGATATCTTGAGCATCAGCCTCTCAAACCGCGTTAAAAACATCAAACCTTCACAGACCCTCGCCATCACCGCACGTGCCAGAGAACTGAGGGAACAGGGACAGGATATTATCGGTCTGGGGGCCGGCGAGCCCGACTTCGATACACCTGATCACATCAAGGAAGCAGCAATACAGGCCATTCGTGACGGTTTCACTAAGTACACGGCGGTTGATGGCACACCGGGCCTGAAGCAGGCCGTCATAAACAAGTTCAAACGTGACAATACCTTGCATTACAAAATAAACCAGATTCTGGTTTCTGTCGGCGGCAAACAGACCAGCTTCAATCTTCTGCAAGCACTGATCAACCCCGGCGACGAAGTCATTATCCCCGCACCCTACTGGGTTTCCTACCCCGACATGACACTGCTGGCTGAAGGTATTCCAGTCATCATCCCAGCAGGCATTGAGCAGGGCTACAAGATAACACCCGATCAACTGCTGGCCGCTATCACTGCTCGTACTAAACTCATCTTTATCAACAGCCCGTCCAATCCAACCGGTGCTGTCTATAAGCGCGAGGAACTGGTCGCCCTGGGAGCAGTGCTGAAGAACTATCCAGATATACTCATTGCAACGGATGATATGTACGAGCATATTCTGTGGACAGAGGCCCCTTTCGTCAACATCCTTAATGCCTGCCCTGAACTCTATGATCGTACACTCGTCATGAACGGTGTCTCCAAAGCCTATTCGATGACAGGTTGGCGCATCGGCTACTGCGGTGGCCCAGCAGACCTCGTGGCGGCTATGAAAAAAGTCCAGTCGCAGAGCACCTCAAACCCCTGCTCCATTTCTCAGGCCGCAGCAGAAGCAGCTCTAAACGGTGATCAGGAGTGTATCACACCGATGTTGAAAGCCTTCAAAGCGCGCCATGATTTTGTTGTCGAACGGCTCAATACCATGGATGGAGTAGACTGCCTCAAATCTGATGGTACATTTTACGCCTTTGCTGATTTCCGGAAAGTCATCGAAAATAACATCAGAATCAACAACGATGTCGAACTGGCTGATTATCTGTTGGCTGAGGCCAAAGTTGCCCTGGTACCCGGCTCGGCCTTCGGTGCGGAAGGCTATATGCGCATATCCTATGCCACCAGTATGGAAATACTGGATCAGGCGCTTGAGCGAATCGCATCAGCCATCAATTAGCAAGGATTTAATACAGGCTAAAACAGTCACAATCGCTTGACCACATAAGCCCGTATCAGTAATATTCGCGCTCCACAATTCCCCGATAGCTCAGTTGGTAGAGCAAGTGACTGTTAATCACTGGGTC
>VAPH01024306.1_pt1 | contig 19385 bp, 15 predicted proteins | sample 3393861 | NCBI WGS metagenome assembly VAPH01 (sample SAMN08290439, study PRJNA428436) | hydrothermal vent metagenome | isolation source: Deep-sea hydrothermal vent chimney | place: Atlantic Ocean: South-mid Altantic Ridge | reverse complement strand
GCTGAAAATGCTAATTCAAACTGACCCACTACCAAATAATACAATAAATAAACCCACTATTATAATTATCTATACAATTATGACGTTATAATTCTATAAATTCATAATGTGGGAAATAACCTATATTAATCTTTAATAACTACAAGAAAAACGCTAATTATTAACTTTATTGTAAAATATATGGGGATGATGGGAATTATTCCCCTCAATAACTATTAACGCTGAATATTTCCTGGATTGACCATAATTTAGGTGTCAAAAAAGACTAGAATTGATTAAACTTCGCGCCCTGTTTTGTAAGACCTATACATACTTATTTTAAGGAATAAACCGTGACAGACAGTTTTCTTTTTACCTCCGAGTCGGTCTCGGAAGGCCATCCAGACAAAGTCGCAGATCAAATATCTGACGCCATACTCGACGCCATTCTTGATCAGGATAAACACTCCCGGGTGGCCTGTGAAACCATGGTCAATACGGGCATGGTGGTCATATCTGGTGAAATTACCACCTCTGCCTGGGTCGATATGGCTGAGATTGTTCGTGGCACCATCAAGCGCATTGGTTATGAAGCCTCCATGGGTTTTGACTGGCAATCATGTGCAGTCCTGGTTGCCCTGGACAAACAATCCCAGGACATCGCCCAGGGTGTAAACGAAGGCGAAGGTGTCGATCTGGATCAGGGTGCCGGTGACCAGGGGCTCATGTTTGGTTATGCAACCAACGAGGCGCCCAACCTCATGCCTTTGCCCATTAGTCTCGCCCACCAGCTAGTACATAAACAGGCAGAAGTTCGTAAAAACGGCAAGCTCACCTGGTTACGCCCAGATGCCAAGTCCCAGGTCACCATACGTTATACCAATGGCAAACCTGTTGGCATAGATGCGGTCGTTTTATCCACCCAGCATTCACCTGAAATTGAATATAAACAACTTCAGGAAGCGGTCATGGAAGAGGTCATCAAACCTGTCTTGCCTGCTGAATGGCTGGATAAAGACACAAAATACTTTATCAATCCGACCGGCCGCTTTGTAGTCGGCGGTCCGGTAGGCGATTGTGGCCTGACCGGCCGTAAAATTATTGTTGATACCTATGGCGGCATGGCCCGGCACGGTGGCGGTGCTTTCTCTGGCAAAGATCCCAGCAAGGTAGATCGATCCGCGGCTTATGCTGGCCGTTATGTTGCCAAAAACATTGTTGCTGCCGGCCTCGCCGAGCGTTGTGAAATCCAGGTTTCCTATGCCATCGGGGTGGCTAAGCCCGTCTCGATTCATATCGACACCTTTGGTACTGGGCGTATTGCTGATAATAAAATCGCAACACTGGTAAATGAGCACTTTGATTTGCGCCCTAAGGCCATTATTCAGGACCTTGATTTACTGCGCCCAATTTATGGGCCAACAGCGGCCTATGGCCACTTTGGCCGAGAAAATGAAGGCTTTACCTGGGAAAAAACCGATAAGGCGGATGCACTAAAGGCCGCAATTGGCCTAAAATCCGTTAAAAGCGCAAAAGTTTAGATTATACTAGCCCTTTCTGCTTGGGGCTTTTTTATACAGGCAGATAGTTTTTTGAGGAGCGTTGCGACAGCCCTGCTGCCAGGCTCGAAAAACTACTCAAGAACAACGACGCTCATACTATTGGAGAAACAGTATGAGTACGCCCGTTGAACAATTAAATCCCGATTATAAAGTTGCCGATATGTCGCTTGCCGACTGGGGTCGCAAAGAAATATCCATTGCTGAAAGCGAAATGCCCGGCTTAATGGCGATACGTGCAGAATTTAAAAAATCCAAGCCATTAAGCGGCGCCCGCATTACCGGCAGCTTGCACATGACCATCCAGACCGCGGTACTGATTGAGGCCCTGGTCGATCTAGGCGCCGACGTGCGCTGGGCTTCATGTAATATTTATTCTACCCAGGATCAGGCGGCGGCGGCCATTGCGGCTACCGGCGTGCCTGTTTTTGCCTGGAAGGGTGAAACCCTGGAAGAATACTGGTGGTGTACCGAACAAGCGTTGACCTGGCCTGATGGCCCAAATGGAAAACAGGGGCCTAACATGATCCTCGATGACGGCGGTGATGCCACCATGCTGGTTCACAAAGGGACCGAGTTCGAAAAAGCCGGCAAGGTACCTGCGCCTGAGGCCGATGCCTTCGAAGAATGGAAAGTATTCCTGGGTCTGTGTGAAAACAGCCTGAAAAACAGCAAAGATAAATGGACTAAAATTGGTGCCAGTATAAAAGGCGTCACCGAGGAAACCACGACCGGAGTCCACCGCTTGTATCAAATGGCTGAAAAGGGCGAACTGTTATTCCCGGCCATGAACGTAAATGATTCAGTCACCAAGTCCAAATTCGATAATCTTTATGGCTGTCGCGAATCACTACTGGACGGCATTAAACGGGCCACCGATGTCATGATCGCGGGCAAAATTTGTGTGGTGCTGGGTTATGGTGATGTCGGCAAGGGCTGTGCCCAGGCATTTCGCGGCATGGGTGCGACCGTATGGGTCACTGAAATTGATCCAATTTGCGCCCTGCAAGCGGCAATGGAAGGTTACCGCGTGGTTGATATGAATGACGCCTGCAAGGATGGCAATATATTTGTTACTACCACGGGCAACGCAGGCGTAATCACCCATGACCATATGGTTGCCATGAAAAACGAGGCTATTGTTTGTAACATTGGTCACTTCGATTCTGAAATAGAAATTGCTCAAATTGAAAAATACGAATGGGATGAAATCAAGCCCCAGGTCGATCACGTAACTTTTCCCGACGGCAAAAAGCTGATCATTCTGGCCAAAGGTCGCCTGGTCAATCTTGGTTGTGCTACCGGACACCCAAGCTTTGTCATGTCTGCTTCGTTTACCAACCAGGTCATGGCACAAATCGAGCTATTTACCAAACAAGGCGAATACAAAAATAATGTATTTATTTTGCCAAAAATACTCGATGAAAAAGTTGCCCGTCTGCACCTGAAAAAAATTGGTGCCAATCTGACGGTATTATCGCAGGAACAAGCCGACTACATCAGCGTGCCTGTCGATGGTCCTTACAAGGCCGACCATTACCGCTATTAACAGAGGCGAGGTTCTAGTGGCGAGTTGCGGAGCAAAGAATGTGGTAGCGTGGCTAATTTATTAGACACAAGCAACTCGTCACTCGCGCCTGGTTAAAAAAATGGATTCACAAAAAAAATTCGATAAAAGCTATAGTTGCGAGTTTTTTCCGCCCAAGACAGAAAAGGGCAGGGAAAACTGGCGCGCGGCATTCAACGAGCTCAAGACGGTCAAGCCTGCCTACTTTTCCTGTACTTATGGTGCCGGGGGCACGACCCAGGCGGGCACTTATGACACGGTCAAAGAAATCATGGATGGCGGTTTCCAGGCCGCGCCCCACATTACCTGTATTGGTTCAACGCCAGAAAAAATAAAACAACTGCTGGACGAATACATAAAATTGGGCATTAAGCGTATTGTCGCGCTGCGCGGCGATCTACCGGAAGGCCAGGACAAGGCGGGTCACTTTTTGTTTGCCGACCAGCTGGTGGCCTTTATCCGGGAACAAACCGGTGATCATTTTAAAATTGAAATAGCGGCATACCCGGAAAAACATCCTGAAGCCCGGTCCCTGGCTGACGACCTGTTGAATTTCAAAAAGAAAGTGGATGCCGGCGCGAACACGGCTATTACCCAGTTCTTTTTCAGTGCCGAGGCCTATTTCCGTTTTGTCGATGATTGTGAATACCTGGACATCAATATACCCGTGATTCCGGGTATTAATCCCATTACTAATTACACCCAACTCGCCGGTTTCTCAAAACGCTGCGGCGCCGAAATCCCACGCTGGATCTGGACGCGCCTCGAAGGTTATGGCGACGATCTCGAGGCCATTCGCGCATTTGGTTATGAAGTAACTTTAAATCTTTGCAACGAGTTGCTGGAAGCGGGCGCCCCCGGGTTGCATTTTTATACCCTCAACCGGGCCCAACCTACGATCAAGCTTTGGCAGGATTTGGGCCTGAATAATTAGTACCGAAATACTTAATTTTTGTGAATAATAGTAACTACTCACTTACGGTCTTACTCGGTGAAGTTTTTTAGACTGCTGGGCGTTTTGGTGTGCGATCTGGCTTGGGCTGGCCGATAATGTCAGGGTCGATATAAATTAAAATAGTTCTTATGTTTTTGTGCTTACGGAAGGCAGGCTTGTGCCGTCGTTGCTGTTGAGCTTTTGTGGAAGAATTAACTTACCAGGCCAATAATAACAACCAACCCAATGAGCGCTGACACCAGAAAAAACGTTCGATTAAAACCAAATTTTTCTACCATGACCGACTCTCCTTGTTAAATTTATAATGATTTATGAAAGAGTATATAAGCAATGATTGTGCCAACTTTCTGTGAACCAATTCACAGTTCTCGTAGCTTGTAATCAAGCAAGCGCCATCGGGTTTATATAAGCGCAGTAGTTTTACTGCCCTGGCAGCTGCCGCTGGACGTCACAATATTGGTTATATGTGTAAAGCAATATCGTTATAATCAGCCCTGAAAAGTTGCCTCAAGGACGCTTATGCGCAGACTATACCCGGAAATTACCCCGAATCTTCAAGACATGCTGGACGTCGGTGATGGTCATCAAATTTACTATGAGGAATCAGGCAACAGGGAGGGCATACCCGTCATATTTGTCCATGGCGGACCCGGCGCGGGTTGCTCCCCTAGCCACCGTCAATTTTTTGACCCAAGCCTATATCGCATAATACTTTTCGATCAGAGAGGTTGCGGTCGCTCCAAACCTCACGCGGGACTCACTGACAATACGACCCGGCACCTGGTTGCCGATATGGAAAAAATCAGGCTCGTACTAGGAATTGAAAAGTGGTTGCTCTTCGGCGGGTCCTGGGGCTCCGCCCTTAGCCTGGTTTATGCCCAGACCCATCCAGAGATCGTGCTGGGCCTGATCCTGCGGGGAATTTTCCTGTGTCGGCCCCAGGAAATAAATTGGTTTTACCAGGATGGCGCCAACAAAATATTCCCGGATCACTGGCAGGAATTTATTTTACCTATCCCGGAAAAAGAACGATCTAATTTGTTAACGGCCCATTATCTTCGGATTACAGGTGACGATGACATCGCCCGAATGGCGTCGGCCAAGGCCTGGTCCGTGTGGGAAGGTCGCTGTTCCACCCTCTTGCCAAAACAGTCGGTGATCGATTTTTTTAGCAATCCCCATACCGCCCTCAGTCTGGCCAGCATCGAAACCCACTATTTCACGAATAACAGCTTCCTGACGCCTGACCAGATACTGGCAAATGCAAACAAATTAAAGGACATCCCCGGGACCATCATTCAGGGCCGTTATGATTTGGTCTGCCCCATGGAAAGTGCCTGGTCGCTCAACCAGGTCTGGCCAGGCTCAATCCTGGAAATTATTCCTGATGCGGGTCACGCCGCTTTTGAAAAGGGTATTATCAACGCTTTGATCCTGGCAACAGAAGATTTCGCTAAACGCCTGTCTCAATGATAAATACACAATTAATAACAAATAATCGCACATGGCCGTTTACGCAATAGGAGATGTTCAGGGTTGTTTTACTGCCCTGCAATTACTTCTGGAAAAAATTAAGTTTGATTCGTCCGCCGATAAACTCTGGTTCACCGGTGACCTGGTCAACCGAGGGCCAGAATCCCTGGCAGTATTGCGGTTTGTGAAAGACCTTGGAACCAGCGCCATCACGGTATTGGGTAATCACGACCTGCACCTGCTCGCCGTAGCCCATGGCAAAAAAAAACATAACAAGCGGGACACGCTCAGTGCCGTTTTGGATGACCCGGATTGCGATAGCCTGATGCATTGGCTGGCAAACCTGCCATTAATTCACCATGACCCGACGCTCAAAACTACCATGATACATGCGGGGATATATCCTGGCTGGGACCTGGCAACGGCATTAAAACTGGGCAAGGAAGTTGAGGGTATTATCAGCAGTAAAAAGCTTCCTGAATTTTTGGAAAATATGTATGGCAATCACCCGGCGTTGTGGTCTGATGAGCTGGTGGGCTGGGATCGTGCCCGGGTTATCACCAACTGTTTTACCCGGCTTCGCTATTGCAATGATAGTGGCCAAATGGATATGGCCGAAAAAGGGCCGCCAGGCTCTCAGCCTGACGGGCTCAACCCCTGGTATCATTATTTGCCATCCCACCACGATTTTGGCGATATTTTGTTTGGCCACTGGGCAACGCTGGCCGCCGGTGAAACAGACGCAATAAAGGTGAAAAACCATGTTTTTGCCCTTGATACCGGTTGTTTATGGGGCGGCCAATTAACCGCTATACGACTGGATGGGCCGGAAAAAACCCTCATATCAGTCCCCTGTACAGCCGCCCAAACACCGTGGCCAATATGATAATTTTTTAAACTAAAAAATATTTCACTAATTTATAACAAACGAAAAAATAAATGTCTAAAATCTTGTTCGGCGAGACCAGCCGGAGGATAATGTCCCCCAGACAATGGATAAACTTATGACCACAGAACAGAACAAACTGGATATTAACGTGGGTGTTAAAACCACTTACTTGCCTAATGAATCCTCACCTGATGGCGGCCGTTATGTGTTTGCTTATACCGTCACCCTCACTAACCAGGGCGAAAGCCCGGCAAAATTAATCACGCGCCACTGGATTATTACAGACGCCAATAACCAGGTTCAGGAAGTACGGGGAGAGGGGGTCGTTGGTGAACAGCCTCACTTGCAACCTGGAGAAAGTTTCGAATATACCAGTGGTACCGTACTCGATACCCCTTTTGGCACCATGGAAGGCAGCTATCAAATGATTACCGACGAAGGCATAGAATTTGATGCCGTGATCCCGGTATTTCGCCTGAATATACCGGGCACACTACATTAATAACTAATAACAATTGTCACCTGAATAACTGAACTAAACCGTCCCGTTATATACCAAGGTGTTAATTGTCTTTTTAAATGACTCAAACCCATGTTTCGCAAAACAGATTTTGACTTATGTGTGATTGGCGGTGGTGCCGCAGGCCTGGTGGTCGCGGCCGGCGGTGTCGGTCTGGGTGCAAAAGTTGTCTTAATTGAAAAAAACCGGTTGGGGGGTGATTGCCTCTACACTGGCTGCGTGCCCAGCAAGGCCATGTTACACCAGGCAGCCATCGTCCACACGGCACACCAGGCCACGGCGTTAGGCCTGTCTGTTACTGGCAACCCGAATCCAGGCCAGGTACAAAAATACGTGCAGTCCATCATCGATAAAATCGAGCCCCACGACAGTCCCGAACGTTTCCGAGACCTGGGTGTTGAGATCATTTTCGGAGAGGCGAAATTTGCCAATACTAATACCATCACTATCGGCACCAGCACCATACGCGCACGCAACTATGTCATTGCCACCGGCTCCCGGCCTGCGATTCCACCTATACCAGGCTTGGACGAAACACCTTATTTTACTAATGAAACTATATTCTCTAACAAAACAGTCTTACCAGGGCTCATCATCCTGGGTGCCGGCCCCATTGGCCTGGAAATGGCCCAGGCCCACCAACGACTTGGCAGCCAGGTCACGGTACTGGATATCTCGCCCAGTATTTTACCCCGTGAAGATCCGGACATGGCGGCTTTTGTCCAGGCCTCCCTGGAAGCCGATGGCGTAAAATTTTTACTGGGTCAAAATATCAGTAACATTTCCCAGGCAGGTACTGGCATCCAGGTCAGCCTGACAAACCAGGACGGTTCATCACAGGTAATCAATGGCAGTCATTTATTGGTTGCAACCGGCAGGAAAACGAATACCGATAGCCTGGCCCTGGACAAGGCAAAGGTTAACACCCATAAAAACGGCCTGCTAATCCTGAATAACAAGTTACGGACGACTAACAAACATATTTACGCCTGTGGTGATGCCGCCGGTCCTTATTACTTCACCCACATGGCGGAACACCAGGCGGGCATTGTCTTGCGTAATACCTTGTTCCACATGGGCGCCAAAACAGAAACCCGGGTTGTGCCCTGGTCTACCTTTACTGACCCGGAGCTGGCCCGGGTCGGTTTGTCTGAATCCGAAGCAAAACAGCAAAAAGTACCCCACGAGGTATACACATTTGCCATGGCAGAGGTTGATCGGGCTAAAACTGATAGCGATACCGAAGGGAAAATAAAAGTAATTATTAATAAAAAAGGGCTTATTTTAGGTGCCGCCATAGTTGGCGCCCGGGCCGGCGAACTGATCCATGAGTATGCGCTGGCCATGAAGCAAAATATGAAACTGGGCCAGCTAACCGGGCTGATTCATATTTATCCAACCCTGGCCCAAATTAACCGCCGGGTCGCAGACACCTACCTGAAAACGAAACTGACGCCGACCACCAGAAAAATAATGAAGTTTTTATTCAGACTGCGGGGAAATTAGATTGATATTTAAACGGACCCTGCTGAAGAAAATAAAACCTAGGGAAGCTCTGGTCAATATATACTTGTCATTCCGACCGTAGTGGAGGAATCTAATAACTTCCTGATACTACTGAAGTTCCGTGGGTTGAGATCTCTCCACTACGGTCGAGATGACAATTGAATTGATCAGAGCTTCTCTAAACATCAAGATTGGCCACTGCCAGGGCATTGGTTTCAATAAATTCCCGCCTCGGTTCCACCTGGTCTCCCATTAAGGTAGTAAATATTTCATCTGCAGCCACGGCATCTTCGATATTGACCCGCAACAATCGCCGTACGGCCGGATCCATGGTGGTCTCCCAGAGCTGGTCCGGGTTCATTTCGCCGAGACCTTTATAACGCTGGATGTATTGACCGCGTCGGGCCTCACCCATCAGCCATTCCAGGGCCTCTCCAAAATCGGTGGCAATAGTCGAGCGCTCGCCACGCTTGATGGTCACCATGCCGGAAAAAAGTGATTCCAGTTTTTCGCCCAAGGTTCGCAAGGCGGTGTATTCACTGGAATTAGCAAAATTTTTATCCAGCCGACAATGCATCAAACCGCCATGAATATCTCGTGTGATAGCGACCTCAGCCGCACCCTCTTCGTTTTCAGCGACGGACACACTAAAATGTTGGCCGGCCTTTTTAATACTATCAAGCTTATTTTGTAGTAGCGCAACAAACTTAACCAATGCCTTTTTGTCATCCAGAGTTGCTTCGCTAAGTGCCGGTAAAAATAACAGCGCCCTAAGCACATCACTGGTGTAACGGCGGGCATGGCGACTAATAGAATGCTGCACCGACAAATAGTGATGACACAAATCAGCCAGGGCCTTACCTTCTATAATTTGTTTTTTCTTCTCATTTTTTGGCTCACCGGTTTCAAGGATGCTACCTTCCAGGGCCGAGGCCAGCAGGAAAGATTCCAGTTCTGTCTCGTCCTTTAAATACTGTTCTTTTTTGCCCCGCTTGATTTTAAATAACGGCGGCTGGGCGATATAAATATATCCGCGCTCAATCAGCTCGGGCATTTGGCGATAAAAAAACGTCAGCAGCAACGTTCGGATATGAGAACCATCGACATCGGCATCAGTCATGATGATAATACGATGGTAACGTAACTTGCTGATATTAAACTCAATTTTACCAATACCTGTGCCCATTGCGGTGATCAGGGTGCCCACCTCAACCGAAGCCAACATTTTATCAAAGCGGGCCCGCTCGACATTCAGGATCTTGCCTTTCAAGGGCAGGATGGCCTGGAACTTACGATCGCGGGCCTGTTTGGCAGAACCCCCGGCAGAATCTCCCTCCACCAGGTAAAGCTCGCACAGCTCCGGGTTTCTTTCCTGGCAATCTGCCAACTTGCCAGGCAAACCAGCAATATCCAGGGCGCCTTTCCGGCGGGTCATTTCTCTGGCTTTACGGGCTGCTTCCCGGGCCCGGGCTGCATCAATTATTTTGACGACAATGCCTTTTGCCTCGGCAGGATGTTCTTGCAAAAATTCTCCGAGGTGTTTATTAACAATCGTTTCAACCACCCCTTTCACTTCTGACGAAACCAGCTTGTCTTTGGTCTGGGATGAAAATTTTGGGTCTGGCACTTTAACCGATAACACCGCGGTCAGGCCTTCCCGGGCATCATCGCCGGTGGTACTGATTTTTGCTTTTTTAGCCAGCGCTGACGTTTCAATATACTGATTTAAGGTTCGGGTCATGGCAGATCGAAAACCAGCCAAATGGGTACCGCCATCACGCTGGGGAATGTTATTGGTATAACAAAATATATTTTCCTGGTAGGAATCGTTCCACTGCATACACAGCTCGACAGTCATGCCGTTCTTTTTTGCCTCGATGTAAATGGACTTTTTATGCAACGGGGTTTTGTTACGGTTCAGGTGCTCAACAAAAGCGGTAATCCCGCCCTTGTATTCAAACACGTCTTCCTTATCGTTTCGTTCATCCTGGAGCACGATTCGAACCCCGGAGTTCAGGAATGAAAGCTCGCGCAAGCGCTTGGTCAGGATATCGTAATGAATCACGGTATCTGTGAATATTTTTTTGCTCGGCCTGAAGTGAACGGTTGTGCCCGAAAGCTCACTATCACCCGTTTCTGCTAACGGTGCCTGGGGCTCACCCAGGTGGTATTCCTGCTGATAAACCTTGCCGCCACGGTGAATCGTCAGTTCGAGCAATTCTGACAGGGCATTCACCACGGACACACCCACACCATGGAGACCGCCTGATACTTTGTATGAATTTTGATCAAATTTACCGCCGGCATGCAGTACCGTCAGGATTACTTCGGCAGCAGAACGCCCTTCTTCCTTGATTATGCCGGTGGGAATACCACGGCCATTATCAGATACCGTGATTGAGTCATCGTGGTGGACCACGACTTTTATTTCAGTACAGTGTCCAGCCAACGCCTCATCGATAGAATTATCCACGACCTCAAAAACCATGTGGTGGAGGCCGGTACCGTCGTCGGTGTCACCGATATACATACCGGGACGTTTACGTACGGCTTCCAGGCCCTTTAATACCTGGATGCTACCTGAGTCATAACTTGGTTGATTCGACATAATTACACCAAAATGGGGAGAGCGACTTTAGCATTTTTGCTGCCAATGATCAGAATTTTTTTAGCCAAATCGACCCCGTTAATCGTTTATTTACTGGTAAATTTTGCCTTGTTCCACGTGGAACTTTTGGCCAAAAACATGTTTTTTGTTTCCTAGAAATTCCATATCTGTGGTAGTCATAAATATTTGTGCCGGCAGCTCCTGCAACAAACTCAGCACCCTTTCCCTGTGAACAACATCAAGCTCTGATAGCAAATCATCAAGTAAAAGTATCGGCCTAACGCTATTGTTTTCATTCATCATGACTATTTGTGACATGCGAATAGCAATCACCGCCAGTTTTTGTTGGCCACTTGAGGCTTGATCTGCAGGTTTACTATCAATGGTTATTTTCAAATCACCACGATGCGGACCATACAGAGTAAACCCCCGTTTTTGGTCCTGAAGGCGGTGTGAAGCCAACACGTCAAATAATAATTCTTTTTCGGGCCAGCCCGGTGCCAACCTGATATCAATAGACAAGTTTTTGTTGAACTGGTGGTAAAAATCATTTACCAGGGGCTTAAGAAGATCAATAAATTTTACTCGCTGCTGGTGAATGGTTTCAGCTGCAACCGTGAGCTGTTTTTCCCATGGCTCAAATAGTTTGTTGGAAACAGGCCCTTTTAATGCCGCGTTTCTTTGGCGTAATACCTGTTTATACCCCGACCAGGTATTAATAAAACTCTGTTCCACGTGGAACACCCCCCAGTCCAGTGCCGCTCGCCGGTGTTTGGCACTTCTGAAAAAACCGAAATGTGTTTCAGGGGTTAGACACTGAACCGGCATGGCAGCCGCCAAGTCTGACAAACGTTTATAGCTTTCGTTATTAATACGTATTTGGAATTGCTGTCTTGTCCGGCTGATACCGATTTTTTGGGGGATGTCGGCCTTTAAGCTTTTACCGGTAACCTGCAGTTGCGACTCGCCGTTTCTGATTATTTTACCAATGGAGCGGGTTCTGAAAGAACGACCCAGACCCAGGATATAAATAGCTTCCAGTATGCTTGTTTTGCCGGCCGCATTAGACCCGGTAATCAGGTTTAGGCCGAGATCCGGTGTTAAGTCAAATTGTTCGAATATTCGTAGCTGTTTTGCTGCCAGGTAGGTTAGCGCCATTTTTCTTGTTTCTGGCCTATAGGCGCATGGGCATTACGACATATTTTGTTTGTTTGTCGCCAGGCGAACAAATAGTGCTGCTGCTATTGGCATCACTTAAGGCAAATTCAACTTCTTTAGTTTGCAATGCCGACACCGCGTCAACGATATAGTTTGAGTTGAAGCCGATCTCCATTTCTTCACCATCATAATCGATTGGAATCTCTTCCTGGGCTTCTTCTTGCTCCGGGTTATGAGCCGACACCTTCATAACCTTGGATTTAATCTCGAATCGGATACCACGATATTTTTCATTAGAAAGAATGGCGGTACGCTGCAAGGTTTCTTTGAACGATTCCTTTTCCAGGCTTATGATTTTACTCTGATTCGATGGAATCACCTTGTTGTAATCAGGAAACCTGCCATCAATAAGTTTCGAGGTAAAACAAATATCGCCAGCAGTGACGCGAATATGGTTTGGATTAATTTGAATCACGGCAGGGACATCACTTTCTCCCAGAAAACGTGCCAGTTCTAGTACGCCCTTGCGAGGAATTATAATTTGCCGATCGTTAATATTTTTACCATTTTTCTCTGTCAGCTTAATTTCACTAATGGCCATCCTGTGGCCGTCAGTCGCCACAGTTTTAACCGTATCTTTATCTATTTCCAGTAACAAGCCGTTTAAATAATATCGTACGTCTTGTTGCGCCATACAGAACTGGGTTCTGTCGAGCAAACCCTTTAAAACCTCCTGGTCCAGTGTCAATTCGGTGTCCCAACTGCTGGTTTCCAGGTTTGGGAAATCCGCTACTTGCATGGTCATTAATGAAAAACGACTACGACCTGATTTAACCACTGCTTTCTCACCCTCAACTTCAATGGAAATTTTACTTTCCGCGGGCAATGAACGACAAATATCCAATAATTTTCTGGCAGGTAGAGTAGTCTCACCGCCATTATTTTCACAATTGGCCGTGGTGATGATTTCTAGCTCCAGATCAGTCCCCGTTAATTCAATTTTATCTTCCTTACACTTTACAAGGATATTTGAGAGTATTGGTAAGGTTTGTCTTTTTTCAACAATGCCTGCTACATAAGTGAGTGGTTTTAGTAGATCGTCTCTTTGAATGCTGATCTTCATGAAATATGGGCTTCCTTAAAATAAAATATTAAGAACAAAATATTAAAAAAATAAAAATTATTTATAAATATATCTTTTATTGTTGTAGTTATTAGGGTCGTCTCTATCTGTGGACATGCTGTTTTTATCCTCGTATTACAGGTTGAAGATGACTTAAGAACACCGGTAAAGTCTTTGTATTGTTTGTGTGTTTCCTGTGTATGGGTATTTATAACTTTTTTTGGTATTTCTTACACAGTTAATAAACAGGTTCTTAAGAAGTTATCAACAGGCTTATCCCCCCTTATTATAAGTTTTGCGCTTAAGCCCCCAATGTCCTGCTCAGGTTAGTGTAATCTTCCTTGATCCGAATATCTTTATTTTTTAGTTCTTCAACCTTACGGCAGGCATGTAAAACCGTGGTGTGATCACGACCACCAAAGGCGTCACCAATTTCCGGCAAACTTCGTTCCGTTAATTCCTTGGCCAGGGCCATGGCAATTTGTCGGGGCCGGGTAATTTGCCGGGTTCGGGATTTAGAATGTAAGTCCGCTACCCGGATTTTGTAGTACTCGGCCACTGTTTTTTGAATATTATTAATGGTCACCTGTCGTTCCTGAAACGCCAGTAAATCCCGCAGGCTTTCCTGGGCCAGTTCCAGATCAATCGGGCGACCGGTAAAACGGGCGCTGGCACCAACCCGTCGCAAGGCCCCCTCCAGCTCACGAATGTTGGTGCGCACCCGCTTGGCAATAAAAAAGCCGACCTCGTCAGACAAGTCGATGCCTTCGAGTTTTGCCTTGTTCATCAGGATTGCCACCCGGGTCTCCAGCTCAGGCGGCTCAATGGCGACGGTCAAACCGGAACCAAAACGTGAAATCAGGCGTTCTTCGAGCCCGATCAGATCTTTCGGGAACCGGTCCGAGGTAATAATAATCTGTGCCTGTCCGTCCAGGAGGGCGTTGAATGTATGAAAAAACTCTTCCTGGGACCGCTCCTTACCGACAAAAAACTGGATATCATCAATGAGTAACCCATCCAGTGAACGGTAGAAACGTTTGAATTCGTTGATCGCGTTATGTTGCAGTGCCTTGACCATATCGGCAACAAATCTTTCCGACTGGATATACGCCACCTTGGCCTCGGGCATATGGGTGGTCATGATATTGCCAGCCGCCTGCATTAGGTGGGTTTTACCAAGACCGACTCCGCCATAAATAAAGAGCGGGTTGTAGGCGCCCCCCGGGTTTTCACCAACCTGTTTGGCCGCGGCCCGTGCTAACTGGTTTGATTTCCCCTCGACGTGGGTCTCAAATGTAAAATTTGAATTTAACCGGGCTGCTACCGGTGACTGGGTTTTTTGCTGGACCTTAACCGATGTGGATTGATTAACGTTTTTTTCATATTTCGAATTCTTTTTTTGGCTGCCAACATTAATACTTAAACGCAGTCCCTCCTGATCACTATGTTCACCCACAAGCTCGGAAATACGTGTTAGAAATCGATCCCTGACCCACTCCATCACAAACCGGTTGGGCGCCAGCAACTTAAGCTCACCTTTAGCTGCCTGAACCTGCAAGGGGCGGATCCAGGTATTAAACTGTTGAGCAGACAACTCCTCTTCAAGGCGTTTTTGACAAGTTTTCCAAATATCAGTTGGCGACATCGTTTTGTGACAGATTTTGCAAAAAGGGGTCGGCTAGTCTAACCCCGCCTCCAAAAGTTATCCACAAGCAATTATTGTCAGTCAAAAGGGTAAATAATTGCTGTTTTTGTTGACAACAGTGCTCGCAAATCGTAACTTCCCGGCCCTGTTTGATAGCAATTTTTGCTTTAATAAATAAAGAGAATATTCATGAAACGTACATTCCAGCCCAGTACTGTAAAACGTGCCCGCACCCATGGTTTTCGAGCCAGAATGCGTACCGCCGGTGGCCGCGCGATTATCCGTGCCCGACGCGCAAAAGGCCGAATTCGCTTAAGCGCTTAATGTAGAACGAACTTGCCTGATTTTAAAAGGTTTGCACTTAAAGAAATTTTCCTGGCTTAATCGCTTACCTGATGCTCAGGCTTATAGTGCCGTCATGGCCAATCCACCCTGTACCCGGGATCGATTTTTCCTGGTTTTTGCCAGCACCACCACCAGTGACAATAAAGGTGACAAAACCCGTTTGGGCGTGATTACCTCGAAAAAAGTTTCGAAACGGGCCGTGGAAAGAAACCGGATAAAACGGCTGGTCAGGGAGGCATTTAGAAATAATAAGCCGATTCTTTCCGGACTGGATATTGTGGTGCTGACCAAACAAGCGGCCTGTCATACGGACAACAAAAAGTTATTTTTAAGCCTGGACAAACACTGGCAAACTTTACAAAAAAATGCGAAAAATCCTGACTAAATTCATTGTCGGTTACCAATACCTGGTAAGCCCGTTTTTTGGCCCCAGTTGCCGATATACCCCCACCTGTTCCGATTACGCCATTGTAGCCATTAATCAACACGGGATTTTAAAAGGCCTCTGGTTGGCACTGCGACGAATTGGTCGTTGTCACCCCTGGCACGAAGGCGGCTATGACCCGGTGCCAGGCGCCAATAAAAAACACAACCTAAACAAGACACGGTGCCATCATGGATAACCAGAAAATGATTTTATATGTCACCCTGTTTTTTCTCCTGTTTTTGATCTGGGAGGCCTGGAACCTTGAGCAAAAAGAGCGCCAGACAGAAATAGCTAAAACCGAGCAGACGCAAAGCAAATCCGGTATTCCGTCGACGCCGGAAACCAGCGCAAAAGCCAGTCCCGAAGCTACGGGAGCTGCCGGTGCCATACCCAGCACCCCAAGTACACCAGAAGATACTCAACGTGCGCCGATAACAGGCAAGGGCCAAAGCATCCAGGTTGAGACAGATTTACTGAAAGTTACGATTGATACGGTTGGCGGTGACCTGCGTTCCCTGGTCCTGAGAAAGTATCCGGAAAAGCTGAACCAGCCAGACACGGGCATTACCTTATTGACCGAAAATCCCGATGATTTGTTTATTGCCCAATCCGGTCTGATCGGCAATAGCCATAAAATGCCAACTCACAAGACCCTGTTCAAAAGCAGCAAACAGTCGTACCAGCTGGCAGAGGGGCAAGATAGCCTATCGGTGACCCTGACCTGGGTTGCGCCCGATGGTGTGTCTTATCAAAAAATTTATCGTTTCCAGCGCAATCGTTATCTCATAGATGTCACATTTAAGGTAATCAACAAATCAGCACAGCCCTGGCAAGGATATCTCTATTCGCAATTAAGAAGGAGATATTTGACCGAGAGTCGTGGCTTGTTAGCGCTACCAACTTACACCGGTGGTGCCTTTTATACGACCACGGATAAATACGAAAAAATCAGTTTTGATGATATGGCCGAAACCCCCCTGAAGCGGGATACTGAAAACGGCTGGGTCGCAATTTTACAGCACTATTTTGTCACCGCCCTGTTACCGGAGCGGGATACACCGGTCCAGTTTTATAGTCGGAGTCTTGGCGAAGACCAGTACAACATTGGTTTCAAGGACCTGGCTTCAACAAATATCAGCGCCAACGGTACCGGCGAACTCAATAGCCAGATTTTTGTCGGCCCCAAAGAACACAAGCGTCTTGTAGAGTTGCCCGAAGGCATGGAGCTGACCGTGGACTTTGGTATTTTAACCGTTATATCTGCCCCCTTGTTCTGGTTGCTGGTAAAAATACACGACATTGTCGGTAACTGGGGCGTGGCCATTATTTTGCTAACAGTATTGCTTAAGCTGGTGTTTTTCCCCTTGTCAGCCGCCAGTTATAAATCCATGGCCCACATGAAACGGGTACAACCAAAATTGGCTGCCATTAAAGAGCGGTTCGGCAAAGACAAGCAAAAGCTGAACCAGGCCATGATGGAGATCTATAAAAAAGAGAAAATCAATCCGCTTGGGGGTTGTTTGCCGATCCTGATCCAGATCCCGGTTTTTATTGCCTTGTACTGGGTCTTGCTGGAAAGTGTCGAAATGCGCCAGGCACCCTTTGCCCTGTGGATCCAGGATTTGTCGGCGCCTGACCCATTTTTTGTGTTGCCCGTGATCATGGGTATTTCCATGTACGTACAACAATGGCTGAACCCGTCACCCATGGACCCGGTCCAGAAAAAAATTATGATGATCATGCCCGGCGCGTTTATGATCTTTTTCCTGTTTTTCCCCGCCGGCCTGGTATTGTACTGGGTGGTCAATAATATTCTATCAATCGCCCAGCAGTGGCAAATCACCCGCATGATTACGAAAAACGCCAAAGCTTAATTAATCATGGCGGACGACGAAACCATCGTTGCCGTCGCCACTGCCCCCGGTCGAGGCGGCATTGCCATTGTTCGAATCTCCGGCTCCGCCGTTACTAACATAAGCAAAAAACTCCTGGGCAAGGTGCCATCACCCCGCCTTGCTGAGCTATTCAGTTTTCGTGATATTAATGGCCAGCCCATTGACCAGGGCCTGGCCTTGTTTTTTCCCGACCCGCATTCTTTTACTGGCGAAGATGTTCTGGAGTTGCATGGTCATGGCGGGCCGGTGATTATAGATTTATTGGTTGCAACCATTATTAAATTAGGCGCCCGCAGTGCCCGGGCCGGTGAATTCAGTGAACGGGCCTATCTCAATAATAAAATGGACCTGACCCAGGCCGAGGCGGTGGCGGATTTAATCGATGCCGGATCGGAAGCGGCGGCCCGTTCAGCATTCCGATCCCTGCAAGGGGTGTTCTCGGAAAAAATTCACAAGCTGGTTGAGGCCCTGGTCAAGTTACGTATGCATGTTGAGGCGGCCATCGATTTCCCGGAAGAGGAAGTAGATTTTCTGGCCGATATAACCATAACCAAACAAGCCGCGGCCATTGTCACTGACCTTGGTGAGGTGCTCGCGCAAGCCCAACAGGGCCAGCTCCTGCATGATGGCATGACCCTGGCCCTGGTCGGCCCACCCAACGTCGGTAAATCCAGCCTGTTGAATTATCTAACTGGTAGCGATACCGCTATCACCAGTGAAATTCCTGGCACCACCCGGGATGTGATTCGTGAAAATATTAATATTGATGGCCTGCCGGTTCATATTATGGATACCGCGGGCCTCAGAACCACCGCCGATACTATTGAACAGGAAGGCATGCTGCGCGCCAAAGATGCCATGTTACAGGCCGACAGGATTCTGTTGATTATGGATGACCGCAGCGAAGGTGAACAACGAAAAAAAGAATTAAAAAAAGCGCTCCTGCATTTACCGGAAACTAATAACAACCACTGTCAGTACGCATTAATCTGGAACAAGATTGATCTCACCGGTAAAGACCCGGCTCGTGAACACAAACTAGGACACGAAGAAATTTACCTGTCAGCAAAAACTGGCCAGGGAATCGATGTATTAAAAGACTACCTCAAGCAAGCCATGCACTTCCAGGAAGCAGGCGAGGGCACATTCATGGCCCGGCGCCGACACCTGCTGGCACTAGAGCAGGCACTCAATCATGTCACCCAGGGCATTGAACAACTAACCAGTAATAAAGCCGGAGAGTTGTTGGCCGAAGAGCTGCGCCTGGCGCAAATCGCCCTGAGCCAGATCACTGGCGAATTCACCAGCGATGATTTGCTGGGCGAAATATTTTCCAGTTTTTGTATTGGCAAGTAGCTGTTGACTTACGATTTGCAGAAAAATCGATCGTTGGATAAGTGTTTTTTGTATCTTTTAAGATTAGAATTAAATTTTTATCTAAATGAAGCGGTATAAATAATTAGGCTATTGCGTAATATACAGAAAATTATTATCGGGGCTCATTTGATGGGATTAAACCCGTCAAATGAGCCCCCTAATTTAAGTTAGCTTTAGAAAAATATGAAAAACCATGAACCATACATAAATGATTTTGCAAATCGATCATTTCGTGATCTTGCTGACCAAGATTACATAATGGCACGTATCGCATATAGAAAAGGGTTTGACCAGCAATTCCTTTGGTGTTCGCTTCAAGCAATTGAAAAGTATTTAAAGGCAATTCTGATATTTAATAG
>VAPH01011412.1_pt1 | contig 19444 bp, 16 predicted proteins | sample 3393861 | NCBI WGS metagenome assembly VAPH01 (sample SAMN08290439, study PRJNA428436) | hydrothermal vent metagenome | isolation source: Deep-sea hydrothermal vent chimney | place: Atlantic Ocean: South-mid Altantic Ridge | reverse complement strand
GCTGCCTGCCACCAGGCCGACGGTAAAGGACTGCCTGGTGCGTTTCCGCCGCTGGCAGGCTCTGATTACATTGCCGATAACCCCATGCGGGCGATACACGCAGTCCTGAACGGGCTATCCGGCCCGATTACCGTCAATGGCAAGGAATACAATTCCGTAATGCCCAACCTTTCCTACCTGAGTGATACGGACGTTGCAGACATTGTGACCTTCGTCATTAATTCATTCGGTAACAAGGGCGGCGATGTCAGTGCTGCCGAGGTTGCAACAGCACGCGGTGGCGACATGGTCGTGGAACCGGGTGATCACCCGGTCTCAGCCGGCACTGAAATGTCCTATGGCGGTGCGCCACTGGCCATTTCAGGCGAAGGCACCAGGAAATTTATCGATTCTGAAGGTCCCGGCATGACCCAGGAAGAGTTCGATGTGGCGACGAAGATCTTTTTCGAGCGCTGTGCCGGTTGCCACGGTGTGTTACGTAAAGGTGCAACAGGCAAACCCCTGACCACAGACATCACACGTCAAAAAGGTGCTGATTATCTCAAGGCGCTTATCACCTACGGATCAGCTGCCGGTATGCCCAACTGGGGTACTTCGGGCGACCTGAGTACTGAAGAGATCGATATCATGGCGCGTTTCCTGCAGCACGAACCACCCGAACCACCGGAATGGGGCATGCCGGAAATGCTCGCCAGTTATAAACTGTTCGTCAAACCTGAGGACCGCCCCACCAAGCCCCAGCACGATCTTAATATCGAAAACTTCTTCGCAGTCACTTTGCGTGATGCCGGGCAGGTTGCCATTATCGATGGCGATACCAAAAAGACGGTTGCCATCATCAAGACCGGTTATGCCGTGCATATTTCCAGGCCATCGGCTTCAGGCCGTTACGTGTTCACCATTGGCCGTGACGCAAAGATTGACATGATCGACCTGTGGATGAACCCACCCCAGGTGGTTGCTGAAGTCAAGGTAGGCCTTGAGGCCCGGTCAGTCGAAACATCCAAATACAAAGGTTACGAAGACAAGTATGCCATCGCGGGCGCCTATTGGCCGCCGCAGTACACCATCATGGATGGCGACACATTGAAACCTCTGAAAGTCGTTTCCACGCGTGGCATGACCGTTGATACACAGGAATATCATCCTGAACCTCGTGTCGCTGCCATCGTGGCATCGCATGAATATCCTGAATTCATCGTCAACGTCAAGGAAACCGGCAAGATTCTGCTGGTGAACTACGAAGACATCGATAACCTCAATGTCACCGAGATTGGTGCCGCCCGTTATCTGCACGATGGAGGCTGGGACTCAACCCACCGCTACTTCCTGACTGCTGCCAACAAGTCCAACAAAATTGCGGTTATTGACTCCAAGAAGCGCAAACTGGTTGCGCTGACCGACGTCACCAAGATCCCGCATCCTGGCCGTGGCGCCAACATTGTTGATCCCAAATACGGTCGTGTCTGGATCACCAGCGCGTTGGGCAATGAAAACGTAACTTTCCTCGGCACCGACCCGGAAGGGCATCCGGAACATGCCTGGAAAGTTGTGCGCACACTGGCAGGCATGGGCGGTGGTTCGTTGTTCGTCAAATCTCATCCAAAGTCAAAGAACCTTTGGGTAGATGCACCGTTGAATCCGGACACCAAGTTCTCTCAATCCATAGCCGTCTATGACGTCAACGACCTCGAGGCCGGTTTTGAGATATTGCCGATCGGTGAATGGGCAGATCTGGGTGAAGGGCCAAAGCGGGTTGTGCAGCCCGAGTACAACAAGGCTGGCGATGAGGTCTGGTTCTCGGTCTGGAATGGCAAGGAGCAGCAGTCTGCCATCGTGGTAGTAGATGACAAGACACGCACACTGAAAGCCGTTATCAAGGGCCCTGAATTTGTGACCCCGACGGGCAAATTCAATATCTATAACACAGTTAACGATATCTACTGAGTGACAATCGGCTGGCTGCAGAAATCTGCAGCCAGCCATTTGAAACAACTCTTTGAAGGAGTACCGTCATGAAAAAAAGAAATATCGCGGTCAGTGTTCCGGTAGCTTTGCTATCAACGCTGCTGACTGCGACCAGTTTTTCCGCCCTTGCCGCGGATAATCTGAAAGAATCAATCAGCCAGGGCAAGTTTGGCTACAGCTTCCTCTGGAGGCTGGAAAATGTAGATCAGGATCCACTCCCGCATGATGCCACTGCTATTCCCCTGCGGGCCCGCATTAATTTTCACTCAGCCGATTTGAACGGATTTTCGTTCAAGGCTGAACTTGACTATGTATTTAACTTCGGCGTGGACACCTTCAACGCCGGCGGCGGCAACACGCCCAAACCACCAGGCTACCCCGTGATTGCCGATCAGGGCGGTGAAGACCTGAACCAGCTCTTCCTGCAATACAAGACAGGCTTTGGCCAGTTCCGTCTCGGACGTCAACGCATCATTTATGATAATGCCCGTTTTGTGGGTAACGTCGGTTGGCGCCTCAATGAGCAAACCTATGATTCATTCTCATTCACGCAGAAGGCCGGCAGTGACTTTGAATTCAAGTATGCCTATATCGACAAGGTCAACCGGATCTTCGGCAATGATGTGCCCGCAGGCGAGCACGATCAAAACACCCACCTGCTCAACCTGTCTTACAAATTCGAGAATGCAGCCAAGCTGACTGCTTATTATTACGACATCGATAACAAGGATGTCGCCGCGTTTTCGAATACAACCTGGGGCCTGCGTTTTAGTGGTAAAACAAGCAACGACGGTCCTAAGTTTGGTTACACCTTTGAGTACGCAAGCCAGAAGGATAATGCTGCGAATCCGGTCGACTATAGCGCCGATTACTGGCGTGCCGATCTGTCATTCGCCTTTAACCGGGCAACTGTTTACGCCGGCTACGAATCACTTGGCGGCAACAGCAACATGCCGGGGCAGGCCTTCCGTACACCGCTGGCTACCCTGCACGCCTTCAACGGCTGGGCCGACAAATTCCTGGCCACACCCAATGCAGGCCTGACGGATACTTTCTTCGGCGTCAAAGGCAAACTGGGCCAATGGCAGTGGAACGTGTTGTATCACGATTTCTCCGCACAGTCTGGTTCAGCGAATTTCGGAACTGAGTTTGATGGTTTCATCAAGCGTAAATTCAAAGATCACTTTGGCATCCTGTTCAAGGCGGCGAGCTTCAGTGCCGACAGCCCGGCCTATGGTGATACAACCAAGTTCTGGGTGCAGCTGACTGCCAATTATTAACCGTTTAATCATCAGTCTCTCCACAGGCTGATATTCTTAACCCGGGCCCCCGTACCGGGTTTTTTTTGCCTGCGATTTAGAAAGCCGCGCTGTTGACCCAGAAGTGCACCACAATACTGGCAGCGTAACCCAGCGCGATCGCCCAACTCCACTTCAGGTGGGAGAAGAACGTGTAAACGCCTCGTGCCTGACCCATAACGGCCACCCCGGCGGCGGAACCAATGGACAACATTGACCCGCCAACACCTGCGGTCAGCGTAACCAGCAACCACTGCCCCTGGCTCATGTCCGGCGCCATTGCCAGCACGGCAAACATCACCGGAATGTTGTCCACCAGCGCTGAAGCGATACCGACCAGGATATTGGAAACCGTCGGACCCAGGCCGCTGTACATCAACTCGGAACCGATAGCCAGATAACCGAATGCACCCAGGCCACCGACACTCAGGATTACGCCATAGAAAAACATCAATGTATCCCACTCGGCTTTTTGCAGGCTCGCATAAATATCATAAGGGGCTTCGCTTTCCTTATTGGCACTGGTGTGGATGGCTTCGCTGCCGAGCGCTGATTCCTCCCGCGGCCCATGCGGCACATGTTCGTGCTGTCGCCGCTTGAGGTAATACCCGAACAGCTTCAAAAACCCCAGGCCCGTCATCATGCCTATCACCGGTGGCATATGCAGGTAGTTATGCACAGAAACCGCCATGGCAATGGTCAGGGCGAACAAGCCGACAACCATCCAGGCACCATGTTTCAAGTGCGCTTCTTCATGCATCGGATCAGGTTTGCCTGAAGGCAGGGCAAACGACAGTATGCTGGCCGTTACCAGCCAATTGACAGCCGATGGTGCCAGCAAGGCAAAGAATTCATTGAACTGCACATACCCCTTTTGCCAGACCATCAGCGTGGTGATATCGCCAAACGGGCTAAATGCACCACCGGCATTGGCGGCAACAACGATATTGATGCTGGACAGTGCCACAAAACGATGATTACTGCCGCCGACAGATATAATCACAGTGGCCATGAGCAGCGCCGTGGCCAGGTTGTCGGCAACCGGTGACATCACGAAGGCCATGCCCCCGGTGATCCAGAATATTTTTCGCAGCGAAAATTCCTGATTGACCAGCCATGCACGCAACACTTCAAAAATACCGCGCTCTTCCATTGTATTAATGAAAGTCATGGCCGCTAACAGAAACAGGAACAACTCTGCAAACTCAAGCAGATTATGGCGCACCAGTTCTTCCGCAGTGCTGGTGTCTCCGGCAGCAGCATAAGCGAAAGCCACCAACATCCAGATAAACCCTGCAGCCACGATCACCGGCTTGGATTTACGCAGATGAATGTTTTCTTCGAGAATGACGAGAATATAAGCGCCAACGAATATGGCAACAGCCAGCAGGCCGGCCCAGTGTGTGGTCAAATCCATACTAAATTCTCAAATACATTCAAAATCATTGAGACTGGTCGGCCTGCAACGGTCTGGCCAGCCATGTTTTCTCCAGAAATCCACGTAACCAAGTTTTTCTACCCATTCTTTGAAACGTGGATCCCGGCGCAAGGCCACACCCCAATTATTCCATAGCAATGCGAGCGTTTGCGTTTTTTTAATGTCATTGACCAGATCAATGCCGAGATCAAAGGCTTGTGGAGAGCCCAGAATTAATAGTGCTTCAAAACTGACCAGTTCGTCCAGGTCCCCTCGCCTGGCGGCTGTCACTATGGTTTGTGCCCGCTGTACGGAACTTTCCGGGTATTCCAGGGCGTCAATGACCATATCTGCGTAGACTGCCGGCAATATGCCTGAGCGCAATCGTGCATCACGTAACAACTCACGTGCGCGCGCATAGTCCCCGGTGTAAATGGCAGCCAGGCCAAGGTTGTAATCACGGTAAGCAAAATCATCAAGGGTGCGCAATATTTCTGCTGACTCTTGCGGGCGGCCGGAAAAATTCAGGGCGGCTGCCAGCGACCAGCCGATGTGCTGGTTCATCGGATCGCGATTATAGGTTTCTTTCAGTTCATCTATGAGGTCTTGAAAATACCCCAACCGGATTTGCAGCGTGGCTTGCCAATGAACGATATTGGAATCATTGCTGCCAATCAGCCGGATCTGCTGGAACAACGCGGTAGCCTGCTCAATTTCACCGCGTGCTGAATGAATGGAGGCCAGCACGCCCAGGGCGTCGGTTGAGTTTGGGTCAATTTCAATGGCAAACTGGGCACTTGCCTCGGCCCGTTCGAGGTAGGCCTCCTGGTCAAGCGACGAATCATATGATGTAAGCAACCAATAAGCCGCCGCAACGCCCGCATGTGCACGCGCAAATTTTGGATCAAGTTCAATCGCCTGCCAGAAAAGCCTGACGGCTTCTTTCAAACCCTCGGTGCGTAGCTGTATCCGGTCATTCAGCAATTTGCGACCCTTCAGATACAGCGTAAATGCTTCAATATCATCGGTGGTGTCCTTGCGGGAATCCGGTCTTTCACTTTCGTCCAGGATCAGTTGCAACGAGGCAGCAATGCTGGCAACTATGTCGTCCTGCACCGCAAATACCTGGTCAAGGGTTCGGTCGTAGTTTTTCGCCCATATGTGATAGCCGTTGCGGGTGTCTATCAACAGTGCAGCAACACGAATCTGATCACCTTCATGCCGGATACTGCCTTCCAGAATAGTGCCCACCCGCAGGTCATCAGCGATTTCCGTCGCTGTTAATGATGTGTTACGGAATGAAAATGACGACGTGCGGGCAGCTACATGCAAACCATCGATGCCGGCGAGCATGTTAATCACGCCCTCGGCAATGCCGTCACCGAGGAACTGGTGGTCTTTTCCCTCGCCCAAATCAACAAACGGCAGGACCGCAATTGAGCGGCGATCGTAAGCGACCTGCTGCTGTTTCTCATCAGTTGCATTCTCACTGACCCCGGCATCAGCAGATTCATGACGTGCGTTCTGGTAACCCTGGTATAAAGCCAGTACCGCGACAATGCCAAGCAGCCAATATGAGACGGTTCGAATGATACCGGAACTTAGCTGATACCAACTGCGCCCTGCTGGCGGCCCGGCTGCAGGTTTCTCCGGCTCACTGTCAACACGTGTCACCGGAACATCCAGGCGATAGCCGCTGCCACGAATGACGGTGATATAGGACGCCTGGCTATCGCCTTCCCCAAGTGCTTTGCGCAGTAACAGCACACGTTTGTTAATCGTGCCTTTGTCGACGACCAGGCCGCTCCAGACTTCCTCTTCCAGCATTTCTGTGGACACAACATTGGGTGCATGCCGCGCAAGTGAAAGCAATAACTTGAAAGAAAGCCTCGGAACCGGCACGGTCGACCCGTTACGCGTAACTTCCTGCGTACCGGCATCCAGTAACAGGTCGCCGATGCGATAGCATTCAAAACTCACCACAATCTATTCCCAGCCGATGCTGCTCGAGTTGTGTCCCAGGGGGACTAATCCTAACCGATCTTTAAACGTTCCGTAAATCTTCTGTCAATCTTCCGCCGGTAAGTCTCCTTATGTGCGGTCAGGTCATCTATATTGACTGCGTGCGCTTTGGGCAGATGGAAAGCAATTATTAACCAATCGTGAAAGCCGGGCACATTTAAAAGAATAAAAAGTGCTGGGATAGCTGCCTTTATCGCAGCTATCCCAATTTTAATAATCACCCCGGTTCCCCATTTTCAGTTGGATCTCTTCCCCCCCTGAACTGGCTGATGCGGGAACCGGGTTTTAAAAATTCTCACGGTTTTCTTTGCCTGGTTGCTTTCCAGCCGGCCTAATCAGTTTATAATCTGCTCTTCCAAAACCAACCCGTTCGCCTGATCTTGAAAGCACACAAAATAATAACTGTCTTCTTCTCCTTCAGCTTGCTGTTTCTGTCTGCATGCGCTTCTCTTTTGCAGTCGGCGACAAACAGTATGGCCACCAATCTCAGCGCAGCTATCATGAATCAGGATGATCCGGAAACTGTTCGCGATGGTGCACCGGCCTACCTGTTGATGCTGGACAGTTTTGTTGAGGGCTCACCGTATAACGCCACGATGCTGAGTGCCGCCGCCGAGCTGTACGCCGCCTACGGTGTGTTATTTGTAGAAGATGACCGGAGATCCGACCGACTGACATCGCGGGCTCTTTCCTACGGCCAGCGGTCTCTTTGTGCCAGTAATCAATCAGCCTGTGGTATGGATGATCTTTCTTTCACAGAATTTGAGAACATTCTGGACAAACTGGGTAAAAAAGATGTCCCCAGCCTGTTTACCATGGGTCTGAGCTGGATTGCTTATATCAAGGTTCACAGTAACGACTGGGGAGCCCTGGCTAAACTCCCCCGGGTTGAGTCCACTTTAAAACGCGTACAGGCACTGGACAAGCAGTACAAAGCCATCCAGGTAGAGCACTTCCTTGCCGTTTTGAATACCATCCGACCACCCGCATTGGGGGGGGATTTTGTAGCAGGAAAGGCACATTATGAGCGTGCACTGGCCTTGTCAGGTGGTTTGGACCTGTCCATCAGCGTCGATTATGCTCGCTATTACGCCCGCACCCTGTACGACCGTGAATTACACGACCGATTGCTGAAAAATGTTTTGGCAGCGAATCCCAAACAGGATGGCTACACGTTGTTTAATATGCTGGCGCAACGCGACGCGCGGCAATTGCTCGATTCGGCCGATGAATATTTTTAAGGAAACGGTAAATTCATGAACGCCCAAACCGATAAAGGATCACTTGCCAAAAAATTCGGTGCTGCCTTGCTGTTATTTCTTCTGGCCTCATCCGTTGACGCCCAGACGATTAAAATTGCCACGCTCGTGCCGGAAGGTTCACCGTGGATGAACGCCATGCGGGCCGGTGCCGCAGAGATAGGGGACCGCACTGACGGGCGCGTAAAATTCAAGTTCTACGGCGGCGGAGTGCAAGGCAATGACAAGCAGGTGCTGCGTAAAATGCGCATCGGCCAACTCCACGGCGGCGCTTTTACATCCAATGCGCTGGGTGTTTTTCAGAAGGACGCGCAACTCTACGCCCTGCCCATGCTGTTCGACAACCTTGAAGAAGTGCAGTATGTGCGCGCGCGGATGGATCAAAAATTGCGCGACCTCATTGAACAGGCCGGCTATGTCAACTTCGGCTTCGCCGGTGGCGGCTTCGCCCATATCATGTCAAAAAAACCGATTGCCAACCTGGATGATTTGCAGGGATTGAAAGTCTGGATTCCAGATGGTGATGTCATGTCATATGAGGCCTTGCGGGCATTGGGTGTTTCGCCGGTCACGATGCCGCTGACCGACGTGCTGACCGGCCTGCAGACAGAGTTGATTGATACCATCATGGGCCCGCCTGCCGCCACCATCGTCTTGCAGTGGAATACGGCTGTGAACTATATCACCGACCTGCCACTGGCCTATATCGTTGCCATGCTGGTCGTTGAGAAAAAGGTTTTTAACCGCTTGCAGCCTGCTGACCAGGCCATTGTTCGCGAGGTGATGGAACGCGTTTACCGGGGTTTTGACGAGCAAGGCAATGCGGATAACGAGGCGGCCTACAAAGCATTGCTCGATGACGGCATGAAATCAGTCGAACCCGACCAGGGCCAGGTCGAGACATGGCGCCATGTTATCCAGGAATCCAACCATAAGCTGGCCGATGAAGGTGTGGTCAGTGCGGCATTACTGGCTGAGCTTGAGTGCTATGTCAGCATCGTCCGGACGGGCAATACGGCGCAAGACTGCAGCCAGTGAGCCGCAGCGCCACCTTCTTCAGGAAACTCGAGAAAGCCGGAACCTTTGCGGAAGACGCCGTCCTGCTGATCATTCTGATCAGCATGATACTGCTGGCGGGAACACAGATATTTCTTAGAAACTTTTTTGACTACAGCCTCTTCTGGGGTGACGAAATGCTGCGCATGATGGTGCTGTGGCTGACCGTGGCCGGCGGCCTCGCTGCCAGTCGCATGGACAGGCACATCAGCATTGAAGTACTGGACAGGTTCCTACCGGCCGGAATGCAGGTGGTTGTAAAAGTGATTATCGACTTGTTCACAGCGGCCATTTGCGCACTGCTCAGCTGGTACAGCGCACGCTTTGTGATGGGTTCATACGAATTCGGCGACACGCTGATGATAAACACACCCGCGTGGATGCTGCAGATCATCCTGCCCATCGGTTTCGGGCTGATGGCATACCGCCACCTGGTTTTCGCCATCAAACGCACGTTTAATCGGGCCGACAGCCCGACCGGCAGTGAGCACAGCCAATGATTGTCGGGCTCATACTGGTGCTGTTGATCTTGCTGGGCGCACCGCTGTTTGCCATTATCGCCGCGGGTGCTTTCTGGAACTTTTACCAGGCTGATATTGACCTGCAGGCCATTATCATTGAATTTAACGGTATTGCTGAAATGCCGATACTGCTGGCCATTCCGCTGTTCACTTTCGCCGGCTACCTGCTGAGCGAAAGCAATGCACCCAGACGCATGGTTCGTTTGACTTCCGCCTTGCTCGGCTGGATGCCGGCCGGCCTGGCGGTCGTATCGCTGGTGGCCAGCGCTTTTTTCACCGCGTTTACCGGTGCATCCGGCGTCACCATTATTGCGTTGGGTGCAATTTTGTTCCCCGCCATGAAGCAGGCAGGCTACCCGGAAAAATTCAATCTCGGACTGGTCACATCAGCAGGCAGCCTCGGTCTTCTGTTTGCGCCATCCCTGCCACTGATTTTATACGGCATAGTGGCTGAAGTGCCGATCGAAAACCTGTTTCTCGCCGGCCTGTTGCCAGGCTTCCTGATGTTGCTTATTTTGTCTGGATACAGTATCTGGAAAAACCGTGCGATTCGTACGCCATTGGGTGATTTCTCGTGGCGCGAAGTGCGCGCGGCCGTGCGTGAGTCGATTTGGGAGATACCGCTTCCAATCGTCGTACTCGGTGGAATCTACAGCGGCTATTTTGCGATTTCCGAGGCTGCCGCCGTAACGGCCCTGTACGTCCTGATCATTGATGTGGTGGTGCTGAAAGAGGTGTCGCTGCGCAAGTTGCCGTCAATCGTCCGCGAGTCCATGATCCTGGTTGGCGGCATCATGATGATACTGGGTGTTTCACGGGCATCCACCAATTTTATGATTGATGCGGGCATACCGCAGCAACTGCTGGGCTGGATCAGTGGGTTCGTCACCGGTGAAATTGCATTTATGGTGATGCTGCTGGTGTTCCTGCTGCTGCTCGGTGCGATCCTGGATGTATTTTCAGCCATTGTGCTGGTTGTACCGCTGATACTGCCGGTGGCCATGCAGTTCGGCGTGAACCCGGTGCATCTGGGAATTGTTTTTCTCGCCACCATGCAACTGGGTTATATCACACCACCGGTAGGGCTGAACCTTTTCATCGCAGGTTACCGCTTCGACCGACCGATCGTGGATATCTATCTGTCCACCTTGCCGTTTTTTATATTTCTGCTCTTTTCTGTCATTCTGATCGCGTTCTGGCCGGCCCTGTCGCTGGTGCTTCTGGGTTAGCTGCCAGCCGGTTTTGGCTGAATGAAAACCCGACAAGGCTGAATCTTACCCAGGTCAGGCTTTGTTAATCTGATCGCGCAGCGCCTTGCGCTGAAGTTTGCCGACAACGGTTTTTGGAATCTCATCGACCCGGACGACCTTGCGTGGTTTTTTGTAGGACGCAACGCGTTCTGTGACGAAATCAACCAGCTCTGAATCTGTCAGAGTGCTGCCCGGCCTGACTACAACCACAGCAGTTACTGCTTCAATCCAAAGCGTGTCAGGCGTGCCGATAACAGCACATTCCAGCACCGCGGGGTGTGCCATGATCACGTCTTCGATCTCGCGCGGATAAACATTATAACCACCCGTAATGATCATATCGGAGGTGCGGTCGCGAAGATAAAGAAACCCTTCTGCATCGAACTGGCCCATGTCGCGCGTGCGCAGCCACCCGCCCTCCATGATCATGCTGGCGTTCAGTTCCGGTGCATTGTGGTAGCCGGCCATCATGGCAGGGGCGCGTACGGCAATTTCACCAATTTCGCCTTGGGAAACGTCCTGGCCGTCCTCATTAACGAGCCGTATCTGCACATCGAGGGCCGGTAGCCCACAAGCCCCGAGGCGTTTGCCCCGGTGGTGCTCCGGGCGCAATGTCGTGATGCATAGTGGGCATTCTGTTTGCCCATAATATTGCCAGAAACGCTCACGTCCCCACCATGCCATTGCCTTTTCCAGCACCGGCAGCGGCATCGGTGAGGCACCGTAAATCACCTGGCGCAAACGACTGATATCCATCGTTTTCATGTGCGGTTGTTCCATCAACATCTGCAACATGGTGGGCACCAGGTTAATCGCCGTTACAGCCGCCGACTCGATTAATCGGAGATATTGACCGGGATCAAACGAGGGCATGATGAGGGTGCAGGCACCGCGCAGCCAGAAAGGCAGAACAAAAACACCGCTGGCATGAATAAGCGAGGCTGCATGCAGCATGACGTCGTCACGCTCAACCTGTATGAGATTCAACAATACGTTTCTGCAGATGCCCGCGTAGGATGCCTGGGTATGTTGCGCGGCCTTCAGCGTGCCCGTCGTACCCGAGGTGAAAAGGGTCAGAATGATATCGTCGGCAGCAACTTTGACCTGCGGGTCGTCAACACTCATTTTCCCGGCACTGACCAGCAGGTCACAACCTGCTTGCGTCGCTGCCCCAAGACCCAGGCAGGTCAATTCCGGGAAAGCCGTTTTCAGGTCCTCGGCCCGTTGCACAAGGTCTGCGCCATGAATAAAAAACCGGCAATCCATTTCGGCCAGCATTTTGCGCTGCTCATCAAATGACAGTCTGGAGTTGAGCGGTATGCGATTGACCCCAGCCTTAACACAGGCAAATTCGAGTGGCACGCTATACAGTCCGTTATCCACTAACAAGGCAACCTGGTCGCCGCGTTTCACACCCATTGAGATGAGCGCATTGGCAAACTGATTCGCCAGTTCATCGACTTCGCGGTAACTGTGCCGTTCTGAGCCAAAGATAACTGCGACACGCTCAGTATGCGCGCGCGCACCCTGTCTGATGAGATCAATATAAAGAGGCGACATGGATAGCCTCTGCATGGTTATTTGTCAAAACTGCCGTGGCGACCGGCACCTTGTGCAAAATGGCCGGCGCCGGACAGACTTTCTTTTTCAATGATCGGATACCCGGCCGCCCCTTCCCGGCACAAAGCCTCCGCAAGCTCATAATCCCACTGTGCGTACACAGACCCACGATCTGCCTTCAGGCAGGCTTGCGGAAAGGCGGCTATCTGGCGAGCCAGCTTCACGGCAGCAGGCAGTGCCTGACCTTCCGCCTCAATCCGGTTGACGAGGCCCATTTGCAAAGCCTCAGTGGCATCGACCGGGCGACCCGTCAGGATCATGTCCAAAGCACGTCCCTGACCGATTATGCGCGGCAGACGAACCGTGCCTCCATCGATCAGGGGGACACCCCAGCGTCGGCAAAACACACCGAAAACGGCAGTCTGATCGGCGATCCTTAAATCACACATGAGCGATAACTCCAGCCCTCCGGCAACGGCATAACCTGCCACAGCGGCAATGGTCGGCTTCGACAGTGCCATGCGCGTCGGCCCAAGGGGCCCCGGGCCACGACCGCTCGATTCCACTTGCGGGCCATGTTCAGCGTGGCCGATACTGGTCAGGTCTGCCCCGCTGCAAAAATGCCGGCCTGCACCTGTCAGGACCGCGATCCGCAGGTGTTCATCGTCTTCAAATGCCCGGAACGCATCGTGCAACATAACCCCCATCGGGCCATCGATCGCATTGCGTTTTTCCGGGCGGTTAAGCGTGATGATGCAAACCTCGTCATCACGTTCATAGAGAACCGGTTCATGTGACATAACTCGATCCTTGTTACCGTCCAACCCAATCCATATTTAACGCACTTTGCTCATCCGGGATGACGGCTCCAGCGGGCCAGGATCCACTGCTGCCGTGATGGCAGCCCACTCCTGATAACGGGCGTCCAGAACCCGGTAATCTTCTTCATCATCCACGTCCAGACTCAGTCCACCATATGGAGTCACTACGATTTTGACCGGGCCGCCCACTATCTCAGAGATACTTTTTTCTACTCGACTCTCAGTATTGCCTGCCTTCAATCGCCGGTACAGACGCCCCTTGCCCCCGGAAAGCATCAAAGTCAGTTGAATGCGTATGGTCAGCCATGCAGAATGCCAGCCATGGGGACGCCTGAAAAAGCTGTAAACCAACGCGACCACGTTGCGCCAGTCCTTGGCCTTGCGGTATGAAAAACCAGTTTGCAGGATCTCCTGATGAGACAGGTTTCGCGGCCGTCCTACATATATGTTGGCCAACCGTAAACGTCCGCCGGCCAACTCAACAAAAGGCCGTTTAATCCCTGGTTTATCTCCATCCGGATAGAATGGCTTCACGCCAGGCTCATCAACCACACCAACCAACATTGCCCACGAATGGTCAGATTCATTGTCCAGCCGTGCACAGCGGGCGATAAAATCATCCACGGCACGCCCGGTAACCAGTGGCAAATCACAGGATATAATCAGTAATGGTCGTTCTTTGACCGGCATGACAGCGTCATTTCGATGGCTGTCTTCTGATGCCTCAATGCCGGCCCAGCAATTGGTCAGCATTTTCCCGCGCTGGGCAATCACCTTAACGCTGGATGGATAATCGGCCAACTCTTCAAGCAGCTCCCGGGCAGGCCCCACGACAAAAATCTGGCCGATGTTTTCCGCCTCTATCAGGGCGTCGACCACATAGCGGAGCAGAACCTGCTCACCCACTTTCAGAAAAGCCTTGTTGCGACCGGCGATCAACCGTTTGGGGTTTTGGTGGGTTCCGGCAAGCACGACCGCATCCAGCGGAAACGGATAGGCCTCCACTGACCGGAGTTCCGGCTTGCCCGAGTGTTGCTCTGCCTCGGGTGTGCTTTGTTGTACTTCGGGTTGCATCATGGCCTGTTGATCTGTTTCCCCACACCAGGATTTTATAGACTTGCGCGTTCACATTAAAGCGCAACAGGTCAGTAACAGTATTTTCCGACCGCCAAACTGGGTTATTCTATGAGCGACGGTAAAACCGTTTCAGATCCTACACAATAACCTTTATGAGGGAGGATACATATCGTGGAGCTTGCTTTATTTAGCGAAAATTCTCTGGCCTTTCTGACGCGCTGGGTGCATTTACTTGCAGGCGTAACCTGGATTGGGCTGCTGTACTATTTTAATTTTATCCAGGGTGAGTATTTCAAACAGGCCGATGGCGGTGCCAAGTCTGATGTCATACAGCAATTGGTACCACGCGCGCTCTGGTGGTTCCGCTGGGGTGCAATGTTCACTTTTTTAAGTGGTGTATACCTGCTTTATCTCAAGCACCTCAATGGCATGGGTATCATGATCGGCGTCACCCTCGGAACAATTATGTTCCTGAATGTATGGCTGATTATCTGGCCCAAGCAGAAAATCGTCATTGCTTCAGCCAAGCAGGTTGCTGCCGGTGGTGAAGCATTGCCTGAGGCCGCCGCTGCACTCGGTAAAGCCGGTCTGGCGTCGCGCACCAATACCCTGTTCTCAATCCCGATGCTGTTCTTTATGGCCTCCTCTGTGCATCTTGGACAGTTACAGACTTCAATACACAACGCGAGCACTGCTTCCCTGGCGGTGATCTACGGGCTTATTGCCTTGCTCGCACTCAACGGTGTGGCTGGCAAAACCGGACCCATTACGTCAGTTAAGGGCGTGGTAAGCAGCGGTTTCGTATTGACTGCTGTTTTTTATCTGCTGATTGAATTGCTGTAAAAAAGTATTTCTAAAGCAAAACCCGGAGCAGTTGCTCCGGGTTTTTAATTTTCCAAAAATATTTCGTATTATTTTTAATCAATTTCATTCGCTTTATCGCAAAGTAAAAAAAGTGTAAATTTTAAGATGTTTTTCTATTCATGCAGTTGTAATTTTTTACTCATGCAGCTGTTGAGAAATCCATTCTAACTACCCCTTTTAGGCCTTTGACAATTACCCCGCTCAGGAGTAACTTTAATTCCCCGTTACATGAAACCCACCAGCCGAAAGGTTGGGATCGCAGGAAGAACGGAGACGGTCGAAAGACTGGATTTGGACGGAATGCGAGTCTACCGGAAGGCCGACCCGCCCGAAGGTGGAGAGGGTGGAAGAAAACGGACAGCGTCCAGGTGGTACAGGACGCGTCACCCGGACCGGGTTCTGCCAAGAGAAGCGGTCGTACCATAAGGGTGACTCGATAGGAAAACGCGATTCCTTGAGATAGACGTGAAATACGTCGATAAATAAAAGCGGGAGGAAGGCCCGCGACCAGAAACCGAAGGGCAGAACAGATCGGAACTGGACGAAGTTGGAAAGGCCTAGGAGGATCTGCAGTCCACCAGAAGCGGAGTTCCTACACTTCTACGACGAGGGAGACGCAAGTCTCCCTCGTTTTTTTTGCGTTTAAAAAAGTGATGAAATAAACTTGGTCATCCAGCGGTCATTACATCTGTTGGTCATAACATCAATCGATAGGGCAAAAGGCGGGGAGTTACAGTTTGCAAGACCCGATCATCCGAATCAGCGACCTGGTATACAGGCGTGGCAGCAAAGTCATTCTGGACAATGTCAGCATGGACATCAAACGTGGCAGCATCGTGGCCATCATGGGTCCGAGCGGTGTTGGCAAGACAACCATTCTGCGTTTGATATCCGGTCAGCTACACCCAGACAAGGGCACGGTGGAAGTCAATGGAAAACTGATTTCCAGTCTGTCGCGGCGCGAACTGTATGAATGCAGGAAAGACATCGGCGTCTTGCTGCAGGATGGGGCCCTGTTCACCGATCTGACCGTGTTTGAAAACGTCGCCACCCCGCTGCGGGAACATACCGATCTGTCCGAAGAGGAAATACGGGATCGTGTTATTGACAAGTTGAACTCGGTCGGCATGGCCAATACCGGCGACCTGATGCCACACAGCCTTTCCGGGGGAATGGCCCGGCGTGTCGCGCTTGCGCGTGCGGTCATCATGAACCCCAAGATTGTATTGTTCGATGAACCCATGACCGGGCTGGATCCCATTGCCATGTCTACCGTCAGTCGACTGATAAGAACAACCAACGACCAGCTGGGTCTAACCAGCGTCATCGTCACACATAATGTATACCAAATGAATAAGCTGGTTGATTACTGCTTCATCCTCGCCTCTGCAAAATTAATTGCCGAAGGCAGCCCCCAGGCGTTGATGCACAACCGCGATGCCGCCGTCAGCCAGTTCATGAACGGTGAAGTCGAAGGCCCTTTATCCTTCAGCCTCCATAACCACCCGGCCAGCGCCGGCGCCCACTGACGCCAACGATGTCACAAGACTCGGTTAATAGAGGGAAACTGCTGGCACCGCTGGCCGAAACCGGCCGTTGCGGTATTTTCCTGTTACGTATGCTGGGCAGTATCAGGTTTGAGCGTGAACTGTTGATAAGCACCTTACAGCAAACCTACCTGATCGGCGCCCGTTCACTGGTCATCATCATGATTTGCGGATTTTTTGTCGGCATGGTGCTGTCGCTGCAATCCATCAATGCCTTGCAGCAGTTTGGCGCCTCCGACCAGGTCAGCCTGCTGGTGGGTAAATCACTGTTCAGGGAACTGGGGCCGGTATTGACTGCCTTACTGTTTGCCGGCCGCGCCGGCACTTCGGTCGCTGCCGAGATTGGTCTGATGAAAGCCACCAGCCAGATTGAAGCCATGCAACTGATGGCCATTGACCCGGTGCGGCGTATAGCCCTGCCCCGTTTCCTGGCGGGTGTTATTTCGCTGCCCCTGCTGACTGCGGTGTTCAATGCTTTCGCCATCCTGGGCGCAGTGGTGTTTTCCATCGGTGTCATGGGCCTTGACCCCGGCGTTTTCTGGAGCAAGCTGCAGTCAGGTATTTATTTTGCCCAGGACTTTATGGGTGGTGTCTGGAAAAGCGTGGTCTTTGGCGGCCTCGTCAGCCTGATTGCGGTTTTTTTCGGCTACTATGCAAAGCCTACCGGCGAGGGTGTTGGTACGGCCACTACCCAAACTGTGGTAATGAGCTCGGTACTGGTGCTCATATTTGATTTTTTTATGACGTCGTTTCTTATTTAGGCGGTAACAGACTTCTAAGTATTGACAGGAATTATCATGCGTGCAAATTACAAGGTAGAGATGACCTCAGGTATTTTCCTGCTGCTGGGCGTGGCCGCCATGCTTTGGTTGGCTACGGAGGCAACCGACTATGGCATGCAGGTTGGCGACAACACTTACCAGGTGACTGCCCGTTTTTCAAACGTCGCTGATCTGAAAAACCGTGCGCCTGTGAAAATCGGTGGTGTCACAGTCGGCCTGGTGGAGCAGATCAGCCTTGACCCGGTAACATTCGAAGCCGTGGTGAAAATGCAGATTGACCGGCGATTCTCGGATATCCCCAGCGACAGCAGCGCTTCAATCCTGACCAGTGGCGTGCTGGGTGATCGCTATATTGGACTGGAGCCCGGCGGCGCCATGGATGCTCTGACAGACGGCGACCAGATACTGATCACCCAGTCAGCCGTGGTACTGGAAACTTTAATCAGCAAATACCTGTTCAACAGCGGCAAGGGGGAGACTAAATGAAAATCCGAACTCTGATGCTGTTGTTCGCCCTGACCTTTGTTTTTAGCAACGGCCTCAGCGCTCAAACAGATGCAGAAGACCCGGTTTCGCTGGTAAAAGACACCGCTGGCCGTATTTTTGCTGATGTAACTGAAAACTTGCAGGAATACACAGCCAACCCAGAGGCCCTGCAAACACTGGTACGCAAAGAACTGATGCCTTTGCTGGACGTAAAATATGCTGCACGCCTGATATTGGGAAGGGCCGGAAGGGGCCTCAGTGAGGAAAAAATCAATGAATTTGCGGTTTGCATGAGCAACTTGCTTGTCAATCGCTACTCCAAGGGTTTATTGTATTTCAGTAGCGAGGCTGCACTGCAGGTTTTGCCGCAGCGTGGCAAGCTGAATGAAAAACTCACACGGGTACGCACCCGCGTAAAATTACCCAAAGGTGGCGAAGCGCCGATAGATTATGCCTTCCATAAAACACCCGATGGCTGGAAGGCCTTTGATGTGATCATTGAAGGCATCTCTTATGTCACAACATTTCGTAACCAAATCATGCCGGAAGTGCAGGCCAATGGTATAGATAGCGTTATTAAACGCCTTGGCACCGGTCAACTGGCCCTGACTGAATAGAGCGTGTGATCATGCGAAAAACAACCTCCATACTCAGCCTGATCCTTGTCAGCGTGCTGCTGGTCGGGTGTGCCGGCACGCAAAACCGCCATACCGACCCGGAACATGACCCGTGGGAGGGCTTTAATCGCAAAGTCTACGCATTCAACGACGGGTTGGACAAAGTCGTTTTGCGTCCAGTTGCGGTGGGTTATGACAAAATCTTACCTGATCCGGTGCAAAACGGCGTCGGCAATTTTTTCAGAAACCTCGATGGTGTCGTTACTTTTGTTAACCAGGTCTTACAGGGCAAGGGTGCGCAGAGCGCCGATACCCTGGGCCGTTTCCTGGTCAATTCGACCATTGGTCTGCTGGGGTTTTTTGATGTGGCTACTAAAATGGGGATACCGTTTTATAACGAAGACCTCGGTCAGACGTTCGCTAAGTGGGGTTATACAAACAGCCGTTACCTGATGTTGCCGTTTTTCGGCCCATCTACCGTCAGGGACGGCGTCGGCCGTTATGCAGACAGTTTCTACCACCCGGTCGGCGTAGCCATCCACGGTCGCAATGAATGGGGTTACTGGATAGCCCGCGGTATTGATCAAAGAGCCAAATTCCTCGAGCAGGATTCCGAACTGCGCCAAGCCTATGACCCATACGTATTGATGCGTGATGTGTGGCTGCAAAACCGCGAGTATCAGATATATGACGGCGACCCACCACTGGCGGATTACGACCTGTACTTACAAGAAGACCCAGCAGAACCGGATTCTCATACCGGGAATTAACATCCCAAGCCAGATTTATCGAACCGGATTGGCGCGCGACACCTCTCTGGGATAAGCTTCGCTTACGATAAGGTGGGCAGAATGCATAATAAATTCCAATTGGTGTTTTTGCTGGCACTGCTGGTTCTG
>VAPH01050598.1_pt1 | contig 19466 bp, 23 predicted proteins | sample 3393861 | NCBI WGS metagenome assembly VAPH01 (sample SAMN08290439, study PRJNA428436) | hydrothermal vent metagenome | isolation source: Deep-sea hydrothermal vent chimney | place: Atlantic Ocean: South-mid Altantic Ridge | reverse complement strand
GTATCAGGAAGTGACAAGATTCCTCCGCTTCGGTCGGAATGACAAGCATATGCCGGAATAACAAACATATGTCGGAATGACAAGTATATGCCGGAATAACAAACATATGTCGGAATGACAAACATATATTGATCAGAGTTTCCTTATTTTAGAGCGCCGAACCGACTTATTGCTCATTGAATGACTCCTTCAAGGCGACGATGGGCATGTCATGATCCTCGCCCCAACGTTCCCAGTCCACCGCAGTGCGGGCCAGGAAATACTGTGCCAGATCTTTTTGTGTTAGCGCCGTTTGTTCCGGCGTGTTTACCTCCATAACCTGTTGCAAGTGCTGCCAGAAGTGGGGTTCCAGGGCGGCCAAAGCGATCCAGCCTTTTCGCGTTTTATAGAGATTGTATCCTGGCAAACCGCCACCGAGTTTTCCACCGGCCAGAGTCAGGCCGTAGTTCATCGGTTCAGCAAAAATCGCCGCCGCCTCAGACAGGGCAATTTGGCGGTAACCGCCTTTACCATTACGCTCACGGGCAAGTAGTAATGCCAGTGCAGCGCTCACGGTTTGCTCGGCACCAGCCAGGTCCGCGACCAGGGTGCGGGGTAGTGCTGGTGGATTGAGCAAGCCCAGGCGTGCCTGGTAGGTTAGGTCGTGACCTGGTAAATCGGCCTGTTGACCAGGGAAACCTACGATTGCTACCTGTGATAGCAGGGGGTGGCGTTGATGTAACGTTGGCCAGTCAAGGCCTAGCCGTGCCAGCGTGCCGGGGCGACTTGCAGTTAGCAACAAATCGCACGGTTTTAATAGTTGCGCGAGTCGTGAGCGGTTGGCGGAAGATTTAAGATCGAGCTGGATGATTTCCTGGCGCCGGGTCAGTGCCCGGTACCAGTCAGGACATACCTGCGCCAGTGGGTCACCTGATGGCGGTTCGATTTTAACGACACTGGCCCCGAGCTCGACCAAACGGGCAGCTGCTATCGGACCCGGTACGTTTAGTGCCAGCGTCAAGACCCGGAAATCGTGTAATGGTAATGTTGCGTCGTCGTCCATAGCTCTCCTGAATGACTTCTCCCTTTAACTGGACCTGATCACCACTAGCTGTTTGGCGAACCTCTGCGATGACAAACTTTTCCCGTAGGCAGATTTTTGGGCTTTGGTGCCCGCAAAAAACCGGGGTCAGATTGTATTGGGTCACGAGTCAGGCTGTCTTGATCACAAGCATAATCTTTTTTTTGCTTGACCTGAACCGTAGGTGCAGGGTGTACCTTACCTATATGTTGTTTATGGGGATATGTTTTTTACAGCGCAATTACAACAATGCGTGACGGGGTCAGATTATGACGGAAAAAGTGAATAAAACTCGACGGCGTCTGATAATCGCTACCAGTGTGTTGGGCGGGACCGGTTTGGCACTTGCTTCGGTGCCCTTTATCGCAAGTTGGAGACCGAGCGCCCGGGCCCGGGCCCTGGGTTCGCCGGTCGAGGTGGATTTTAGTAAACTCAAGCCAGGGCAGATGCTCACGGTCGAATGGCGCGGCCAGCCGGTGTGGGTTATATCGCGAACGCCCGAGATGTTGGCGACTTTGGACAAGATCGCAGACATACTGGTGGATCCAAATTCCAATGTGGAAAGCCAGCAACCGGCTTATACCAAAAACCTGTATCGATCCATCAGGCCAGAGATCATGGTAGTGATAGGTATCTGCACCCACCTCGGATGCGTTCCGACAGAGCATTTTCCTGTGGGTGAGGCATCAGGGATAAACGCCGACTGGCCCGGCGGCTATTTTTGTCACTGCCATGGATCCAAGTTCGACCTGGCGGGACGGGTGTTCAAGAATGTACCGGCGCCGACCAACCTGGTGGTGCCGCCTCATATTTTTTTGAGTGAAACAAGGGTCCTGGTCGGCGTTGATACTGACTTGAAGGGTCAAGCGCCTACGGCCTGAAACGGAGTTAGAAAGGTTTAGCGGGGTGTGATTCGATGTTAAAGAGCCGAGTGTCGGCAACGGCACCAGGTACAAGTACATCCTGCGACCCCAACATCCGGCGCCCGCCGACTTGAATGATATAAATGGTTTACCACCGGAAAACACAAGCGTTTCCAGAGGCGCCATCTGGTGTAACGATGTAACCAGCGGCGTCCGTCCGGGTTGTGTTGCAAGGCATGATCAATGCTCTTTAGCAGAATATTAAATCCCTTGTCTCCCAGGCGCTGATAAAAATAGCGATTCACCAATACTGCCCGAAGCTGGCCGCCCAGCCGTTTGCGCCACAGTGAGTCATAATCCCCTGGCCGGTCCGCAAGTAACGCCTGTGCCGCAAGTCTTCCAGAAAGCATGGCGTAGCGCATACCGAATCCCCAAAGGGCATCCTGAAAACCGGCAGACTCTCCTGCATAGAGCAAGTTGCCTTTACGGGCAGAACCGGGGTAAAGAAAATTAGCAGCACCCCCGGTGCGTCGGGGATTTTTCATATCCAGTTTTACCCTGGCCTGAAAAAATGCCAGGCAGCGCTCCAGGTATTGTTTTTCATTGTGAAAATCCGCGTACATCCATGACATTAACGTGCCACGTCCGCCCTGGATGAGCAGGTAAGCATAACCCCCGGGCGCCAGTTGGTTCGATAAGGCAACATAAGCACCATCGGCCAGGTCAGTTTCAAACAGGTAACCCACGCCTATGGCATCAGCCCCATGGGGACCACCGGCTTCAATTCCCCCAGCTGGTAGCTTGCGACAGGTTTCTCCAAAACGAATTTCTACCCCGGCGGCCAGGGCCTGTTCTTTAAGCCCGATATCAAGGGTGCCCGGCAGGGCGCCACGATGGACAATATAGGCCATGGGTTTTTCCGAGCGATAGATATGTTCTTGCCCCTCTGGATCAAATAACACAACTTCATGGAATGGCGTTGCAGAAAAATTTGCTGCAATCCCGAGACCGGCCAGTTCATCCAGGACATCACCTTCCGTCGTCCAGTTTTCAAGTCCCTGGAGGTCGCCATGAAAACGGTTGCCTACTTCAGTGTAGCGTTCATATACGATGACGCGGCGCCCGGCTTTGGCCAGTGTGATGGCTGCTGCCAAACCTGCCGGCCCGGCACCACTAATAGAAATTACACCCACATCCGCTTCCATTGATGACAAGCTCCTGTTGTTATTCTATTACTGATTACTCCCATTGCCATTATCCCTGATAATAGCACTGGGGTTGGTACGACTGGTTACCTTACTAAACCGTATGATTTTAAGATACAATCTATCCATGAACTATATTTTTGGCCGTGATGGAAATTGATGCTACAACAACTGTAGGTACCGTACTAAGAGACTATCCGGAATTGACGGATTGGTTCATGGACCTGGGGTTGTGTGGTTGCGGTCATGATTCAAGTATGATGTGGACAATGGCAAGGCTGGCCAAAGAAAAAGATATGAATCTTGCTTCGCTTCTTGAAGACATAAATAAAAAAATCGCCTGAAATTTTATCCACAAAAAACCAGGCAGGATTTACGAATCCCACCTGGTTCAAACTTACGTCCTTATCTTTTCCTGTTTACAGGACCGCTTATATCTTTTCCAGTTTCTTGAGTTTTTTCTTGAGCTTTTTCATTTCTTTATTCATCTTGGCAAAATTAAACCATTGCTCATTGGCAACAGGATACATCAGCGTGGAGCCATAGACCCTCCATGAGTCATCCCAGTTTGCAGGATTCTTGAAGCCAAGCAGCCTTAGCTGGAGATAAGTCAGGGTTGAACGCGTACCCGTCTGGCAGTAGGCGACGGTGCGTTTGTTTTTGTTCAGTTTGCCAAATACCTTGTGAGCCTGGTTTGCATCAAGGTAACCGGTAGGTTTCATTTTCCCGGTCTTCCTGTCTTTTTTCTGCAGCACGGTATCTACATGTGATTTATTCATGGTCACATTGGGTATATGACCACCCCTGATTGCCCGGATGTCCTTACCGTCATATTCCTTTTTTGTTCTTGAATCGATAAGTTGTACGTTTTTAATCTGGCCATTGGCAATTTTTACAATTTCACTTGTTGCGGCATACCTGCTGGAGACGACCTTGGCCTTGAATTTTTTAGGGCTCTTCTTAACCGGTTTGTTGTCGAGCCGGTTGCCCGCCTTGCGCCATGCTTCGATGCCCCCGTTGAGAACGTGGGTTTTATCGTGCCCGAGATACTCCATGATCCAGAATCCGACGGTGGCATCTGTCAAGGTCTTGATATCTCCATGATAAAAAACCACGTGGGTTTTATTGCCGATACCAACTTTACCAAAAAGTTTTTCATATTTTGAAGTATCCTGAAAAACCCTCGCGGTTTGGTCCCGCAAGGCCTTCTTGCAGCGTTTACCGAGGCTGATGGCGCCAGGAATATGGCCCTTGGCATAATCATCCAGGCCCCTGCAATCAACAACCGTCCAATTTGCTTTCTTGATGTTTTTCTTGACTTCATCTGGCGTGACAAGAAGATCAGGATTTGTCCAGCTCGACGCCGAGGCGACTCCTGCCCAACCCATAAGAAAAAGTATCAGAATTCCCATAGCAGAAATTCTCAATTTTCGTAACTTGTTCATGATCCACCTCCAGTTAACCATTTAAAATATCTCTAACCACTTTCCTGTTACTCATAACCGGCACTCACACATCGAGCATTGCCTCTCACAAAGTATTCTTTCTGAGCTGTCTGGTTGGGCGCAGAGCGTGTGTGACATCATCCAGGGTACTTTCACTTTCTCCATCTCACGCTCGACGACGGCTCCGGGCCGCCCCCCACCTTTTTACGAGACGCCTGCCCGGACAACCAAAATGCCCTTACTTCCAGTACTTGCAGGTCTCATTAGAATACCAATCAATGCCAAATGGAATGATGCATTTGCATCATTTTTCCCGGCACCAGGATGATGCACAATGCATAAAGCGTGATTTTTGCAGGCACTTTGGAGGTCACTGGAGTAGAGTTGGTATATGGAAAAATTTATCTCGGTAATTATTCCCAACTATCAAGGGGGCGCCACGATAGCCAGGTGTCTCGAAGCCGTATTTGCCTCCAGGTATCAAAACTTCGAGGTCATTGTGGTCGATGACTGTTCCAGAGATGACTCGGTCGAAGTGATAAAAAAATTCCCTTGTAAACTCATCCGTCTGGCCTCACATGCCGGTGCTGCACGGGCAAGGAATATCGGGGCCACTCATAGTAGCGGTGATATGATTTTTTTTACTGATGCCGATTGCCTGCTTCAGGAAAACACCCTTGCGCTTGTCAACCAGGCCATGTCTTCGGCAGACCCCAACACTGTTATTGGTGGCAGCTACACGTCTTTTCCATTCGACAACAACTTCTTTAGCCTGTTTCAGTCCGTTTTTGTAAATTATTCAGAGACCAGGGAAGTAGATCACCCTGATTATATTGCCACCCATGCAATGGTCATCAATGCCGAAAGTTTTCACAAGAGTGGTGGCTTCAGCGAGAAGTTCCTGCCGATAATTGAAGATGTCGACTTCAGCCACCGGTTGCGCGAGCAAGGATACCGGCTTGTTATAAACCCGGCCATCCAGGTGCAGCACATATTTAATTTTTCCCTGTATCGTTCTTTGTCTAATGCCATCAGGAAATCCATGTACTGGACCATGTACTCCATAAATTACGGCGATGTGTTTGTAGATTCCGGCACGGCATCCATAGGCCTGAAAACAAATGTAACTGCCTGGTTTGCCATTGGCTTATTTTTGCTTGCTTATTATTTAACAGGTAATAGTGTTCTCATATTACTCGTCTTATTGCTACTGGCCATCAACCTGTTTGTGAACAGGGGCTTGCTGACAGCATTTTACCGCACCAGGGGATTCAAGTTTGCGTTGGTCGCGACAGCTTATTACCTGTTGATCTACCCGGTGGCGGTCGGTCTTGGTGCGCTTGCCGGGTTAGCCAGGCACTTTGTTGGCAGGCGCGTATTACAGGAGAACACCTGATGTTTTCACCACTGCGCCATAGCGGTTCAATTCTCTCGAAAGGGCAAGCCGTTCAACTCACTTTTTTTGTCACCCGCAGGTGTAATGCCCGCTGTCCATTTTGTTTTTATGTAGACAACACCAGTAATGCAGAAAATGACAATACCGACGCAGCAGAACTTTCACTTGACGAAATTAAAAAAATATCGGCATCAATGGACAAACTGTTGTGGCTGGCATTCTCCGGTGGTGAGCCGTACCTGAGAAGGGATCTCGTGGAAATCAGCAGAGTTTTTTACGAACAAAACAGCCCCGTTTTTATGCTTTTTCCTACTAATGGCCTGATGCCAGATTTAATCAGAGATAAAACAGAACAAATTTTAAAATACTGCAAAAAGTCTGTGGTGACCGTCAAACTTTCCCTTGATGGCCTGCACAGCGATCACGATGTGTTACGGAACACACCGGGTAACTTTGATAAAACCATGCGCACCTATGAGCTGCTTGGCGACCTATTGGCGAAGTATGAAAATTTTGAACTGGGCGTCAATACGGTATTTTGTTCCGAGAACCAGGACAAAATGGATGAGATTATTGATTTTGTACAAACCATGGCCAATGTTAAAACGCATACTATTTCCATGGTGCGTGGCAACCTTGCGGATGCACACTATAAAGAAGTAGATCACGAAAAATACCACCGTGCGATTAACCGGCTTGAGAGCAATCTTAAAAACCAAACGTCGAACATATACCGGTTTCGTGGTGCCCGCCTGAAGGCGGCCCAGGATATTTTACAGCGGCGTTTGATCCACCAGACATTGCTTGATCGGCAAAGACAGATTCCCTGTTATGCCGGCAAATTAAACCTGGTATTGACGGAGACCGGGCAGGTGTACCCGTGCGAGATTTTGTCGACGAGTTTCGGTAATGTCAGGGATTATGACTACGACATGAAAAAAGTCGTTCACTCCGAAATGGCCCAACCCGTGCTGGATTCAATTGATAACAATCGTTGTTACTGCACACACGAATGTTATTTTATTACCAACATCCTGTTTAATCCGCGGTTGTACCCAACCCTGGCCAAAGAGTATGTGCAGATACAAAGCGCTCATCCAGCACGAGTTAGCACACCTCCTTTACGTTTGTGAAACAATTTAGTACCCGTCCAGAGCCAGAACAGGCTCTTGATACCCCTGATGGCGACTTTGCAATCATTCAGGGTTCTGATTTCCAATAGCCTTCTAAATAGAAAAACTGGCCGGGAGTAAAAGCGTCTGAATGCCAGCTGGCGCAGGGTCAGGATTTCATCGCGGGTCATGGAGTAGGGGACAAACGCCGCCGATTGATAGTTGCGATCCGAGAGATCGCCAGAGACCGACCCGAACTTGTCCAGGTTGTCATAGAGATAAGTGCCCGGGAAAGGCGTCAGGGCATGAAAGTTTGCCAGGTCGGCGTCCAGCTCGACGGCAAATTCAATGGTTTTTAAACCGTCCGCATAAGTTTCTCCCGGTGCGCCGAATATAAATGGTGTACTGACTTTTAATCCCACCTCTTTCGGTGCCCGCACATCCCGTCGTATCTGGTCCAGTGTAGTGGCTTTCCTGAGTGAATTAAGCGTTTTCTGGACACCGCTATCGGCACCAAACAGGATGGCCCAACAACCCGCGTCCTTCATGGCCTGGAGCAGGGTTTTGTCCACCTGGTTGATGCAGGCCGAGGCGAACCAGGTGAAATCAAGTTTTCGTGCCTTGATCTCGTGGCATATCTGCATGGCCCGATCGTAATCGGCGGCGAAGGTGTCGTCGATAAACTTGATCTCTCGGCATATCGCCATGGCCCGGTCATAATCGGCGGTAAAGGTATCGTCAATAAACTTGATTTCACGGTAACCCTGCTTGAGACAAAGTTCGATTTCCTGCAAAACATTTTCAACACTACGGAAGCGAATGCCACGCTTGCCACTGTTTCTGTTTTTGTCGATCTGGAAACAAAAAATACATCGCCTGTTACAACCCCGGGAAGTAATAAGAATGGTGACCGGTTTTCGTTTATAGGTTGCCGGCGGTGGCATATATTGATTCATATCGCCCAGCAGTTCCCGGGCAGGGAAGGGCAGTGCGTCCAGGTTTTCATTTAACGGCCGCGGCGGGGTTTTAATGATGTTCATCCCTTGCCTGAAGACCACCCCCCGTACCCCATGGGGATTTTTTCCGTGATGTAAGCTGGTCAGCAACTCGACCATAGTGATTTCCGCTTCGCCCGTGATCACAGCATTGATGTTGCGGCTTTCGTCGTTTAGACATTGTTCCTGCATGGCGATCGGGTAAGGCCCACCGACACAGGTAAATATTTTTTTATCAATCTGTTTAATGGCGTCGGCAGTTTTCACGGCCTTTGGCCAGCCGAAGGTGGTCGAATAAAGACCGGCAAAATCCGGCTTGAATTCTTTTACGCGCCGCAATAATTCTTCATGGGGCATGAAGGCACCGTTAAAAAATTTTACTTCATGACCGGCCCTGAGCAGACTGGCGCCCACGTACAGGGTACCCAGTGGTTGCCAGTAATTGATTTGTGAGGCAACGGTTTTGGAAGGAAATATTTCTTCAGGCGACCACGCCGGGTGGATTAGCACAACTTTCATGAGTCTGTGCCTGTCTGGAAAGTTTCATTCCTTCCCTGGTCGAGTAGTTCGGGGTTGAATAATTCGGGCTTGTTGGCCATCAAGGCTTCAGCGGCGCTGATACCGGACTCAAGGGTATGGTCCATGTTGTAGTAGCGGAACATGCCGCCCCGTCCAATCAAACGCAGGTTGTGAAACCGATCCAGATACTTGCATATCTTTTCCAGCTGTTTAGTGTAACCAACTTCGAATAACGGGTAAGCCCTGGGGATGCGTAACACCACCTTGTCGAGTACTTCGTGCCTTTTAATAAAACCCAGGGTGACGAGATTGCTAACGGTCTTCTCGGCCAGTTCCTCGTTACTGGCACTCCAGGTTTTATCGCCACGAAAACAGAAATGCTCGGTGACCAGCAGGGTCTTGCCCGGGGGCGCCATTTTGTTGCTCCAGTTTGTTGGCTCATGAATCCTGCCGAAGGGAATCTTTTGCTCCGGGAGATAGACCCAGGTCTGGTCGGTGACTCGCTCGCGGTTAAGCATGATGGTCACGATTACCAGGTCCCTGTATTTGAGTTTTGATGCGGCCTCAAGTATCTCTGTCGGTGGTCTTGGATGTAACAACTGCACCAGCGTGGCCACCGGTATGCTGGATATGAATTCATTACCACCGTGGTCACAAGCCTGGGCGTTCATTTTGTTATTAGCAGGGCCAGACCGGGTGGTGACATTTTCTATTCTGTTGCCATTATGATTAATCCGCACAACACGGGAATTGGTGAGCACGGTATTATTTTTTTCGATCTCTTGTTTCAGTCTGTTGGCTATGCGCCCGATACCCAGGGAGGGGTAAAGAAATTCACTTGCCAGGGTGTGCATACCGTTGTTTTTGCCACTGTATTTAAACAGCGCCTTTTTAATGGCCTTGCCAAGTGAAAGTTTCTGGATGCGCTGTTCCATCCACTCCATGCAAATCCGGTTACAATTTATGCCCCAGACTTTTTCGCTGTATTCCCTGAAATAAATATTGAACAGGGTGCGGCCGAAATGATGAACAACCCAGTCTTCAAGGGAAACGATTTTTTCATTCACAAATGGTTGTTTTAGTAACCCGGCCGTATATTCCAGGAGGATTCTTGAGGTCGTCGCAATGCCAAAGCCGGAAATGGCATTAAGCGGTTTTAACGGGTAGTCAAAATATTTGTCGCGCAGCAAGATCTTGCTGGATCGATTGACGACAAGTAATTCGTGCCCCATGATATTCCTGACCAACTGCTCTATTTTTGGTTTGTTTGTTTTAAACCGGTGACCCCCTAAATCGAATCTAAAACCGTTGCGGTTTATTGTTTTTGCCAGACCACCGACTGTTTTATCTGCCTCGATGACAAGAATATTTTTAGCGGAGCTGGAATTAGAAATACTTAAGGCATAACCGGCGCCGAGACCCGCAAGGCCGGCACCCAGGATGATCACATCATTTGTCTGGTTACGTCTGGCGTCCATGGGAGCACCTGGCATTACTCTTCCTGCAATTTTCGGTAGTACTCCTGGTCTTCTGCACTGACCCCCTCGATAGTTTCTTCGCCACCACCACCGCCATAACTGCCTGTCTCCACGGCCTCAAAAAACCCCGGTTCGACACCAGTGGTTGACGATATGCTGTAACCTGCGAGAAAACCCAGCAGTCCCGTTATCAGCGCGATTAACGCCCAGATTTTGTTTTTCAATACTCTGCTCCTTTATCCACAGTCGTGTAGATCTGTACTATTTTATTCGTCTTTAGACAAATCGCGGTAATACTGTGCCATGTCCTTGTCCAGATTTTGTACCTCCTGAGCCTGTCCTCCTTTACCAGTTAACATGCCTGTCTCTACCAGGGGCGGAAGACTATAGCCCATCAGGAATCCAATAAAGCCCAGCGTAATTACAATCACAACCCAAAGATCATTTTTCATTGCACGCTACCTCTCTAATTAACATTTTTCTATGCTCCATATAAATTGACCACCTTCTTTTTTCTTATCGACAATCTCATCGCCTGTGTTTTCACACATGGTTGAAATCGATTCACCGGAAGACGGGTTATCGAATATCACCTGTAACACATCACCTGGCTCGATTCTTTCCAGCGCCTTCTTGGTATAAATCTGCGGGTGCGGACAAACATAGCCCGTTACATCCAAATGATAATTGCCTTCATTTACTTTTTCGAATTTCATAGCCATGTTATCTCCTTTGGTTTTTTAAATTACAAACCAAAACCTTGTTTTGCCATTTTTCTTTCGGTCCACCAGTTAAAGAACTTAACCGCAATATACGCACCGGGAACCATGCCAATACCAAATAACCATCCGGAGGGATCACCGTTCGCGACCCGGATAAAAAAGGCGCCGATGTTGCAGCCGAGCGCCAGCCGGGCACCAATGCCCATCAATGTGCCGCCGATGATCGCCCAGGTAGCAAGCTCAAGGGTTGGTTTTTTGAATTTAAATTCACCGTATAACAATGCCATGATGGCGGCACCGCCAATGGTTGCCAGGGACATCCAGTCCGCAGGATTGATGGCAGGATTGGGAATGCCATTCACATAACCAAAAAACACGTTATCCATATAATTGGCACCAGTCGTTTTCTGCAACAACCAGCCGACCCACTGCGCCTCCTGGGTTGTTACATACCAATAACCGGGATCGAAAACGGTTCCGTTCACCGATATGCCATAATCGAAACCCATTCTCTCCAGCAGTGCTCCTGCATTCTTGACGCCAAATTTAACCCGCGCCCCTTGCAGCACCAGCATGTGCAACCCTGCTGCAACACCAATAACCAGGCCTGCGATCGCCGTTCGCTTGGAGGCCGATAACATCGCCCAATAGCCTTTCACCTCATCAAGCATCGTCATCTTTTCCTGGCCCGCCTTGACTCTTTTCCTGACAAAGGCTTTGCGCGACCAGACAAAATAAACCACGGCCAGTAGTAATGCCGAGGGCACCAGGACACCAAGGAAGAAATTACCCACGATCGCTCCCAATGCCGAGGAATTGTCCCAGCCCAGCATTTTTGCGAAGGTTGTCACTGGATGATTCCAGACATAACCCGCCAGGTACTGATCCATCCATCCGTCGCCCACGTTGATTGACGCTGGCAGTCCCTTTGCAATAGCCGAGTGATGCCATGACTCCGGGACAAGATTGTTGGCCCATCCGCCGACGTCGACAAATAAAGCCTGGGACACACTGATGGAGAAAACCACAATCAAGGCATTCATATTGCCTTCACCGGTTTTATACAAAGAGCCAGAGGCGCAACCACCGGCAATCACCATCCCCATTCCAAAGATAACCCCGGCGATCACTGCGTGAATGCCAGAGGGGGCAGGGTGAAAGGTGCTTAAACCCTGGGCGGTCACCAGGGAAGCAACAAGTGCAAAAAGCACAATGGCGATGGTGATTCCAACCGCCATTCTGGCAACACCAACCGCAAACAGATCCCGGAAAGCGGAGGAAAAACAGAACCGGCCATACTGTAGGGCCAGTCCATATATCAAACCAAACCACAGGTAAATAGAAAGATAAATGTAATATTCGTTATAAGCGAAGGTCGTAATACTGACCAGGGCAAAAAAGCCCAATACAAAAAAGGCCCAGAAACGGTTTTTCCTTTCACCTTTATTAACTGCATTCTCAGTCATTTAATCTCTCCTGTAGCAAATTAATTCACTGCTCAATACTGGATAGAGCTTATACGGGTTGGTACACCCGAATCAGCGTCTGATACCTGAACACTTTATCGATTATCGTTAATTCTTTGGCCAGACGATAACCCTCTATTCGCTTCGTTATTTGATCCGATATACCCTGAGAATTAGCCTGGCTGGCGTCACCAAAAATGATAACCACCGGGATACGTTTCTTTAATATGCCAGGGGATGTGCCGCCATTGGTAAAAAAGTATTGAGAAAAGAATTTAGGATTCCTGTATGCCCAGGTAAATCTTAACGGTGATTTTTCGATTAATCGTGGGTCTGGAATCAGACCTTTGTCATCGCGATATACAAGTGTCTTTTGGGTAAATAAATCGAGCACAGGTACTGACACCGCAGGGTTAACGATTGTGTTTGCCTGGGGCAGTGTTATCACTTCGATTTCTTGTGTTTTACCGGTGTCTATGGAATCGAGATATTTCCCGGCCTGGCTCAGGTTAATTGCACTGGTTTTTTGTAAAAAAGGCAGGTATCCAAAAAACGTTATTACGAGTGCCGAGGCGACGGTAGATGAAACAATAAACCTGTTTATTTTTACATTTCTGATTTCATTGATTCCGTAGGCCGCCATCAAAACCAGCATCGGAAAAATCACAATGAGGTATCGTGCCCGTTTTATTTCCAGCACAATAACGAGCAGCAGTAACCAGCCAATAATTAAAAACTTGAGATCTTTTTTCCTGATGGCTACATAGGTTGAAAATAATGCGGCCAGGGTAATGTAGGGGTGTACCTGGAAGAAAAAGGTCGAGGCAAGGCTCTCGCCCCAGCGTTTAAGCCCGGGCACCTGGTAATTCAGGAGCAACTTCAGTTGCTCTGCAAATACATTAAAATTCCAGAGCAGAACTATCCCGATCAGGAAAAATGTCGCCAGTGTTATTACGGTTGCACGTCGGAGAAGAGTTTTTTTCCCGTATTCAAAATGAGACACAAAAACGACAGGGATAACACTAAGCATCAGCCAGACCGAATACTTGGTTAACATCGCCAGCACGATCGTGACTGATGCTAATAACAGCAGCGCTGTGCCGCCTTGTTTGACGGCCTTGATGGTCGTGAACAGGGCGAGTGTAAAGAAGAACATGGTGGCAACATCAACCAGCATGAGCGGCACCTGGGTAAGCAAAAAAGGTATCCCGAGAAGCAGCACGCCGCCATATAAACCAACAGTTTCATTCCATAATGTTTTGCCAATCAGGTAAGTCAGTACTGCCGTTCCGGAAAATAGTAAGCTGTTAAATAACTGGATGCCGATCCTGTGTTCACCGAAAAATTTAAAAACAAGGCCGTAAAGTAATGGTACAAGCGGCAAATCTGTCCACACTGCAATTTCTTTTCCCCACTCGCTAAAGAAATAACCAATACCATACAGTTCGAGAAACTTGGCCTGCACGAAATACCTTGATGCATCGACGATCACCTCTGGTTCTGCCCAGGAGAGTGCGGAAATAATAAATGAGAAAATAAAAAGCCCTATCGCCGGCTTGCGTATTGACAGGGAAATACTGGAAACTACGTAGGCAAGGAAAACACCGATAACAAGTATAAACACAATTTTAAGGGCATCATCGCCGGCGAATACCCACTGCCAGCTTGTGAGGCGATTGTCATCCAGTGAACGAAAGACAAAAAGTGCAAGAAATGTGGTAAGGGTCAACAGGGAGATCAGGATGATCAGGAGCGTGTCGATATTTTGTTCTGGTTTGCTTTTGTTTAAGCCAAAAATTTTGTGGTCAACAGGAAAAGCAATACCGGCCCACGGCCGCCACTGCAACCAGGGGATCGAATCGCCAACATGATTCTGATCGGTTCCGCTCACTAATAATATGCCTCCGATTCTCGTGGTACATCTTCCCGTCTTTACTCTTTCTTACGAGCACGCATCGAAACTATTCTGTGGTCCATTACCAGGAGATGACCCGCTCACAGGAAAATATTTTGTCGACGAGCTCGTCATACGAGATTGCTTTTTCTCCAAGATTAACGACCTCTATCTGGTGCTCATTGGAATTCAGATCGATCATTTGATCGGACAATTCGGTTGGACCATCATTTAAAATATGAAGTATTTTCATTTTCATGGCGTCCTATAAAACAATCATCCTGTCAGCATCATGGCTCATCATTGCGTTGTTAAACTGGCTGGCACAGCTGATGTCCTCCGATAGATTTTTTGTATTAATGCCGTAACTATTTGCGCTGTGCTCGCAAAGTGTTACCGATACGGATGGCAGTTTCGCCAGCGCAACAAATAAATCAGTTTCCAGCAACCTCGTTCCCTCATCCATGACAAAAATACTTACCTCATGATTTTTGGCTATGGCGGCCTTTGAGATTCCCAGCAGGTGCTCAAGATGTTTATCCGTATTTACCAGGATTCCCAGTTTCATTTTTGGCCCCGTAACCAGTGACAGCCCGCCTTAAGCACTTGCCGTGCCCCAGCATCTTTAATCGCGGACTTGCTGTAGATGCACACGCTACCCCTGCCTCGCAAACAAACTACTTTGCCAGCCTATATAAGTCATGAAAAATACTAAAACGAGAAGTTGGCCAATGAAATGATGCATTTGCATCATTTTTGCGGGAGGGTGGTTTTGAATTAATAAGGCAAAACATGGTCGTACTCAGGCAGTTTATGCGCTATCTCCCGGGTTGAAAGGTATTCCGCGCCCTCGTTTTCTTTCACATTGGAGATTATTTTCATATCCAGTTCCTTCATTATCCCAAGGTTGAGGCGATCCTGTTCTGTCGCTGTAAACTTCCCGTTAAGCATATATACATCGATAATATCGTCCACCAGGGTGAGCCCAAGCGCCATCCTGAGCGCTTCACCCTGTCTGTCCCTGACAAGTACGGCAATCTTTTTTACCATTGCTGTCCCCTATTTAGTGGTTATGGCTAATACTGGACCAGGTTATGTCGATATGCATAGGCCACGGTTTCCACCTGGCTATGTACACCGAGTTTCGCCTGAATATGTTGCAGGTGATTCCGTACTGTCACGCGACTGATGTTTAACAACTCAGACATTATCGAAACGGCAAGACCCTCTGCCAGTAGCTGAAGAATTTCCTGTTCCCGTGCCGTCAGTGAAGAGATCGCAAGAGGAGACGGGCGACTGTTGTTATTTGAATTGTATTCCAGTACATCAAGGGTATCCGTTGCGCCTTCTCTATGAAGCAGGTGCACACATGTCCAGCGATCCTTGCGGCGGGACGGCACGAGCACGATGTTTACCGAGAACCTCATTTCTTTGTCTTCGTTATTATATACCCGAAGTGGAAACGTCCCGTGAATGTCCTCGCCATGGCTTAATCGAGACATGCAACACCCCCCTCCACAAAAGGGCTGTCCGGTGGGATCCTTCCCCCGCACAACCTGGCAACATGGGCGGCCGAGCGCTTCGTTGGCAGGCGTGCCGAATAACTGGGCACAACCAGAATTCCAGAAGACGATTTTCTGCTGAGCATTGACAGCAAAAACACCGTCCACTGTGCGAAAAAGCAAGTCTGCAAGGTTGGCCATGATAGACCTCTCAGGTTCTGACCGCGCGCCAAAACCCGGCCATATAAAAAAGTACTGCCCCAGGACACTGTTGTAGACTAATGATGCAATAACATCATTGATGCAGATCAATATTTTTAACTATTTATGTAATTTTTACAGAAGTTGACCAAATGGGTCATCATTACAGGTAGAAAACATTGATTATTATCGACTTAATATTCTTGGCCAGCGATCGTGTGCCGCGTCTTCCATTTCCGGGGTCACTGTGACCACGTAAATACGCTGTTCGTGATTATCGCGGGCAATCAGCCCCTGGATAAACTGTCCCTTGGTCAGGTCAAACCAGTGGCTGTGCCCCTCGATATCTTTTTCCATAAAACTTTTTACGGCGAGCTTGACCGGTACCGGGAACCAACGATCCCAGCGCCCGGCATAAATAGAATCCAGCCTGGCCCAACCACCCAAGGGCAGGTGACCGACTTGTTCCTTGCGTCGACCCCAGGGCAATAAGGTGACTTCCCCATGCTTTTTTTTGACCGGTAATTTGGCCGACGGATTAGGGAAATAAACCCGTACATCCTGATCATCAATAGTGTAATAAACGCCGCCGCACATAATTATATAGTTGCCTGTATAGTTTACTGCTAAATAGTCTGTCTATGGCCAAAGGGCTTCCAGGCCGGGGCAATAACATTGGGCATGCTGGAACGATTTAGTAACCGTGCTGGTGCCAGGGTGAATTCGCCATAACGCTGGTTAATCATGTCCATGACCTTGTTGCTAATTTTTTTGTCGTGTCCCCTGTTATCAATATCGTTGCCAAAAAACTCAAACTGGTTATTGACCAGGTGTGGGCTCATTGCGGTTACCTGCACCTGGCGAATACCTTCACCAGACCAGTAATCACTTAATACGGTTCGGCATAAATCGAAAATGTCGTGGCCATCATTGGTGGGCAGGGCAGTTCGTAACTTGCCACCAATCCAGCCCTCGGGGCCCAGCACACCAACAAAAAATTTGCCCGCCTGCATATCGTGTCTGCGCAGGCGCGCGGCAACTTTTTCGCTCATGTGTAACAGGTAAGTCAGTAATAGTTCGACGTCTTTGGTATTGGGTGGCATCACCTTGCCGTGGCCAATAGACTTGGGGGCGGCAACATGGGTTTGCAGTGGCTCCGGATCCTGTCCCTGGCACATATACCAGATGCGTCGACCCGGGTTACCAAAACGTTTTGCCAGTGCGCTAATGGGTAGTTTGCGCATGTCACCACAAACATGGACGCCACGTTCGCCAAGAAAACGGCCAATGCCTTTGGCAATGCCGCATAATTCGGTAACGGGCACATTTTGTAAACGTTTTTCCGCCAACCAGGGGGGAATCACCGTCAGGCCGTCTGGTTTGTTTAATTTGGCGGCGTACTTGGCCGTGGTTTTATCGCCGCTGACACCAACCGAGCACAGTATGCCCGAGGCCTGAAAAACCTTTTCTTTTGCTAGCCGGGCAATTTTTTCCGGTGAGCCAAACAGGCTTTGGCAGTGGGTCACATCAAGAAAGGCCTCGTCAACAGAAAACACTTCCAGGTCAGGGGTGATATCAACCAGGGCCGACATAATGCGGGACGAAACTTCGGCGTACCGTTTTGGGTGGGCCGGGCACTGGATCAGGTCAGGACACAATTCACGCCCCTGTTTCAGGCGCATGCCTGTTTTGATGCCATAGGCGCGTGCTTCATAAGAGCAGGTGATGATGCAGGTCCCGATTTCGCCATTAGTAATGGCCACCGGCCGACCGCGCCATTCCGGGCGATCGTGTTGTTCAATAGAAGCAAAAAAGGCGTTCATATCCACCAGGATAATGGCCCGTTGCCAGGGTTGGCCTGGTTCTATTGTGGTTTGGACTTCGTTCATAGCGCGCTCAATTTAAAATAAAGGGGGTGGGAACAGATGTTCTCATTCTGTTCTCCATGATAGGGTGCTGGCCTGTTACGATCAAGCCGGGCTAAGTGCAGATTTGCCTATAAAATAGGCAAAATAAGCTTAAGGAAACTCTGATCAATTGTCATCTCGACCGCAGTGGAGAGACCTCATGCCACGGAACTTCAGTAGTATCAGGAAGTTATAAGATTCCTCCGCTTCGGTCGGAATGACATGCATATATTGATCAGAACTTCCTTAAGTTTTTGTGGTTATTATTTTAAATATTTATAGTTCATTTGATTGTGATGAGTTTTCAATTGGTATATATCGGTATATACTTTAAACCATGCTTCTACATCGCGTTGTTGAAAGTCTGAACAAGCACAAGGTGCGCTACACCCTTGTGGGCGGTTATGCGGTATCACTACATGGCGCTATTCGCGGCACAGTGGATATTGATTTTGTGATCCAACTGGACAAAAAAAGTTTTATTGCAGCCGAGGCTGCGCTGGCCGATATTGGCCTCAAGCCACGTTTGCCAGTTGTGGCAAATGAATTATTTGAATTTCGGGAGGAATATATCAAGAATCGGAATTTGATAGCCTGGTCATTTATAAATCCAACTAATCTGGCAGAGGTTGTAGATATTTTAATTAATGAAGACGTGCGCAAGTTACGCAGTGTCACAAAAGAAGTATCTGGACTTAAGATCAAAGTTATCTCAATTGATGATTTGATAACCATGAAGAAAAAGTCGGCACGCCCGCAAGATTTGGAAGATGTAAAAGCGTTGGAGCAATTGGCGTGAGACCGGTTCAGTATTTTTCGTCCGAGTATCTTGAGAGTTGTCGGGCCATGTCGCCGGACGAGATAGTGCAGTTTCTCGAGGATTTTAGGAAGATGCAAATACCTCGTGACAAGTCTCGACTAATTAGCATAAAAATACCAGAATCTTTATTGCAAACATTTAGAACAAAATGTGAATTGGAAAATAAAAAATATCAGACCCAAATAAAAAAGTTAATGACTGCGTGGCTGATGCAGGAACAAGTTTAGAAAAATGAAAAATGACATTACCGCATTAATCCTGGCGGGTGCTCGCGGGTCGCGTATGGATGGTGCCGATAAGGGCTTGCTGGTTTTATCCGGGCGACCATTAATCGAATATGTGCAGCAAAATTTATTGCCGCAGGTCAATACACTGTTTATTAGCGCCAATCGTAATACCGAACAATACCAGCCTTATTGTGAGCGCGTGATCAAGGATGACATGGGCGAGTACTGGGGGCCGCTGGCTGGCGTTGCCAGCATTCTGCCCTTTTTAAAAACAAAATATTTGCTGGTGGTGCCTTGTGATGCGCCGCTATTACCCGGTAACCTGGCAAAACGATTGTTCGACGGCTTGCAAGACGGTCAGCAACTGGCCGTGGCATTCGATGGCAAACGTTTGCAAAACACGATCATGTTAATGACAGCGACGAAGGCAAAAACTATAACCCCGTATTTACAAAGTGGCTGTCGCAAGGTGCAAGACTGGATTCAACAGGCAGAATATTCAGAAGTCGATTTCAGCAATGCAGCGGATGCATTTATAAATGTGAATGACGAAAAAGATATAAAAAAAGTACAGGACTTACTGAAATAAATAAAATATTAAAACCAGGTTGAGCACAAACAGGACCAGTGAAACAGTACGCCAGAAACCCACCG
>VAPH01071188.1_pt1 | contig 19483 bp, 21 predicted proteins | sample 3393861 | NCBI WGS metagenome assembly VAPH01 (sample SAMN08290439, study PRJNA428436) | hydrothermal vent metagenome | isolation source: Deep-sea hydrothermal vent chimney | place: Atlantic Ocean: South-mid Altantic Ridge | reverse complement strand
CGATCAAACAACTCCCCAGTCCGTCGGTCACGTAAAGTAATCATATGCAATTATAAACGGGCAGGAGGCCCCATGGAATCGACTTTTTACCGCCCCGTCGATATTTGGCAATGCCCAGATCGGTGTCCATGTCATGGCAAGGACAGGCCCGGCACTCCTAAGCCGGGATGCAGCGCGCCTCGATGCGCGCGCCGGGATCGACGCTCAGGCGTCCGTACTGCAATTCGCCTTCGATGCGGCCTAAGGGACCGATGGAAATCGTGTTGGCCTTAATCACGCCCCGAACGGCGCCGAGGACGACGACCCGTTCCGCGCCGACGTCTCCGTGCAGGGTCGCCCCGACGTGCACGGTGACGGACCGGGCGTCCAGGTCCCCATCGTAATCGTCCTTGATGTGGAGCTTTCTTTTCAACCGTTTTTTTGTTTTCGCGGCGCTGCCCATGGGTCTTCTCCGTCTTGAACTACTATAAATTCTAGGCCCCCGTGGTAAACGAATCGTAAAGAGCGCCTACCATGCCTTTCACCACGCCTTCCCAATCGCCGGGCGCGGGCTGGCGGAACAGGCGGGCGGACGGGTACCAGGGCGTAGACCCCCCTTCCCTCGGCCACCGCCATTCCGGGGCGAAAGCCAGGGCCAGCCAAAGCGGAACGCCAAGCGCGCCGGCCAGGTGGGCCTGGGCCGTATCGACCGAGACGACCAGGTCGAGGCAGGCCATGACCGCCGCCGTATCGGCAAAATCGTTTAATTTGGGAGCAAGATCGGCGAGACCGTCGGGAGGCGATGCGCCCACCTGCAGGCTGAAAAAATCGATGCCGGGAACCTCCAGCAAGGGGCCCAGGAAAGACGCGTCCATGGACCGCTCTGCGTCGTTTTCGTGCCCCGGGCTTCCCCGCCAGGCCAGCCCCACCTTGATCCTTCCCCCCGCCCCAATGCGGGCCCGCCAAGTGGCGCTCAAAGCGGGATCGGGGCGAAGGTAAGCCCCGTTTTGCGGAAATTGTTCGGCAAACAGGCCGGGCAAGCTCATCAAGGGCGCTTGCAGATCGTAAGCGGGCGAATGTTCCAGGGAAACGACCTCGGCGACCCCGTCCAGGGTTGCGAACAGGCCGGTGAGTTTGCCGGGACAGGCCAGGACGACCCGCCCGCCGCGGGCGGCGGCCAGCGGCGCGTAGCGGGCGAATTGAATGGCGTCGCCGAACCCTTGTTCGGCCCAAAGCAGCAAACGCGCGCCGTCCAGCGCCGTCCCGTCCCAGCGCGGTCCGGGGGGAACCGCGGCGGATTTTAGCCTCCATCTTTCCTCAAAGGCGGCCCAGCCTTCTGCGAAGCGCCCGAGGGCGAGCAAGACCATGGCGCGGCGGAGTTTCAGGTCCGACCAGCCGGGAGCCCTCTCCAGGGCCTCCTCGTAGACCGCCAGGGCTTCTTCGAGGCGATTGCCCGCTTCGAGGGCTCCGCCCAGGTTGAGCATGACCCTGGCGTCATGGGGGCCGAGCACCAGGGCGCGGCGGAAACAGGCCTCGGCTTCGCCCGGTTTATGGAGTTTCAGCAAAGCGTTTCCCAGGTTGTTCAGGGCCTGGGGGTCCCCGGGCCGGGCGGCCACGGCTTGGGAGAAAATATCGGCGGCCTGGTCCGGGCGCTTCAGGTCCCCCAACACGCCGCCCAGGTTGTTGAGCGCCTGGCGATAACCGGGCTTGATCTGGAGCGCCGCCCGATAGCTTCGCGCGGCCCCGGCCAAATCCCCTTCTTCCCTGGCCGCGTTGCCCAGGTTGAAGTGGGCCTCGGCGTAACCGGGGTTAAGGTCGACCGCGCGCGTAAAGGCCTCCACCGCCTCCCCCAAACGCCCGCAGGATTTGAGCGCCACGCCCAGGTTCAAGGCGAGGGCGGCGTTGCCGGGGTCTTCCTCGAAGGCGCGCTCGAAGGCCCGGGCGGCGTCCTCGAACCGGCCTTCCCGGAAGGCCCGGAGTCCGGCTTCGGCCTTACCGGTCATTCAGCGCCGGAACGACCCGTTTTTTAAGCCAGTTCCCGACCTCGTTGGTCCGCACGGCGGCATCGGTGACGTCGCCATCGATGCCGAGCAGCCAGGCGATGTCCTTGCGTTTGGGGTCGCCGTGCAGGGTTTCCATAAGGTCCACCACCTCCATCCCGGCCTCGACGTCGCGGAAATAGCCCTGCCTGACCATGACCCGGAACCGGCACGAAATAAGCCGCGCCATTTCATGGAGGTCCAGTTCCGGATGGTATTGGACCGCCCAGAAGGTTCCCTTGCCCTTGGTAACGGCGACGGCTTGGACGGGGGTATGGGCGTTGCCCGCCAGATGCAGGGCGCCGGGCCCCAGGGTGACGATTTCGTCGTTATGGCTGATGAAGGCCTCGAATACGGAATTCCTGCCCGCGAACATGGGATGGGCCCGCCCCGCCTCGGTCAGGGATATTTTTCGCGCGATGCCCATTTCGCGCCCGCGCGGGTTGACCCGGACCTCGCCGCCGGTGGCCGTTACGGCCAGTTGCGCCCCGAAACAGCTTCCGAAAACCGGAATTCCGGCGTCGAGCACGGCCCCGGCCAAATCCAGATGGGTTTTGACCGCCGCGCTGCCGTCATAGACGTTGAGGTTGCATCCGGTCCAGGCGACGCCGTCGAAATCGCCAAGAGACATGCCCTTCGGCAGGCCCGCCCCGGTATCGGTCGGGTAGACGATCTCGGTGGCGAGGCCGTCCATGAGGCCGTCGAGCATTTTAACGTAAAGCTCGCCCGCCGTACCCGCGCCACAATCCATGAGTTCCCGGCGCGAGGCCCTCGGGTAGCCGTCCACGATCAGCAGGCGAATTGAGGCGCTCATGTCATTTCCCCGCGAGGGCGCGGCAATCGGGCGCGGAAGTGACGGCGGACCGAAAAAGGATATTCCCCTCCCTGCGTTCGCCAAGCGCCAGAACGGCGGCGGCCACGGCGGTCGATCCGATGGCGGCGTTGACGGCTCCGGCCAAAGGGGCCGCGGCTTCGGCAAGGCCGTAGCGGCCCTCCTTGAAGTCAAGTTTAACCAAGGACAGAACCTGCGCAAGGGCGTCCCGAACACGGGGTTCGAAGGCGCAGACCAGGGCGCCCGCGGCCCGGTCCACCGCTTCGAGGGTGACGGCGGCGGGCCGGTAGCGCCCCTTCGGGAGGGCCACATCGAACGGGGCCACGCGGATGTAAATCTTTGCGGGAGGAGGCGGAGCCGGTTCGACCCGGCGGCGCGCCGCCCGGGGGGCTTTTTTCTTCTTCGACAGGGCGATCCAGCCCCCTTTCTTCAACAGACCGGGGCGGGTTTTCGGCTTTGCCGCACGCCATGAAGCGGCCAGGCGCTCGGCCCGCTCCATTTGGTTGCGGGTCATTTTTTCGGCCAGTCGGGCCCGGGCCGCGGCGGGATCGTATCTGGGGTTCACCGCCTTGATTTCTTCGGCCTTGGGAAGGGCGAGGGTGTACCATTTATAGGCTTCGAGCTGGTCGGGCTTCATGGCCCATCCTTCGATATAGACAGAGCCCATGAGATATTGGGCCGCCCCGTGGCCTTTTTGCGCCGCCTTGGCGAACCAATCCACCGCGACGGGGTAGCTTTGGGCCAGGCCGCGGCCGAGGAAATACAATTGCCCGAGGGCGAACTGGGCGTCGGCGTCGTCACCGATTTCGGCGGCCAGGGCGTACCATTCCGCCGCCCTCTGAAAATCCTGATTGACGCCGACGCCGTTTTCGTAAAAACGCCCCAGGCGGTATTGCGCCTTTGCGAAGCCCTGGTCGGCGGCGCGCAAATACCATTGGCGGGCCTTGGCCGGATCGACGGCGACGCCCGAGCCGGTTCGATAGTGTTCGCCAAGCGCGAATTGGGCCTTCGCGTCGCCCCGTTCGGCCAACGCCCTTTGGGAACGGATCCGTTCGGACAGCGCCAGGGCGCGGGCTTTATCCGCCACGTCCCTTTCATCGTCGGGGACCAGCCAAAGGACCAAACCGGCCAAAATTACCGCCGCCAGGGTAACCAGAAAAATACGGGGTTTTATCATCAAGCACCCATGTTACCGGCAAGGCCGGAACGGATCATTACCGTTGGCGGGGCCGGTCGAGTTGATTTTGAGTGTTGTCGCCGAGCCTGCGTTGGCGGCCGTTGTAAGGGTCCGGACGGTCATAACATGTGGCCCTGCCCAGGGTGCGGTAACAGTAGACGAGGGGTTGGGGATCGAGTTCGTCCTCGACGCAATAGGTCAGCCCCCTTTCCTTACGCACGGTCGAACAATCCTTGCCGCTGGCATACGACACGATCTGGTCGCTCAAGGTCTTGTCGGTGATGATGGTCGACACCCCTTCGACGCCCACCAATTGGGGGACGGCGCCGCAGGCGGCGAGAAGCAGAAGAAAAGTCACAACCGCGGCGGTTTTCACGAAGCCTCTCCCATGACGGCGCCCCCGGCCCCGATCGAGCAACGCGTCAAGGGGCCGGACGCATCTTATCATATGGTGCCCCCTTTGGGTTAAGGACGGGTTAAAGCTTCCGCCCGCGACTGCGGGCCGCCGCCCCTGCGGCGAAAGCCAAGGGCGCGGACGCGCCCGCCCGGCGCTTGAGGGGCGACAAACGTTAATATCCCCGCCCGCGACTGCGGGCCGCCGCCCCTGCGGCGAAAGCCAAGGGCCGAAGAGGCCCGCCCGGCGCTTGAGGGGCGACAAACGCTAATATCCCCGCCCGCGACTGAGGGCCGAAGGCCCCGCCCGGCGAAAGCCTGAGGGCCGAAGAGGCCCGCCCGGCGCTTGAGCGACGACAAACGCTAATATCCCCGCTTGAATTTTCATCTTCGAGGCTCTAGACATGGCTTTCCAGTTAACGGAACACGGTGAAAATCCGTGGCGGTCCCGCCGCTGTAATCGGGGACACCCTCCGACCCAGGCCACTGACCGGCATCGAAAGCCGTTCGGGAAGGCGAGACCAGGGTGGACGATCCGAAAGCCAGAAGACGGACTGGAAAAATATTGTTCGATAGGATCGAGGCCCGATGGCAAAGGGTATCGGCGGATAGAAGATATCCGTTGATATTCTATTCACGCTTGTCATTGGAGAAGACCTATGAAAACCGACAAATCCGAGAAAAACACCGAAACCGAAAAAGTCGACCGCGACGCCGAAGCCGACGTCATCGCCCATCGCAAGACCTGCGACGCCGAAGGGACGGGACTGTCCCATTACGTGCTCATGGACAAACCGGCGGGCAAATGACCGTCTTGGCGAGGAAGGATGAAACGGCCCCCAATGGCGGCCGTTTCATCAACGCCGCCGAAGGTCCGGCCTTTCAGCCCTTCGACATCGGGCACGACGTCTATACGGCGCTCATCGAACCCGAAACCGCCTTTTGGTCCCTGGTCCGCAAAGAACGTCTGGGCGAGGTGTTGGCGGGCGGCCCCCTGCTCGATGAATATTTCGCAAAGCGCGAAACCATGGAGCGGGAAATGGACATGCTCCGGTTTCACCTGAAACCGTCGGCGGTCTATTTCAACCCGACCGAACGCTGCAACCTCAACTGCACCTATTGCTATATTCCCCAGGACATGCGCCGGAGCGGCGAACACATGGGGCAGGAGAAGGTCATGGAGGCCTTGGCCCGGCTCAAGGATTATTTCGCCGGGACCGTTCCCGAGGGACGCCAGCCCCAAGTGATCTTCCATGGCGCGGAGCCCTTGCTCAACCGCGAGGCCGTCTTCGCCGGCATCGAGGCCTACGGGGATTATTTCCGTTTCGGCGTACAGACCAACGCCACCCTGCTCGACGACGAGGCCGTCTCCTTCCTGACCTCGAAGCGGTGCAGCATCGGCCTGTCCCTGGACGCCCCGGAAGCCGAAACCGCGGACCTGACCCGGCGCGGATGGAACGGACGGGGCGTGTTCGATTCCGTGACCGCGGCGATGGAGCGGCTCAACGGGTACGACGCCTGGAGCGTCATCTGCACCATGACCCGGGAAAACATGGGACGCCTGACCGGCATGGTCGACTTCTTCCATGCCCGCGAGGTCCCGACCTGCATGCTCAACGTCATCCGCTGCACCCTGCCCGGGGCCCGGACCATCCGCCCGGAAGACGACGGACTGGCCCGCCATTTCATCGCGGCGCTGGAGCGCAGCAACGAGCTTTACCGTCAAACCGGCCGGAAAATGGTGGTCGCCAACTTCGCCAACATCCTGATCGCCATCGCCGCGCCGACGGCGCGGCGGCTGATGTGCGACATTTCGCCTTGCGGCGGTGGGCGCAGCTTCTTCGCCCTGGCTCCCGACGGCGACCTGTTTCCGTGCAGCGAATTCATCGGATTGCCGGAATTCAAAGGCGGGAACCTGTTTCGCGACCGGATCGAGGACGTCCTCGACAGCGCGCCCTTCAAGCTGGTGACGGAACGCAAGGCCGAAGACATCACGCCGTGCGACAGGTGCGCAATCCGCCATTTCTGCGGATCCCCCTGCCCGGCGGAAGCCCACGAGATGAACGGGGGAATGGACAGGATCGGCGCCTATTGCGATTTTTACGTGGAACAGGCCCGCTACGCTTTCCGCCTTATGGCCGAACGCCGGGAGGAGGAATTCCTGTGGGATGGCTGGGACGAGGGAACCGAACCGGTCTTCAATTTCTAGGGGCCCGTTTCGAAAAGCTTGTGAAAAGGAGCTTCGCGGCGTTATTAGGGCGCATCAGGATTGAATGGAAGGACCACGAAAATGGTGTCCCTGCAACCCCCCGTCTGCGATTTCGGTTCGAAGGCCCCGGATTTCAACCTGCCGGGCGTCGACGGCAAGACCTATTCCCTTTCCGACGTCAAGGGCCCCAAGGGCACGCTGGTGATGTTCATCTGCAACCACTGCCCCTATGTGAAGTCCATCCTCGACCGCCTGGTCCGCGACGCCAAGGCGTTGCAGGAACGAGGCGTCGGCGTCATCGCCATCATGTCCAACGACCCCGCGGAATACGCCGAAGACGGTTTCGAGAACATGGCGGCCGTGGCCGAAAAGAACGCTTTTTCGTTCCCTTACGTGATCGACGAAACCCAGGAGACGGCGCGCGCCTACGGCGCCGTCTGCACCCCCGATTTCTTCGGATACAACGCCGACCTGGAGCTGCAATACAGGGGGCGGCTGGATGCGTCCCGCAAGGAGGCCGCGCCCGCCGACGCCAGGCGCGACCTGTTCGAGGCCATGTGCGACGTTGCGAAAACGGGCAAGGGCCCCGAAGAACAGATTCCATCCATGGGCTGTTCGATCAAATGGCGTGACGCCGAATAATTTCGGCAACCGCCCGCGACTGCGGGCCGCCGCCCCCGCGGCGCAAGCCAAGGGCGCGAACGCGCCCGCCCGGCGCTTGAGGGACGACAAACACTAAACAAACACAAAAAAATACCCCGTGGAATTTGCCTTCCCCGCTTGACCGCGATAGGTTAGCCGCCGAAATGAGCGCCCATATTGGAGAGACCCTTGGCCGAAAAAGAACATGACGGAATTTTTCGTGAGATAGACGAGGAACTGCGCCAGGAACACTACGCGAAACTGTGGAAGTCATACGGCTCCTATATCATCGGCGCGGCCCTGGCCCTCGTTATATCCGTTGCCGGATACCAGGGATGGCGGGCCTACGACCTGAAAACCCGCCAGGCCGACGGTGAAAAATTCGCCCTGGCCATGGGCCTGCCCCAAGGCGCGAAATCCGATAAAGCCCGCCAGGCTTTCCTCGATCTCGCCGCCAAGGCCGGTTCCGGTTACGCCATGCTGGCGAAGTTCCAGGACGCGGCCCTGCTCGCCGAAAGCGGCCGGGACGTGGACGCGGCGGCGGCCTACAGGGACCTCGCCGGGGATTCTTCCATCGATGCGGTTTACCGCGACCTGGCCTTGTTGCTGGGCGTGATGAATGAAATGAACGCCGGAAAGGGGGGGGACAGGAAAGAACTGGCCCGCCGCCTCGCCCCGCTGACCGCGGACAACAATCCCTGGCGCTTCACGGCCCGGGAACTGACCGCAGTCCTGGCGTACAGGGCCGGTGACGCGACCCGGGCGCGGGAGCTTTATTCCGCTTTGAGCAACGACGCTTTCGCCCCGCAAGGCCTGCGCAAGCGGGCCCAGGAAATGCTGGCGGCCTTGGAATCGTAATGAAGATGGGCGGGAGAGCGAAATTTATGAGGAAAAACGGTCTCAGGAGTTTTCTGCTCGTTTCCACCTTAATCCTTCTCGGTGGTTGCGAGGCGTTGTTCGGACAGGGCGGCTGGTTCGGCGACAAGGAAAAGCCGCCGCTTCCCGGAGAACGGATATCGGTCCTGCAACAACAGCGGAGCCTCGTCCCCGATCCCCTGCTCGAAAGCACGGAAATCCTTTTGCCCGCCCCGACCCCGAACAAGGATTGGCCGCAAGCGGGCGGCTACGCCAACCACGCCATGCAGCACATCATGGTCAACGACGTCGTCAAACGCAGCTGGTCGAGGGATATCGGCGACGGTTCGGATGATAACGTCCGCTTGGTCTCTTCGCCCATCGTGGCCGAAGGGAAGGTCTTCGCCGTCGATACCCAGACCGTGGTCAGCGCTTACGCCGTCAAGGACGGGACCCGGTTGTGGAAAAACAACCTCACCCCCGAAAACGAGGACGACGACCTTATGAGCGGCGGCCTGGCGTACGAAAAGGGCCGTGTCTTCGTCACCACCGGATTCGCCCAAGTCGTCGCGCTGGATGCGAAAACGGGCAAAGTCATTTGGCGCAAACCGGTCAACGCCCCCATGCGCACCGCCCCGACGGTGCGCGGCGGGCGGGTTTTCGCGGTCACGCTCGACAACAGGCTGGTCGTTCTCAACGCCGCCAACGGAGAGGTTCTCTGGACCCATGAAGGAATTCCGGAAACCGCCAGCCTGCTCGGCGGCGGCAGCCCGGCCGTCGACAGGGGCGTTGTCGTCGTCCCCTATTCATCGGGCGAACTGGTCGCGTTGAAAGTCGAAAACGGCCGCGTTTTGTGGTCCGATTCCCTGACCACGGCGCGGCGAACCAATCAAATCTCGACCCTGTCCCAAATCCGCGGACGCCCCATCATCGACCGCGGCGTGGTCTTCGCCATAAGCAACGGCGGCATCATGGTCGCCATCGACATGCGCACGGGGCGGCGAATCTGGGAAAAACGCATCGGAGGCCAGGAAGATCCCTGGGTGGCGGGAAATTATCTTTTCATCCTGACCAACGACGCGGAAGTCGCCGCCTTGTCGCGCAAGGACGGAAGCGTGTACTGGGTCCGCGCCCTGCCCCGCTTCGAGGACGAAAAGGACAAGAAAGACCCCATCGTCTGGACCGGCCCCATTCTCACCAGCGACCGCCTCATCGTCGCCGGGTCGCAAGGCCAGGCCATCGCCGTATCGCCCTATAACGGGCGGATTCTAGGCGCCGAGAAAATGCCCGACGGCGTTTCCGTGCCCCCGGTCGTGGCGGGGGGAAGCATTTACTTCCTGACCGACGACGCCGAACTGGTGGCCTACCGCTAAGTGCGGAAAACCCATGTCTTTCACCCTCGCCATCATCGGCCGGCCCAACGTCGGAAAATCGACCCTGTTCAACCGGCTGGTCGGTAAACGGCTCGCCATCGTCGACGACACGCCCGGCGTGACCCGCGACCGCCGCGAGGGCAAGGCGCGCCTGAGCGACCTGCGTTTTACCGTCATCGACACCGCCGGCCTGGAAGAAGCCCGCGAAGGCGCCCTGGAAGCGCGCATACGCGAACAGACCGAACGCGCCCTGGCCGAAGCCGACGCGGCCCTTTTGCTGATCGACGCGCGTTCCGGCCTTACCCCCATGGACAAACACTTCGCCGACTGGCTGCGCCGGGGCGCGACGCCGGTGATCCTGGTCGCTAACAAGTGCGAGGGCCGGGCCGGCGAGGCGGGCCTGTTGGAGGCCTACGCGCTCGGGCTTGGCGATCCCGTCCCGCTTTCGGCGGAACACGGCGAGGGGCTGGCCGACCTTTACGACGCTCTCCGGCCTTTTGCCCATGAAGCCCCGGAACGGGTCGAGGACGGGAACGACGGGGACGGGCCGCTCAGCCTCGCCCCGCTCAGCCTGGCCATCGTCGGGCGGCCCAATGTGGGCAAGTCGACGCTGGTCAACGAACTGCTCGGCGAGGACCGCATGCTGACCGGGCCAGACGCGGGCGTCACCCGCGACGCCATCGCGACGACCTGGAAATACGGGGACCGGGAAATTCGCCTCGTCGATACGGCCGGACTGCGGCGCAAGGCCCGCGTCCGCGAAAAGCTGGAATCCCTCTCGACCGGCGACGCCATCAGGACCATCCGCTTCGCCCAGGTCGTCGTCCTGGTCCTGGAAGGGGCGGCCCCGGATAAACAGGACCTGACCATCGCGCGCAAGGTCATCGACGAAGGCCGGGCCCTGGTCATCGCGGTCAACAAGTGGGACCGGGTCAAAAACAGGAAAGCCGTCCTGGAAGCCCTAAACGACCGGCTGGAGAAATCCCTGCCCCAGGTCCGCGGCATCCCCATCGTCACCCTTTCGGCGCTGACCGGGAAAGGCGTGGAGCGCCTGCTTCCGGCGGTTCTCGGTATTTTCGAGGTCTGGAACCGGCGGGCGCCGACGGCCGGACTGAACCGCTGGCTCGACCATATGACCCAACGCCACCCGCCGCCCCTCGCCCAGGGCCGCCGCGTCAGGCTCCGCTATATAACCCAGGCCAAGACCCGGCCGCCGACCTTCGTCGTCTTCACCAGCCGCCCGGTGAAGGCCCTGCCCGAATCCTACATGCGCTATCTGGTTAACGCGCTACGCGAGGATTTCGACCTGCCCGGCATCCCCATCCGCCTGCATTTGAAAAAGGGCAAAAACCCCTACGCCGATAAATAAATAAGGGCGTGTCAACGCCCGCGACTGCGGGCCGCCGCCCCTGCGGCGTAAGGCCAAGGGGCCGGACGGGCCCCGCCCGGCGCTTGAGGGGACAACAAACCCTCAAACCCCGTAAAAGTCCCTGTACCAGTCGACCAGGCGGGGAACGCCTTCGCTAAGCGATGTCTTGGGTTCGAAGCCGAAATCCCGGCGGGTCGCCTCGATATCGGCGTAGGTTTCCTTTACGTCGCCCGGCTGCATGGGCAGGAAATCCTTTTCGGCTTCCCGGCCGAGCGCCTTCTCGATTTCCCCGATGAAATCCATCAGGGACTCCGAACGGGAGTTGCCGATGTTGTACAACCGGCAGGGCGGATTTTTTCCGTTGTCACGGGGCGGGGCGTCGAGGCAGGAAACGACGCCGGCGACGATATCGTCGATATAGGTGAAGTCCCGGCGCATGTCGCCGTTATTGAAGACGGGGATGGTCTCTCCGGCGAGAATCTTCGACATAAAGATAAACGGCGCCATGTCCGGCCGTCCCCAAGGGCCGTATACGGTGAAAAACCGGAGGCCGGTTTGGGGAATCCGGTAGAGATGGCTGTAGGCGTGGCTCATCATTTCCATGGATTTCTTGGTCGCGGCGTACATGGATAACGGGCTGTCCGTCCGGTCTTCGACGGAATAGGGCAAATCCGTATTGGCGCCGTAAACCGACGACGACGAGGCGTAGACCAGGTGTTCCAGTTTATCGAGCCTGCGGCACGCTTCCAGGACCATCAAGTGGCCCTCCACATTGGTCCTCAGATAGGCATGGGGGTCGATGAGCGAGTAACGCACGCCGGGCTGCGCCGCCATATGGACGATCCGGGTGATGTCGCCATGGCGCCCGATCAGGCTTTCCAGGGCGCCGCCCTCGGCCAGGTCCAGGCGTTCGAATGAAAAGCCGTCCCGGCCACCCAGAACGTCGCGGCGCGCTTCCTTCAAGGAAACGTCGTAATAATCGTTAAGATTATCGACTCCGACGACCCGGTCCCCCCGGTCGAGAAGGGCGAGGGCCGTATGAAAGCCGATAAAGCCGGCGGCGCCGGTAATCAGTACCGTCATGGGATCAAAACCGTTTTGTGTTTTTCCTGCGCCATCCTATAGCCGTTTGCGGCGGACAAATCACGTTTCAATATTAGGGCGGGAACGACGGGAAGAATGTTCCGGACGGGCTCTTGGGGGGTTTATCTCCAGAATCCCAGGCGCGCCGGCCATGGGTTTCGGGAGGGGCGTTTTCTCGGGAGATATAAAAAAACATTCTTTAAGGAGGCTGCAAAAACCCTTTGTTTAAGGGAAAAAACGTTCTTCAAGTGGAAACTATTTTTTTCGTTCTTGTGAATTTTCATCTCTTGGGTTATCCATTATCAAAACGGGGGTAGTAAATTACCTAGGTTTTACCGCTCATTCCGACAGGGATTTGCGGCCAAGGCCGTAACAAAAACAAGAAACGATAATAGGAAACGTCCGGAGAGACGTATGTGGGAGATGCTTGAAACTTGGCTATTCGGGTTTCGGGAAAAAAAGATAACGACAAAAACAATCATCTCTTGTTCAAGAGACTTAGATTACCCCCTGAATGAACCCTCGGCGGGAAATGTCGTTGCATGACATTTCGCACCGGGAGCCACTTTGAGTATGTTCAGGGTGGATAACAGCCGGGCTGCGCCGGCATTTTGGAAGGCAAGGGGGAGACTTTTTCCATGGTCTATACCAAGAAACATCCAGCGCTCCTGATTATCGGCGCCATCTTCTTAGCGATGGCGGTCCTCACTGATCAGGGAATGGTGGATGGAATCCTTAGTGTTATTGATAAAAAAGGCAAGTATGTCGGTGAGGAAATCGGTTTGGGGTACACCTTCGGTATTCTGGGCCTCGTCGTCGGCGCCTGGCACATGTGGGGATCCCACAAGGAAGGCAACGCCGACTACTACCTGTCGAGCATCGCCGGAGCCATGTTCATCCTGCTCATCGCCATGAGCGTGCGCTGGTACGGCGCTCCTGCGGTCGCCGTGTTCAGCAAATCCCTAGGGCCGGTGATGGGCGATAAGTACCTGCACAAGGTGCTCGGGCTCAACTACATCGTTCTCGGCATTATCGCCGGTATCATCGTGGTCAACGTGTTCCGGGTTCCGGAATGGGCCGAAAACGGCGTCCGGCTATCCCGCCTGGGCCTCAAGACCGGCGTCATCCTTCTCGGCACGCTGTACAGCTTGGCCGAATTGCAACAACTCGGAAAACTGTCGGTCGTCCTGGTCGGTTTCTTCGTACTGGGTTCCGTCGGCATGGTTTTGTGGATGGGCGCGAGAAGGAATATTCCGAACTCCATGGGCGGCGTGCTATCGGCCGGCATGGGGGTTTGCGGCGTTTCGGCGACGGTCGCCTCGGCGCCCGTCGTGCAGGCTAAATCGGTTGAAATCGCCTACACCATCGGCACCATCCTTCTCTGGGGTGTCGGCATGATGTTCCTCTTCCCGATCGTCGGCAACATCCTCGATCTGGGCTATATCCAGTTCGGCGCATGGGCCGGAACGGGCATCTTGAACTCGGCGCAGGTCGCCGGCGCCGCCCTGGCTTATCAGCCCGACGGCATCGAAACCCTGAAGGTCGCCGAAATCTTCAACATCACCCGCGTGCTTTTCCTGCCGATCATCGTGCTCTGGCTTGCGCTCTGGTACGTGCGGCGCGAAGAAACGGCGGAGGAAAAAGCCTCGATCAACATCGGCAAGGTGATCTTCGAGAAATTCCCCGTCTTCGTGCTGGGCTTCATCTTGATGTTCGCCCTGTCGTCCACGGGTATTTTCGCCCCGGCGCAACACTACAAGGGCAAATACTTCGACCCCAACGTCAAGGAGTCGAAGCTTCTCAAGGATGATCAGATCGCGCTGTTGACGGCGGAATCCGGAAAGGTCGTGAAAGCCGACCGCAAGGAAGCCCTCGCCCGCCTGATCGAAAACAGGAAGATATTGACCCGGGAGGACGACGCCGTCATTCGGGGGCTGGTCAACAGCCCGGTTATGTCGAAGAAGGCCGATAAAATCCTCAAGAAAGCGCACAAGGCGGTCCGTAAAACGGCGAAGAAGATCAAGAAGTTCAGGCAATGGATCACACTTCTCTTCGCCTTCGGCTTGACCGGCCTCGGCATGCAGATCACGCTTTCTTCCATGAAGCAAGCGGGCGGTCAGCCTCTCGTGATCGGTGGCGTGGTCGGCACGACGAAAGCGGTGTTGTCGCTAATCGTTATCGTGCTCTTCGTGCGCGAAACCATATAATCAGGAGTAAAATATCATGCCTAGTGACAGCCAAGATATTGACCTTCAGGAAGAAGCGGGTGCGAAGTTTCACCGCGGTTCGGCGTTGTCCATCTTCGTCAGCGACCGTATGGAAGACTTCATGGCCTTGCTCTTCTCCCTGATCATCGCTCTCGGAGTTTATGTTACGGTTCCTTAAGCGATGTAACGCATAATGGAAACCCGGCGCCTTAGCGGGCGTCGGGTTTTTGTTTGTCCGGAAAGGACTAGAGCATTTTCCGATGAAAAAGAACGCGAACATCCTTCTCGCCAGTCACGGAACGCCGGGCGCCAAGGCCGCGGAGGCCGCCGCCCTGGAGCTTTGCGCCCAAAACGGCGGCGCCATCGACCACCTCAACGTTATCCCCGACTTCTGGAAAGGCATGATGGGCGACGACTGGCTTAACAACGCCGTCACCCAGGCGCGCTTTGGAAAATACGTTGAAAACCAACTCGCCCGCGAGGTCGCCGAAGAAGCCGACCGCCTGGACCGGGAGGCTTCGATAAAAGGCGTCGCCTGCAGCCATGACTTTATTTTCGGAAAACCGGCCGAATGCCTTATCGAAAAAGTTGAAAAGGGAGATTACGACCTTATCGTAATTGGCTCGTTGCGTCCGAAGGGGGCAGAGGGCTATCGTTCCCGGATGAAATTGGATGTCTTGCTTCGGGCGGTTAAAATTCCCGTTCTCGTCATCCCCCATCCACCGCCTGAGGATTAATGCCGACATGACCGAAGACCCCTCGCTTCCCCAAACACACACCGAAAGCCAGGAAGGCGATTCCGCCTGGATCAGCGCCGATACCTTTTTCTCAACCGAGGAGCTAAAACGACTCTGCGCCGATCCCGTGCGCCTGCTGCGCATCAATTCCATGATGGAGTTCGATGAACTGCGCCGGACCGGCCCCAACGCCTATCGGATCAAAGCCAAGAATTTGAGCAACGGCAAATTTATCGACACCACCTTCACGCTAACCGAAACCGATGACGCCATGACCCTGAATTTCGAAGGCGGATTGAAGACGCAAACCGTTTTCCGGATCGAGGAATCGAAAAAGGGCGCCTTGTTGAAGGTTACGGACGATTACTCGGGCACGCCCATCGAGGAGCGCGAGAAACGCCTGGACGAGGTCGATAAAAGCCTGCTGGTCTGGGGGGACGACTTATTCAAGTATTTCCATAACTGGAAGCGGTGGACTTGGCTTCCGGGCTGGAAATGGTACATGCGCCGCGTCTGGCAGCCCATGAAACCAACGTCGCGGCGCATCGCTTACATGCTGTGGATGATAACCGCCTTTGAATTCGCGGTCTTTCTCATGGTTCTGACCGTCTTCGTGGTCGAGAGAAACGTAACGGCGCTTTAGCCTCACTCCACCCAGGCGATGCGCAGGATGTTGGTGGCCCCCGGTGTCCCGAAAGGAACGCCCGCGGTCACGACGAGACGTTCCCCAGGCCCCGCGAAATCCTCGCGCAATGCGTAACGGACCGCCATTTCCACCATTTCGGTGAAGCTGTGCAGGGACTTCGTCTTGATCGGATGGACCCCCCAGGTCAAAGACAGGCGGCGCGCCGTCGAAGCCTTGGGCGTAAGCCCGAGGATCGGAACGTTCGGGCGTTCCCTGGCGGCGCGGAGCGTCGTCGAACCGGTCGAGGTAAAGGTGACGATGGCGGCTGCGGAAACCGTGCTCGCCACTTGCCGGGCGGCGGCCGTAATGGCGTCGGCGGCGGTGGCTTCGGGTTCCCGGCGCGCCGCCTGGATCACTTCACGATAATTGGGGTCCTGTTCGACCCGGTAGAGGATACGGTCCATCATGGCGACCGAATCGATGGGATAATCGCCGACCGCCGTCTCCGCCGAGAGCATGACCGCATCGGCCCCGTCATAGATGGCCGTGGCCACGTCGGAGGCCTCGGCCCGGGTCGGCGTCGGCGCGTGAACCATGGAATCGAGCATCTGCGTCGCCACCACAACCGGCTTGCCCGCCTTACGGCAGGACCGGATGATGGATTTCTGCAAGGAGGGAACGTCTTCGGGGGGAACTTCCACACCCAAATCGCCACGGGCCACCATGACGGCGTCCGACAGTTCGACGATTTCCGCCAAATGTTCGATGGCCGAGGGTTTCTCCAGCTTGGCCATGATCCCGGCGCGCCCGGAAATCAGTTTGCGCGCTTCGGCCACGTCTTCGGCCCTTTGGACGAACGAGAGGGCCACCCAATCGACGCCCATTTCCAACCCGAAGCGCAAATCCTCCTTGTCCTTTTCTGTTAGGGAGGAAAGTTCGAGAACGGCGCTTGGAACGTTGACTCCCTTATGGTCGGACAGTTCGGAACCGTTGATGACCTTCGTATCGGCGAAATCGAGGCCACAGCGCACGATCTGCAAGCGGACCTTGCCGTCGTCGAGCAACAAATCCATTTTAGGCTTAAGCACCGCGAAAATTTCCCGGTGAGGCAACGGCGCGCGGGTCTCGTCGCCCGGCTCGCTGGAAAGATCGAGACGGAAGGACTGCCCGCTTTTCAGGGCGACGGCTCCGTTCTTGAACTCGCCGAGACGCAATTTCGGTCCTTGCAGGTCCAGGATGACCCCGATGGGCCGCTGGTATTTTTTCTCCAGCTTGCGGATGGCGTCGAACCGGCGCTTATGTTCCGCATGCTTGCCGTGGGAAAGGTTGAATCGGAACAGGTCCGCCCCGGCTTCGAACACCTTGGCGATTTGCGCCTGGGTCGTAACCGACGGCCCCAGCGTTGCGATAATTTTTGCGTTTCTTCTTCTTCTCATTTTCGAAACATAGGACGCCGGGAAGAGGCAAACCAGCACAATCATGTGAAAGTTATCTTATAATCGACCGATATGGATTAATATGGCCCCAAAGCCGACGCTGAAAAGATCGAAAAAGAATGATAAAAAAATTCTTCTCCAAAGCCCTCCTGTCCATGGTCATGGACAAAAACGCCCGGAAAAAACTCGACGTCCTGCGCGCCGCAAAGAAAGAAGGGGACCATAAAACAACCGCCCCGGACATGGAGCCATCCGGTAAAGAGAAAAAACCTAAAAAAAGGGAAATGACACCCGAACGCGAAGCCCTGATAAGGAACGCCATGAAGGTCCGCCAGGAAAAAACGAAAATGCTCGACGATCTGGACGACGAACAGAAACTCAAACTTTACGCCGCCGCCATGAAGGCCTTCAACATCGAGTTTGACAGGAAACCCTGAAACACGGGATCAAAAATATTGATAATATGAACCGGCCCTATATATCTTACGATAGAGGTCTTACAAAAAAATAGGGTCGGCCACATGACGCCAGAACACGAAATCAAAAAGCTCCGCAGCGAACTGATGGGGCTATTTCATTATATCAAGCGCGTGCGGTCGGAAATCGCCGCCATCAGCCGTGGCGCCGACGAAGAACACAACTTCGACAGCATGGGCGAACAACTCGACGCGATCATCAAATCCACCGACGAAGCGACCCATACCATCATGGGCGTGACGGAAAAGAACGACAATCTGATCGGGGAACTCAGCAAGTCCATTACGGATAAGGACCAGTTGGCCAAGCTGAACCAGATCAATGAAAACGGCCAGCACATCTTCGAGGCGTGCTCTTTTCAAGACCTGACCGGCCAGAGAATCTCCAAGATTATCAAGTCGATCACCTTCGTCGAGGAGCGGGTCGACAGGCTCGTCGAAATCTGGGGCCGGGAGGCCGTCGACAAGGTCGAACTGGAGCAAGAACAAAAGTCCGACGACGAAAAACTCCTTCACGGCCCGGCTTTGGCTAAGGAAGAAAGTTTTTCCCAGGCCGACATCGACAAGCTGTTCGATTAGGGTTTAAGGCCCTTCCCGCCAATCACAAAAACCATGGAGTTGTTTAATGCGTATCGGCCTCGCCATCTTAGGGTTTTTATTTGGGATGTTATCGCTCAACGCCGGGCTTAAGGCGGCTTCCTTGGAAGACACCCTTTATCTCGACCTCAAGTACGGACGGGTGGTCATCGAACTGCTCCCCGACCTGGCCCCGCGCCACGTCGCGCGCATCAAGGAACTGACCCGCAAGGGATTTTACGACGGCCTGCCCTTCCACCGGGTTATCGGCGGCTTCATGGCCCAGACCGGCGACCCAAGAGGCGACGGAACGGGGGGGTCCGGGGTCAAATTAAAAGCCGAGTTCTCCAACGAACCCCATGTGCGCGGCACCGTTTCCATGGCACGCGGCTCGGACCCCGACAGCGCCGATTCGCAGTTCTTCATCGTTTTTTCCCGGGCGCGGTATTTGGACGGCCAGTACACGGTCTTCGGCAGGGTCGTCGAAGGCATGAAGTATGTGGGGCAAATCAAACGCGGCGATCCCGCCATGGACGGAACCGTCATCGACCCGGACGTCATCGTGCGCATGCGGGTCGCGGCCGACATCGTCAAATAATCAGCCGGGGTTTGGGCCGATTCGGGCCACGTTATCGTGGCTGGGCGCCGCGGGAATCAACAGCGACAGGGCCAGCGAGGCGGCGGCCATGGCCGCCCCGGCCAGGAACACCATGGCCGGAGAGACCATCCAGATCAGGCCGAAGATGACCGGTATAACCACCGCCGCGATGTGGTTGATGGTGAAGCTTACCCCCGCCGTGGCCGCCATATCGGCGGGATCGGCGATTTTCTGGAAATAAGTCTTTATGGCGATCGCCATGGTGAAGAAAGCGTGGTCCAGAATATACAGGACAACGGCGATCCAGGCGGCCTCCACGAAGGCGTAAGACAGGAAAATTCCGATCAAGCCCATATATTCGAAGACCAGGGCGCGGCGTTCGCCCCAACGCCCGATCAGCTTGCCGATCAGCGGCGCGATAAGGACGTTGATGACGCCGTTGACCAAAAACAGCAGGGTGATGGCCGCCACGTCGAAGCCGAATTTCTCAACCATCAGGAATCCGGCGAAAACGGTGAAAATCTGCCGCCGCGCCCCGGCCATGAAGCTGAGCGCGTAAAACAGCCAATAGCGCTTGCGCAAAACCAGGTGGCGGCGCTGTTCCACCTTTTCCGGGAAGGACGGATAAAGAACCCAGGCGAGCAGGACGGCGCCCACCGTTAGGCCCCCGCCGAAGACATAGACCCAAACCATGTCGAGCCCGGCCAAATCCAGCAAGCCGTAAATCAGGGCGAAGACGGCGAGCGCGGAAAAAGACCCGACCGCGATTTGTTTGCCTAGAGCATTTCCGAAAATAAATGAATCAAAAACAGTTTTGTTGAATCCTTGTTAAGAGTGTTCGTGATTCCCTTGGCTATTGAATCGCAAGGGAGTTTTT
>VAPH01066676.1_pt1 | contig 19502 bp, 24 predicted proteins | sample 3393861 | NCBI WGS metagenome assembly VAPH01 (sample SAMN08290439, study PRJNA428436) | hydrothermal vent metagenome | isolation source: Deep-sea hydrothermal vent chimney | place: Atlantic Ocean: South-mid Altantic Ridge | reverse complement strand
CCGGCACCATTACGCCCTACCAGGCAAACACGCTCATTGGTATCAATCTGGAAATCAATATGATCCAGCAAGGCTCGATGGCCGTAGGCCAGGTAGGCTTTATCAAGTTTGATTAATGGCATGAGAGGCGAGATTTATTTTTTAGTCGGCGTATCAGAAATAATTCTCACATCTCTTTGCGGGAATGGAATGGAGATGCCGTGTTCCTTGAAGCGATGCCAGATACCCAGGTTGACATCTGATTTGACTTTACCAACGCCTTCTTCCACATCATTTAACCAGATTCGTAACTCCAGGTTAATACCGTTATCACCAAACGCCAACAGGCGGCTTTGTGGCGCCGGTTCCTTCAAGATACGATCATTCTCCTGACAAGCCTTTATCATAAGACTCATTGCGAATTCCGGATCGTTGTCATAGCTGATTTGTACGGGAATTTTTACCCGCACGTGGCGATCTGAGTAACTTAAATTTGTTACTTCAGTAGTAATTATTGTTTCATTCGGGATCAGGGTTTCAACACCATCCCTGTCTTTGACAACTATGTATCTTGCACGTAGCGCCACAACCCAGCCAATACGCGACCCAACACTGATGACATCCCCGGGCCTGATTGATCGATCAAATAATAAAATAAACCCGCTAATAAAATTACTGACAATTCGTTGCAGGCCAAAACCAATACCTACACCCAGGGCACCACCGAAAACCGTTAACGTTGTTAAATCAATACCAACACTATTGAGTGCAACCAGTATTGCCAGGGCATAGAGAATAAATCGGCTGGATTTGGCCAGCACTACTCGCATGCTTCTGGATATATGCGCCGAACGCCTGGCGCGTCGTTCTATAAACCGGGACAACCAATGGGCCAGGACAATAAATAGGGCAATACTCAGCAGTAATTTAATCAAGGTCAGCAAAGAAACCCGGCTATCTCCCAGCTTAATTGCCGGACCATCCAGCGCCTGGAGAATATCCGGCAACCAGCCCAGTAAATACACTGCAACAATGGCCCAAGCCACGGTACCGATAACGCTTTCCCATGCCTTTAATGCCGGGCTCGGCGAAAACGCACGCCGTAATGCATAAACAGAGATACGAATTGCTGCCAGGGAAACCAATAACGGTACCGCCAGGTGAAGCAGGCCGGTTTTAAACTGGAACTGGTTAAGTGCAAATTCTCCTAATGCCACCAGGATCAACATACTTATTGGGAAAGTGACACGCTCGATGCCGCGCAGGGCGACACGACGCAAGCCACTCTTTTCAGCCTTGCCTAATCGCTTGAGCACCAATTCACTCATATAACGCTGGAAAAACCAGGCACCGACGGCACAAACAGCCAGGATAAAAACCTGGGTCAGGCCTTGCACATTGGCAATTGCTACTAGCTGTTCTCGTATGAATGAAATAAATTTTTCCACTGTGCTCAGTTCTGCCTGTTCCTTTGGTTTAGTCTTGCCATATTCTCAAGCGCCTTAAAATTAACGCTGGCTCGCACACTGTACACATAACAATACTGATGGATCAATTTCAAGCCTGCCTGCCACAATTTTTTCCTCGCATTGCAGGCACAAACCATAATCACCAACATCAATGCGTTTCAGGGCCGACGTAATCCTGGTTAACTCGGCATCTGTCCGCCTTTTTGCCTCAAGCGACATTGCCTGTCCCTGGATTGCGTCCATACGCGATAACCGGCCAACCCGTGACTGATCCAGTTCGACTGGACTGGCAGCTTCCTGGCTCATTTTTGCAATGGCCAGCAGTTCTTTTTGCCTGTCCAGTAACAATTTTTTGTAATGTTTCAGGTCTGGCGACGTATTTTTAACCATAATAACCCGGTCTGGCCTGATCAATTCTGATCAGTTCTGAATAAACTGGAAACGATTAAAACGCATCACATCAATATCATACTGGCATTCGCCGGTTCGTACTTGAAAAATATTTTCGCCAATTTTAAGATTCGATTTTGGAATCATTATTTCAATCACGCGACGATCTTTATATTCAAAATCCCGGAAGTCAATACTGGCTATCTCGATACTGTTTACCAACACCTGCGTTGGCTCGTAGGTGAGCGGGCAATGTCCTTTATCAAGTACCGTAAATTCAAGCAGCAACCCGGGCTTGTCCGGGATCCTGTTAATTGTAACAGGTACCTCGTAAATCTTGATATTACTCCCAATACTGAGATTTTCTGCAGCCATAGTAACCGGCTGGTTGTTGCTGGCATCCAGTACCTTGGGTTCAGTGCGCTTGATTATTTCCATACAGCCTGTCAAAAGCAGGGCAGCCAGCAATATACAAATTAATTTTTTAGGCATCTGTTTCCTGGATCACGACCCAGGGCGTCACTACCACCACCCAGAAGACCTGTCTTTTTTTATGCCAAAATATTACCTGCTCATTCTCAGGTTTTTTAATTTTTTTGGCCCCCAGTAATTCGGATATTTTTGTTGCCTGGTCCTTTGCCAATGCCGTACCAATCTCAACTAAATCCTGGTTTTTATCAACATAAACCACGACCCCCCTGGCAAAGAACCGTTCCAGGTCCGACCAGGTAAGTTTGCCAGTTTCCAGGTTTAATATTTCTTTAATTTCCTCGTCGGATAACAACATGCTGCAAACCTAACCTTTCTGATCGTAGATTAAAGTAGCCGACTCCCAGTGAGCGTATGGGTTTAGCTGGTGGTCCTGTATTTTATTTTCATTAATAATATGCTTAATATTTATCCCCTCGAGCAATAAATAGTCTGCAATCATTGATCGATGACACTGGTCCGGAAATCTCTCGGCACACATTATCGCCAGTGGAGATTTTTTTGCCATATTAATGATTTGCGCAGCCCCTTTTTTGAATGGCTCAGTTTCCATGTATATGGCAAAGGCTCGCTGCTGGTTGTCCGCCATGGATGAATGTGTGTTATTGCCAGTATTTTCCAGTTTCCGTAACTCGTCCAGTTGCCGGCCCGCCCAGTGATAGATAATATTTTTTGTTGCCAGTGTCTCGCGCAGCGCTTGTTCATTGAATTGGGGAAACTTGCTGGAACCCGGAAACGAACGAATGTCGACCAGTGTCGTTATTTCGTTTGCTTCGAGTAATGAAACAAAATCACTGACGTCCCGATCGCTGCGGCCAATGGTATAAAGAATAATTTCATTAAAAAATGCAGACATTAATTATTTTCCAGCGCCAAATAAAAGAAAACAAAGCGACCACCTTCTATGTCGATTTTTAAACTTGCGCCATGATTTATCCCGTAATCAACATATCCAGGTATTGCGCTGTCCAAATGACATTCGCTGGCATGCCGGGGTGATTCGAAATCACGATCCTCATCATACCATGATAACAACATGGCCTCTCCCAGGTGTTTTTTGGCCGGCTTGTCGGCAATTGCCATGGCGGCCTGGTAGTCGGCCAGTGGGGCCGGTGTTTTGACCGCGATGATTTTAATTTCGCCATCATCGATAGTGATATTCAATTTCACAGACACCACTCAAAAATATTCACTGTCGCCGTGTCATTGGCAGTGATTTGTACTCCATTATCCTGTTGCCAAGGTTAACTGTAATATCATGGCCCGGTGCCAGCTGCTCGAGTGTTAACAGGACGCTCTCGGCATCCTTGATCATTTTGGCGTTCATAAAAAGTTGACCTGCCTGGCCGTAGGCATCTACCGCTTCTTTTAAATTTCGTTTATTGTGATCCGGATGATGCTCTGCATAATAACCAAGACGCAGTGCGGCCTGGGGTAATTTTTCACTGGCAAGCCGCAACCAGTTCATTGCTGCATCCATATCCCGGTCTACCCCGGCGCCGTCTATATATAATGATGCAAGTTCATTCTGCGCATGTTCATTTCCACGATGCGCTGCCAGCTCATACCAGTAACCCGCTTGCATCACGTCTCTGATCACGCCCTTGCCAGTCGCATAGAGTCGCCCTAGTTGGAACTGGGCCCTGGGATAACCACTTTTTGCCAAAGGCTCAAGTTTTTCCAGTGCCAAGCGGTAATTACGATCCTCCAGGTATTTCATAGCACTTTGATATTTACTCCAGACTGGCCGATCAGCCCGCTTCATTCGGAATAACAAATAACCCAGTAACAGGACGGGTAACGATAACAGGATTTGCAAAGAAAATGTTTTAATAAACAAGCCAATCATAGACATGAGTATTATTAAAAGAATAATTCCGGCCACCATGAAAACAGGAATTGATGTGGCTCTATTTGCCATGGCCAATAATGATTGATCCGGTTCTTTGAATTTTTCTGTGTGACTTTCATTGCTTCCTTCACCAGATAACAATCCCTGTGCCCAATGCCGCTTTTCCCGAAAAAGTGTCACACCCATTATCAGCCCTACTGCCGCACCACCGAGGTGGGCAATGTAGTTTGTATTGTCGGTATCATCAATAAAATAATAATCATAAATGTTCCAGCCGACATACCAGGTCGAAACCATCCACAACGGAATGCTGACTGAGCCGATTAATATTATTACCCAGTAAAAAAATTTAATTTTCACCCTTGGTGCAAAATATAACGCCAGTGTCAGCATTCCAAAAACCACGCCTGACAGGCCCAGGGTCGGAATATCTTCCTGGCCAAGATTGGCCAGGGAATCAATCACCCCGATACCCAGAGACATGCTGACGAACACAATAAAAAAGAGAATCGGACCAATAATGACTTCTACGATCACGGCAAAAGCAAAAAAGAAAAACAGGTTGCCAATTAAATGACCCCAGCTAGCGTGTGACAGAGAGGACGTCAGCATGCGTAATGGATTCCAGCTCGACCGGTAGTACATCAGCGAACCAGTTAAATCTTGCGGTGCCGAAACGGCAAAAGCATGGTATTGAGCCAAAAACTGCTCAGCACGATAATTGTCTTTTTTGGCAACTATCGCCTTATGATATTTCTTCAATAATCTGGAATCTTTTTCGCTATACAGATGCAATAAAATTTGTTCGCAGGAAGCCTGGGCCCCAAAATAATGTTTGCCCGGATATTCAATAATCTGTGCAATTTCATTAGTACAAAAATTTGTGGCGTGCTCCTCAAGCGCAGACCAGCTGTTGCGCTGGGCCATAAAAATAGCCGTGCTCAGAACCATTACCACGATCGTGAATACTGGCCACCTTGAAACATTAATATCAGGGCGATAAGGAATAAACATGATTTATGGGCAAACCTGCCATTTCAGGCGGAAATGATAAAACCCCGTATCGTCCAGGGCACTCCAACATATTAATTTTATTAATGAATTTAGATTTTCCATTAGTAGTTCCCGGCTTTTTTCTTGCGTTTTCTGCCTTGTAGGCGTCATAATTAGCATAATATTACTCCATATGAACTATAGCTAAGTTACCGGAGGCTATTATGGAAAATGCCAATATCAACCATCGGAGTTGCTCAAGGACACCGCTTGATCTTGATGTGGTGCTTTACTTCAGGGATAACGCTGAACGAAAGGCAAAGTTACAGGACATCAGTTTTGGTGGTGCCTTCATAGCAACTGATAATTCAGATCTTGAGATAAATGATCTGGTTACCATTGGTCTTTATCTTGAAAATGTTGATGAAGAATTTTACACGCTGGCAGCAACCGTCGTCAGGTGTGAAATTAGTGGTGCCGGGCTTTGTTTTGATGAATATGATCAGGACACATTAAAGAGTCTGCGAAAACTCTACCGCGACGCCCTGCACTAGGCCACCAAACTACTGAGCCACTGCCGCCTGACCCTGTTTTCCGCTAGGAAAAGAGCGCGTAGTAAACAACGTAAAACCAGGAAAATATACCGTGGAGTATTGCCCACAGTATTGACTTGTTTGCTGACCAGGAAATAGCAATTGCCAACGCCGACCCCAGGCCGATCCCGGACCGGGCAATTTCTCCCTTGTAAGTGTAAATATAGTTTGCCATTTCGAGTCCTCGGTTCGTAATTAAAAAATTATCATATCATTCTGGTGGCGAACCCGGGGAATTAAACATGCTCGCAACAAAAAAGGCCCGTTTCCGGGCCTTTTTAAATATTACCAATTTTCGAAAAAGTATTTAGCTTGCCAGCTTTCCCTTGATGGCATTAATTACGTCGTCGCTAGATGTGGCACTTACTGTCAACAACATATTTTCCTTGTCATAAAAACCGATCAATGGCGCAGTTTTTTCATCGTATGTTTTCAGGCGATGACTGATTGCTTCTTTGGTCTCGTCTTCGCGCTGAATCACCGGACTGCCACACTTATCACACTTGCCTTCTTGTTTCGGCGGATTACTCTTAACATTGTAAATGGCCTGGCAATCGCCATTTGAGCAGGTACGACGTGTGGATAAACGATCCAGGATAACATCTTTTGGCACATCAATATTTACGGCCATATCAAGCTTGATATTAATTTTTTCCAGTAAAGTTTTCAGTTGCTCGGCCTGGGGAATGGTTCGTGGAAAACCATCCAGTAAAAATCCTTTTGCGCAATCCGGTTCTTGCAAGCGTTTTTTCATGATGCCCATGATTAACTCATCTGGCACCAGGTCACCGGCATTCATAAATGCCTCGGCCTGCTTGCCAAGATCTGAACCCGCCTGAACAGCACCACGGAGAATATCGCCAGTAGAAATTTGTACGGAACCATCAAGCTCGGTTAGCAACTTGGCAACCGTACCTTTACCTGCGCCTGGTGCGCCTAATAAAATCAGTTTCATGAATATGCCTCTAAGTATTTTATGCGCCTATAAATATTATCGACTACTGACTGCAGTCAATAACAAACGCGCGCATTGTGCCTTTTCATTCTGAGGATATCAATACAACAACTGGCAATTAATCCTGTTTTGCAGGTTTTTTGACTATATTAGGTGGCTAGTAATCCTGGTATGAGCCCCCGGCAACATTGGTCAGGGTCTCGATAATTGCATCAGGCGTAGCCATGATATTCACGAAACTATTGGCACCCATCATACTGAGATCCGGAAAATTGATGGCAATACGGAACCGGGCATGCAGCGCCTCAACCTTTCCCCCCTTGACAAGCAATTCGTAAGGTAAGTGCGCCGTTGAGCGCAGTGGTTTGAAATCAATTTCATTCATTATAAATTTATCATCCATGGGGGAATTGGTTTTCCCTTTCGGGGCCTTCATACCTACACCATATAATGTCTGCTTCGTGCCTGGAATATCAATCCGGTAAACCTTGAAAGCGCCACTTTTTTTGGCGGCCAGGCCTTCTTCTACTATTCTGTTTGCGATTTTTTCATTTGGGTGCTCAGCCAATGGCGTTGGGTCGGTAAAATATTCCATGCCAAACATATAATGGTATTTGCCCGCTTCTTTTATTGTTAGGCCTGTGGCAGGACCAAACATTTTTTTATTACCAAGGGCTTTAGCCAATTGACTGCTAATGGCACCAAGATCAGTTTTTACCTGGTAGGCCGCGCCCATATAAACTGGATTGGTATAAGAGACTTGTACTTTGCCGTTGAGTAAGGTCAGGGCAACCCGTTGCGCCACAATATAACCGGCTCGTGGATGGGTCGCTGCCGCCTTTTTTAGCAGATCATTCGTCACTACTATAATATATGCGCCCTTGTAAGGCGAGTACTCACCGGCTATCTCGAACCCCGCTTTCTCAAGCGCAGACCTGGTGGTCGTAATTTTTTTTGTCAGGTCGCCAGCACTATTTGAGGCCAGAATAAATGGCTTCAATTTTTCTGCCGCCTGGGAAGTAAATGAAAATATGCTGGAAATAAAAATAACCAGCGTCAACTGTAAAATTATTTTATTCATAATACACCTCCTGTTATAACCTAAAATTTTATTTTTTTATTTTTGCTGCTGACTTTCGGTTTACCGGAACGACAGAATGCGCCCATTAGACTGTGTTTGCAATGAGGTTTATATAGAAGATATTTAAGAAAAAAATTGTCTGTATCAATTGGTACACACTCACTGTATCAATTGATACAGACATTAATAATGTGGTGGCGGTGGCTCGTCTTCCAGTGAGCCTGTTTCAGGCGGTGCCATTTGTTGCAGTAATATTCTGATGCTTTGCAACTGGCCAAGTACATCTTCAAGTTTTTGTTGTTGCTCAAGACTGGCTTGTGTCAAGGCTTCAATTGCTGCCTCCTGGTGGGTCAGTCGTATCTCAAACTCTGTAAATCGTGATTCCATCAAACACGGCCTCTGTTTTTGTAGTTACTAACTCAGCCCATTATAACCCGAAGACCACATTCGGATTACCGGAATCTAACAATATTCATTAATCCAGAATATCCATATTAAATCACGGGTAACTTTTTTCCGTTTATTCACTACAATACGCCGATAGCAACAACCATGGTCGGGAAATGAAACACACACTAGAATCACTAAATTTTTCCAATTCCTTTGCAGAGTTACCAGACAGTTTTTATTCACTGGTAGCGCCGACACCATTTGATACCCGCGCCCAACTCATTCATTTTAATATGGCGGCTGGTAAATTAATTGACCTGGATTATGACCATCAACATGCGCAATTTATTGCCGATATTTTTAGTGGCAAGTCTACGTTAAAAAAGAGTAAACCTTTGGCTATGTTATATGCTGGCCACCAGTTTGGGCATTACGTGCCCCAACTCGGCGACGGCCGGGCAATCATGTTGGGCGAAGCAACCAGCAGCAAGGGAGATCGCTGGGAAATTCAGTTAAAAGGCAGTGGCCAAACGCCTTATTCAAGAAACGGCGACGGCCGCGCCGTGTTGCGATCAAGTATCAGGGAATATTTGTGTAGTGAAGCCATGTTCGGACTGGGCATACCGACTACCCGGGCCTTGTGCCTGGTCGGTAGCAAAGACGAGGTTTACCGGGAACAGGTTGAAACTGCCACCATGCTCACCCGGCTTGCCCAGTCACATGTACGGTTTGGCTCATTCGAAATTTTTTATTACCGAAATCAACATGATGATATTCGCATACTTGCCGATTATATAATTAAACATCATTACCCTGATCTTGCTAGCCAGGACAATCCTTACCTTGCTTTGCTGGAAGTCGTGACACAACGAACAGCCCGGTTAATTGCCCAGTGGCAGGCAACGGGTTTCTCCCATGGCGTAATGAATTCAGACAATATGTCCATACTCGGCCTAACCCTGGACTATGGGCCTTTTGGTTTTATGGAAGATTATAACCCTGGTTACATTTGCAATCATTCTGATCATGAAGGCAGGTACGCTTTTAATAAACAACCCGAGATTGGATTATTTAATCTTAGTTGCCTGGCACAGGCACTATTGCCCTTGATGGAGGTTGACTCGGCCAAAGAAGTACTGGCCTCTTACCAATCACAATTTTTGTCGCATTATCATTTATTAATGGCCAATAAACTTGGTTTTTCAGAAACCAGTGATGAAATACAGGCTCTGCAAAACCAGCTATTATCAATAATGCAAAATAATCAAAATGATTACACCAACACCTTTCGCGCATTGTGCCGTGTCAGTAAAAGTACGACGTCAAATGAAGAATATTTTTTAAGTTTATTTAAAAATAGCGACGAAGTCACTGAATGGCTGGGACGTTATAAACATTTACTGAATAATACAAACAAAACAGATAAAGAAAGATGCAATTTTATACTGGGCGTCAATCCAAAATACATATTACGCAACTACATGGCCCAGGTTGCGATAAAAAAGGCAGAAAATGATGATTTTTCTGAAATAGATAATCTCCTTAAAATTTTACATAACCCCTTCGCAGAGCATGTTGAATACAATCATTACACAGGGCCAGCGCCGGCATGGGCTGACGACATACAGGTAAGCTGTTCGTCCTGAGAAACCAGGTAAGATTCCCACCATTAATCAGAAATATTTCGCCATTAAGCCATTAAAATATTGATACCTGGCGCTTAACGACTAGATATATAAGTATGATTGCAAAATTCTATAACTATATTTATTCGATCAATTACATGAAACCGATTATTGATTTTCGGTTCAGGTTATTTGTCTACTGGCATACCCGGTCAAAAATTCCCCTGGTAATTGTGTCGATTGTGGTGCTTGTTAGTAGCCTGCTGTTTTCATTAATTTATTCATCTCGTAATGATGTCAGGATTACAAAAGATATCACTTGCCTGGCGCTGAACGTTTACCACGAAGCCCGGGGGGAACCGAAGGCCGGTCAGTATGCAGTGGCCCAGGTTACCCTGAATCGCGCCAAGTCAAAACATTATCCCAATGACATATGTGATGTCGTTTTTCAAAAGAACTGGGATAAGCGCCGTCAACGTTACGTCAGTGCATTCTCATGGACAGAGCTTGATTCTCGCCCCTCTAAAAAATCAAAAACTTGGCAGCAGGCCTGGGATATTGCTGAATCAGCCTACACCGGAACGGATAATTCAAAAACACGTGAAGCCCTGTTTTACCATGCAAACTATATCCGTCCATCCTGGTCAAGGAACAAAAAACCCGTCGCCAGAATTGGCAAACATATTTTTTATAATTGATTGTTTTCCTGGTAAACTACAATTCTTACTACAAAAATACCGGGGCTGGCTGGTGCCTGAAACAAGAAAAAAGATGGCACTGCTTGCCGCTCCGCAAGTACTTGTGATTGAAAAACAATTTCGTCTTTACCCGGAAATGATTGACCTGGGTGTTATTAATGCAGCAAGGGTGCAGGCAAAGTTACAGGACGATGAAACTACCGCGATCCCATGCCTCGCTACCGGTTTCCAGTAATTTTTTACCATTCGCCATTAAGCTAATGTAGCCGCATGACAAATTGAGTATACGCGCCAACTCTGCACCATAGAGACCTGGCATGTCAGTGGCTTGCAACACGGTAGGTGTCAATTTGGTGGTTTGTACAGGAACCGATTTAGATGTGGCCATATTATTTATTCAGGCCAACCAGGCCTCAATCTCGGGCTGGAGTTCTTCATATGGGCGGTAACCGCTGCATAACAATTGATGATCTGTTTTGTCTTGCAAAACACAGGTTGGAAATCCACGAATACCTGTTTGACGAGCGCGGGAAAAATGGGCTTTCGTTTTCTGTTTTATTTCATCAGACTCAAACAACACCCTGAACGCGTCTGGTTCTAACTCATAGTCAGCCAGAAGTCCGACCAGGACATCTTCCCGGGTTATATCCATTTGTTTTGCATAAAAGGCTTCTTGCAAGGTGGCAAAAAACCGGAAAGTTTGTTTGGGTAAAATTTCTGCCAGCGCCAGTACCGCACGGCTGGGCGGCTCGGTATCGTAGATAAAACCATCAGGCAATGCGCCATTAAATAAAAACGGTTGTTTGGTTCGCGCATGCACCGCTTGCCAATGGTGTAAAATTTCATCACGACTGGCTGCTGACACGGGCACAGTTGTGCCGGGTTGCAATCCGCCGAGCAATAGTGAAATTTTTAATTCTGCCCCGAATTTTTCTTTGATAGCACTTATTACCGGGCTAAACCCCCAGCACCACGAACACATGGGATCGGCCACATACCATAGTATTCGATTTTCTTTCATGGACTGAAAATTTAAATTACGAGCGCATAGTTAGTGTAGCTTGGGAAGATCAACCGCAACCTGTTTGACGTATTCTTCATTGAACACCAGGTCAATTGTCACCTTCTCTTCGTTCTCGGTAATTTTGACTTGTTTCAGGTCAGGCAAACGGTCGGCAAGATAACTGCATAGTGCGGCCGACATGGATTCATCGCTATTTTTGATGGCATGCAATAAATTAGCCGTAATAAAATGTGCTCTTTGGTTGATGTCAGGATTTTTTATGTGCTGTCCATCAAGCTCAATACCAGCATCCATTTTTTTGTCCATTTTTTCAAGGTAGGTTGCCTGATAGTCAGACAGGGGTTTATTGCGGTCATACTCCAGTTGTGCAATATCATTTAACAACACCGCCATTAAACTGTCTGCCATAGAATACTCACTATAAAATATTTACGAGCTAGATTCATTTGCTCAGGAAAGTAGCTGCATCCTAACCAAACTATTCAGGCCAGTACACTGAATATTTATTAGTGCATGATAAAAAATATTACTGCCAAAAAAATATTGCTATCAAGCTGCATCAGATAGTTGAGATAAACCACCCTCAACTACAACGACATCGTAACCTTTTTGTCCCAGCAAATAGGCTGCCAGGTCGCTGTTTTTGCCATCCTGGCAAAAAATCATGTATTTCTGATCTTGCTCAAGACATTTATAAAGATCTCGTAAACGGTTGACGGGTATTTCAATGGCGCCAGGAATTTGACCCACCTTACCAGCACCATTGCGCCTGACATCAATAAACTGGCCGCCTTTGTTTGACATCTCATTTGCCTCATTTGCGGTGACGTAAGTAACTGAAGCATTTGTAATTAGCGCCTCAAAATCTTTTTTTGATAATCGCAACAAAACACCATCAGTATCAGCAAAAATACTGGCATTGCGGGGTTCGCCACTGATTAATGACGACTCGCCAAAGGTATCGTTTTCGCCGAGCTGGGCAAGTAACTTTATATCACCGGGTCCAGCACTCTGGGACACGGTGAACTTTCCCGACTTGATCACATAAAAGTAATCGCCCACTTCATTTTGACGCACAATCACATCACCGATCTTGACTGGAAATTTCTCAAGTCGCAGCACCATGGCAGCCATCTTGTCGGCGTTAAGTTTTGAGAAAGCCGGACTGTTGTGCAACCCCTGCAGCCAGCCAGTGTCCAGTGAGGCCTGTTGGGCGAGCTCGCCCTCCACTGCACTCAGGGTCTCATTCACATCGTCGATTAACGCCTGCCACTCTGTTTCCATCTCATCTAAAACATTGCTCATGGTCAAATCCTCGATCTCGATCTGGTCTTGGGGCCTTCAGATTAAGCATAGCCCAGATAAGCGCGAGGAAAAGCCCAAATATATGAGTCTGGTGAGAGTGTCTGGGTGGCGATATTTCCGGGAACTACCGACATTCCAGCTTTGATTTAGGGTGTTACCAGTGAAATAACGCGGGGCAAGCCCCGTCAGGATGATAATGGCTTCAGTCTATTGCCGCAATAATCACATTCAGGCAGATTATTGGTATCCACGGCGACGGCAGCCCGGGTCTCACAGCCACTGCATTGGTACATGCCCGCCTTGTACTTTTTCGGGGCTGGTGGCTCAATCCTGGTAATCTTGGGCTCATGGCCCTTGACCTTGTTTGAGCCACAATTATCGCACTCGGGGAGCTTATCTGCAGCCGTGGTAATCAAGACACTTTGGCCACACTGGCCACACTCGTAACGCCCGGAAGGATACTCGACAATCGTTCGGGCCTTTTGTGCAACTTTGGCCTCTTTTTTCGCCTGGGCAACCGCTTTCATCATTTTTTCACCCAGGACGACTGCCCGGGCTTCGGCAGCTTTGGATTCTGCCATAGCCTGCATGACTTGTTTGGCCAGGGCCTCGGCTTTTGCTTGTGCTGACATTTTGGGCTTCTTGGGCATTCCTGGAGAATTACACCATTATAAAGGAAACATTATATTTGGAATAGGCCGCTATGCCTACAAAAAGAAGATGGTGATTTCAGGCGGGTTTAGTGGCTAATAAAGACGCTATTAATCAGTGCTATAAACTGCAAACCTGATCAAAACAGTTCAGGCAATTTTAAAAGAATCATTATTGCCTGGAATTAAATTTGTTATCTGATCATGATACATTTTTTCCAGAAAGGGCTCGGCCATTTCGGCCGATACGGGTCGACTAAAAAAGAAACCCTGCATCTCGTCGCAGCTTTGATTGTACAGGAATACCGCTTGCTCGGCGGTTTCGGCCCCTTCTGCTACCACGCGCAAATGTAGATTATGGGCCATGGCAACCACCGCCTGGACGACCGCGGCATCATTGGGGTCAGTGGTGATATCCTTCACGAAAGAACGATCAATCTTGAGCGTACCGACAGGCAGTTGCTTAAGATAAGCCAGGGAAGAATAACCGGTTCCAAAATCATCAATAGTCAAGTGCACACCCATATCACTCAGATCAGTTAACATGCGAATACACTTGTCATTTTGATCCATCAACATGCTCTCTGTGATCTCAAGCTCAAGCCATTTTGCGTCCAGACCTGTCTCTTCAAGTATATTATTGACCAGGTAGGCAATGTCCTGTTCGCGAAACTGTCGTACTGATAAGTTTACCGCCATTCGGACAGGACCGTGCCCGGCATTCTGCCATGCCTTGTTTTGCTTGCACGCGGTTCGTATGACCCATTCCCCAACCGGTACGATGAGACCTGTGTCTTCCAGCATCGGGATAAAATTACCAGGTGGGATGATGATGCCCTTGCCGGCTGGCGCCCATCTTAACAAGGCCTCAAACCCGGTAATCTGGCCGCTACCGAGATCGATTTTGGGCTGGTAATGCAGCAGAAATTCATCCCGTTCCAGCGCCCGGCGAAGTTGTGTTTCCAGTTGCAGGCTTTCCCTTGCCTTCGCATTCATACTTTTTTCGTAATACTGGTAATTATTACCGCCTTTTTCCTTGGCGCGAAGCATGGCAGCCTCAGCATTGCCCTGTAGTTTTCCGGCGATATCCTGGCCTGCCTGCTCAGCCTTCTCGGCCTGACTAATATGGCCTGGTTTAAAAATTGTTAAACCAATACTGGTACTGGCAATTAGTTCCAGGCCTTTGGCTTCAACTGGCTGTACCAGGCGATTCAGAATTTTCTGGGCCAACCTCGCCAACCCGCGATCATCGCCGGGATCAGGCAAGACTACCGCAAATATGTCGCCACCCAACCGGGTCACGGTATCGCTCTCACGAACGCAATCGCGCAAACGATGGGCAACTACTTTTAATATTTCATCACCAGACTGGTAACCCAGGGTATCATTAATTTTTTTAAATCTATCCAGACCCAGGATCATGAGGCCGACAAAATGGCCGCCACGTTTTGCTTCCAGGACAGCCTGGTTTAATCGATCAAGAAATAATGCCCTGTTGGGCAAACCGGTTAATTTATCCTGGTAGGTTAAATTGTGCAGCTGACGTTTGGTTTCCTCGCTCAGCAGTTCAGTATTTATTCGTGCCTGCCAGTATTCCCGGTAAATATTTCGCCCCTGGGCACTGCAATAACCCAGGTAAACAAAAAATATAAATCCCAGTACCGTGCCTGATGTACCACCAATCGTGATACCGACAACAATATTGGGTAACAACATGGCGACTAAAAAACTATCCAGTAATGTTAATTTCATACCCAGGCTATACATACCACCGGCACACATAGCCGCCGTAATTACGGCTGCAAGCAATGAGATCCAGGAATCCGGGTAAAAATAAATGGCCATGGCGCTGACCACGCCCCAGGTTGCGGCAGTCACAATGACTGCGATTGACTTAAGTATGTGCCAGAAACGAGGGTTGGCATCATAGATGGTCTCAAAACGCTGGATCAGTGCCAGGCTGGTCAGGTATGTGATTACAAGCAGGACAAACGCCGAGTAAATCAACTGCGGATGTTCACTGGCATAGGGAGACATAAAAGCCAATACGCCAAGCGCTGCGAAGCAACTCAGGGCCGCTGGTGCGCTACGACGGCCCATTTCAAAGGCGCTGGTGCGCTTGAGCCGCCCCATTTGGTCAACTGTCAGTTTCTGGACTTTTTCTAACTGGAACTCAGTCATGCATCATCCTTAATCCTGCTTGCGAAGGTATGCTCACAAGTATTTGATTTTAATAAGCACATTAACGCCCACAAAAAATCACCATGGGCAACATATCGTCACTTATGGCGCGAGACTTATTAGGTTAATTATTAGTGCAATAAATACGCCAATTTTCGAGATTATCGGCACAGATTTCAGTTTTTTGTTAGTTAAAACAGGGGGGGGAGCAGGACTGTGGCTTAGCAACCCATTGGCCACGGTAAAAAACAGGTGGTTACGAGCTTGCTGAAACTAACTTGTAGGCGTCAGCAATATTGCCGTTTCCAGCAAGCTGGTCAGACCCTGTTGTCGAAAGTGATCGTGATCGGCCAGTACGTCTTTTTCGCTTAATATCTCCAGATTGTAAGAATCACCAAAGAGTAATTCGATTTCGGACTTTGGCACAGAAAACGGTGGGCCCTGCATTTGCTCCTGGGGGTACTGCAGCGTGATTAAAAATATCGATGCCTCGGCGGGAATAATACTGAGCAGGTGGTGTACATACTGCTTACGCATTTCTTCCGGAAAGGCAACGAGGGATGCCCGGTCATAAACAAGTTTGCATGATTGGATAACAGCTGCATTAAGGGCAAATAAATCCCCGCTGTAGAGCATGTAACCGTTAGCCTGGTAAATATTAAACTCACCGGCCTGCAAGTTACGACAGGGAATTGTATTACTTTCAAAAAATGATTTTAGCGCAAGATCACTGACCTCTATACCGACTACAGAAAACCCCTGCTCACGCAGCCAGATCATATCCAGACTTTTCCCGCACAACGGGACAAATACTTCGTCGCCAGGCGACAAACCGAGGCCAGGTCCATATTTTACGAGCAGCGGGTTCGCCTCCTCCAGATGAAAACCGATTTTGTTCTGCTGCCAGCGTTGATGCCAGAAATTGTGATCCATATTCCAGCCTTATATATTATTCCGGGAAAATTAACTACCCGGATCAACAGTATAACTGCAAGGTAAATCACAAGTCACTGAACTGGATGGATAATTTTTACAGGGTTTATCATGCCAACCCGGTTTTCATCATCTATACTTAAAAGTAGTGGCACCACTCTTTAATTAAACGGAAACAACATGGGCGCACAGAAAAAATTTCCTGAAACCGGAGCTATGGGCAACCCATTGCCAGCACTCAATAGACAACAAAAAGAATCTTTGCTCATGATGATTGTGGTCAATTTTGCTGGTGAGCAAGGGTTATTAAATCATGAGCAATTGGAAGACGCACGAGCCAGTCTCCGCAGCTTATTTATCAGGACCACAGGCGAAGAAACCATGCTGCGCAAGCTAATCGGTATCTTGAGAATTAACCGTTCCCTAAACCAGGCATTTAACGACATGACCCACATCCTGGAGGGCGTTATAAAATCACGAGCCAGCCTGGAATCCAAACACGAAATACTCAAAGAAAAACTCAAGGCCATGGACATCACCGTCGATGAAAATAATGATTTTATCGGTATTTTGCTGGAATTCTCCAAAGACTTTATCCAGAATGTTGCTGCTTTTGAGCGCCAGATGCTGGAATACCAGGAAGTAAGAGAGAATGAAGCACGCACTACCCACATATTCAGGTTGGCCCGCGAGGCACGAAAAAGATTAAAAAACAAGTTTGAACAGGCGGATGCTGAAGACAATAAGCATGAAACTGAAGTAAAGAAAAAAATTTACCAGTCCTTTAATTATGCCGATGCCGAATCGGAATACAAGTATGCTAAAAAAAGCGCGGCCAGTGCAGGTAAAGAGATTGAAAGCTCGTTAAAACAATTTCATAAAATGTGTCAAATGACCATGAAACCGGAAATGCGCACACCTTCAAAAATTGAGCTTGGTTCTGCCGGCAAATCCTGTCCGGATATTTATACATTCTCGGCCAGGGGTCTGGCAGATCATCCAAGATTAAAATTCCTGGCGCCTGTTGTTCAGGAATTATTACAGTTGTATCAACATTCTTTTGGTATGTTCATGCTTGATTTTGAGAAATTTAATCGTGCCATTGTACCGATGATTGAAAATACGGAAGACTACTTCAATGCCAAGGAAAATGATGAAGACGCCCGCACTAACCAGGTAAAACTAAAACAGATCGAATCACTTATTGCTTTTATAGAAGCAATATCTTTATTGCTTAAAGATGGCGGTCAATACAGTTACCCGGCTTTTTCAACTCAAGTCACAAAACTGATAACCGATACCAACGAGACTAAATGGATTTTTATATCCGAGGAATTGCTAAGAATGAAGCTGGCAGTCGAGGCGAAATTAAGCACACAACTCACCTGATTTATTTTTTAATTTTTATGAAAATAATTTAATAAAAACCCGGCCAGGCATACTGACCGGGAATTAATATTACATTCTGAGGTTTAGCCCCTGTGAGCCTCTTTATGAATCGTCCGACATTCATACAGGTGGCGACCACGTTCAGCGCCCAGCTTGACACCAGTGCCGGTAACAATTCGTTCACGGGCAACACGGACAAGACCAACTTCCAGCAACAATGGCTTGCCTTGCGACGACCAGTCGATTCTTACCTGGATCGGACGCTTGTTAAGGGGTAAGCCAGCCATGCCAAGTACGTCCCAGCCACGCAGTTGCGCCGTTTGGTTTGGTTCAAGTATCGGATCAAATGGACTTAACACACCGTTTACAAAAGTTGGTAACACGCCATTGAAATCATGGGTGACGACGCCGTGAGAATCGATAAAGCGGATGCGGTTGATTTTGATGGCGATATCGGGATCGTAGTTTCGTAATACATACACAGATCCCTGAAACTCGTTACCGCCATTCCTGACTGCCTGGTTGCCACCACAGGCAACGGTACCGCCATAGGCGCGCGTTGCACCGTCAGCAGCGTCGGCAAACGCCGATGAAACCGGGACTGACGCGAACAAGAGACCAAAGAACCCTGCTAATATTTTTTTCATTATGCATTCCTTGTAAGAGTTGGATTAATATTACCCGCTAATAGAAAAACACAAGCCTGTTATTATTTGATAACTGGCAGTAATTCCATTAATGACTTACCAGCATACACAGAAGAACTTACACGGGACTTACAAATGGAATAAATAACTGGTAATAATACCCTTACTATCAGTAATTTCTAATATAACTATATAACTATCTATAAAATATACACCTAAGGAAACTCTGATTACTTGTCATCTCGACCGTAGTGGACGACTCCATGGCAAGGATTGTTCCAGACAATCCTATTGCATTCCCGTCGTCCCTGGCGGTCAGATGGAGGAGCTAGAGCAACCCATGGAGCAGTTGCCGAGAGATCTCAACCCACGGAACTTCAGTCGTACCAGGAAGTTCAAGATTCCTCCGCTTCGGTCGGAATGACAAACATATCTCGGAATGGCAAACATATATTTATCAGAGTTTCCCTAACCAATCCGACCAGTCCTTAAATAACCCCTTGTCTACTGCTGCCACTGAAGAACGAGGCTCGAGTTTGTTAATAAAAATCGGTTCGCCTGACAAAGTACTGGAAAATCCACCGGCCAGGTTGAAAATATAATTGCCGGCGGCATAGTCCCAGATATGGGATGAACCATGGAGATAAAGATGGCAGCGCCCTGCTGCCAGCCAACACCAGTCAAGGGCAACCGAGCCAAAGCTACGCTGTGATGCATAAGGTCTTTCTGTTACCAGGCGGGTTGCCAATTCAACATCAAGACGTTTGAAGTCTATTAAACCTGTTGCCTGGCTTAAGTTAACACCTGCATCAGACAGTTTAAGCAGTTCCCCGTTTAACCGGGCCCCGTTTTTTTCATT
>VAPH01060071.1_pt1 | contig 19510 bp, 22 predicted proteins | sample 3393861 | NCBI WGS metagenome assembly VAPH01 (sample SAMN08290439, study PRJNA428436) | hydrothermal vent metagenome | isolation source: Deep-sea hydrothermal vent chimney | place: Atlantic Ocean: South-mid Altantic Ridge | reverse complement strand
CTCGGTGTGTTAGCTACGCGATTAGCTGCGCGCCTTGGTTTTGCCTCTCAGGGTGCCCCGACGATAACCGGTAATCCCCTGATGTTCGAGCTATTAAAGGACGCACAGGATCAGTTAATTGCCTATTATTCTGATTCTGTCCTGCGAAGAATAAACGAATCGGTATCGACAGTTGTCGGGACAACGCTTTTTGACATCCCCAATGATATGGACCCGGGTAAGATAGTCAGTATTGCTGTAAAAGTAGGGTCTATCTGGCACGAACTCAAACAGGGGATTAAGTATTACCATGCCTCTGTTAATTCCGGGACTTATCCAAATAGGTATGACATTCGCTATGGTACAACTAACCAGGGGCAGATTGAGCTATGGCCAACGCCATCAGCGATATACCCACTGCGTATGGAATACTTTATGCGTGAGATGGCCTTCGCAACCATAAACGACAAGTCAACAGTTGATAGTAGACTGGTATTTTTACATGCGCTTGCCAATGGAAAGGCGCACTACAATCGACCGGATGCACAGATATACGGGGCACAACTTGAATCGCTTCTAAAGAAGTTAAAGTCCCAGCAATTCGGTAATAAAAGGTTTTTCTTTGGTGTTGGGGCGTCTGATTCAGGTGAGTACGACTATGCCCCTGACTTTAGCACACAAACTGTATAGATAAGGAGATTAGACATGGCTGTAAGTTATCCATCCCTTGATGCTGCCGTATATCGTTATAATGAAACTGTTGTAGCGTCGGGAACATCAAATCCATTAATCCTTACAGGGTTTAAAGACATTTTGACCCGTGTTATCCCTGGCGCTGGTGGTGCAAAGATTCAGTTTACATCTGATAATGAATCTGTTGTTGATGCTGGTGGTGCAACATGGGAAGACTGGGATTCCGGGGTAGTTACAGCAGTAACTACTCGCGTACTGGAGTCGTCTACAGCAATCCGGCTTGTCAACGCAGATGCAGTTAATACTTCAGCTTTTCAAGTAGAGATGAGCTGGAGATGAACTGATATGACGGCAGTATTTTTCGATAAGTGGGAGAACGGCATAGACCTCCGCAAGGGTGAGTCTGTCTCTGATGCAAACAGATTGCGCGATCTAAAGAATGGTTATATCACATCAGGCTGGGATATAAAGAAGAGGCCTGGAGTAAAACTAACTCTACAGACTTCACCGGGCCCAGAAACACATGGGCTTGTAGGATTTAATGGAAAGCTGTACACGTTCTCATCGCAGGTTGGTGTTACTTTCCCGGCTGGTTCTGATGGGGAGGTAATAGAAAACATTGTATTATTTAACCCGGACAGTCCAACACGCAGCGTATCAGTATTTTACTATGCAAAATCATTCAATGGTGCGCTGTATGTAATTGTTGGGTATAGTGATCTGACTATAAAACACCATTACCTTGCAAAGGATGATACGTGGGTCACTGCCACTGCTTATGCACTGAATTCGTATGCTGGTGTTGATGCAGGTACAGCAGGTGAGGGGCTGAGGTATAAATGTACAGTAGCAGGTGTTTCAGCCGCCGCTGAACCTGTTTGGCCTCTTGTTCTTGGTGGGACTGTTGTCGATGGTGGGGTAACATGGACGGCAGTGACCACGGCGGTAACAGATCCAAATTGCCCACATACTAAAGTAGCCATCACTCTTGCACAAAAAGTATTTGCAATAGACGGAGGTGTCGTTAGATTTACTGCAACAGATAACCCATGGGACTGGACAGCAGTCGCAGATGCAGGGTTTCTCCCAACAGGTGTCAGAGCACCAGGAGCAGATGACTCTGTAGCACTTGGGGAATTCAATAGCCAGTTGGTTGTTATTATGGCAGATTCAATACAGGTATGGACTGTTGACCCTGATCCGACTCTAATGGCCCTTGATAAGACAATACCAAATATCGGGACAAAATATCCGCAAACGCTACAGGGAGTTGGTGGCGATTTGTTTTTTCTAACGCCTTTTGGATTCCGGTCGATTGCTGTACAGAAATTTACAACAAACCTTGTTGACCTTGATATTGGTACACCTGTCGACGAGCTTGTAAAGGCTGATCTTGCAGTGGCATCACTCCCATCACCTGCTGCAATGTACTACTCTGGTGGTGGGCAATACTGGTGTTTTATCGGCTCTAAGGTATGGATCTACTCATACTCGAGGCAGTCGAAAGTAAATGCATGGTCATATTATAACTTCAGCGGCAATATCGGGGATATTATGTATATGGCACTGCTGCAGGATTCACTCTATTTATTTGGGTCACAAGGGGGCATACCAGATAAGATCTACAAAGTAGATGAAACAGTCTTTAATGATGATGGCGTTATGTTCGAGGTTGTTGTCCAGCCTCCATATCAGGCATTTAAGGCGCCAGGGATTCTAAAACAGATCGTTGGATTTGATGCGGTTATTGAAGGGTCTTGTGATGTTCAGCACATGTGGGATGCGAGGGATGAGACAAAAATTACGCAAAAAATGGAATTATCTGGTGATACACGACCAGGGCCGATGGTACCTGTTGATATTATGGCCACAGAGGTTGCAACAAGGTTCACTAACTACGATAACCAGGCATTCAGGTTGAGTGCATTAACCTATTATTATGATAAGGTTGGGCCACTGTAGGAGAAATAAATATGGCATTATACGACAATTACAATCAGGCAAACAAACCAAGTTATGATCAGTGGGTACAGTATGGGTCATGGCAAGGGGATCCTTTTAACTCAGGAAGCAGGTCAGACCAGGGGAACAAGGACAACTATGATAACTACATCCGGAAGCAGGATCAGTGGAAGGCACAGGGGAATACCGAACGGTTCAATAATAACCTTGAACTACATGGGCTGGTTGACCCTAATCAGGTGTGGCAAAACCAGCAGAGAAGCGCAGAAGAAGAGAGGATGGCCAATATAGGCGCTGCTCTTGATGCAATTAATAGCATGTTCTCTAATAGGAGTGGGCTATATAATAACTTTGAGAATGCTACATTCGACCTTAACAGAAAATCGCTTGAAGACTCATTTGATAAGAATAAACTGAAAGCAAAGTTCGCACTTGCCCGTGGTGGACTAACAGGCGGTTCGGCTGATACATCGGTTAATTCTGATCTTGTTGAGGGATTGAACAAGGGAATTATTAATGCACGTAACTATGCAACGAACCAGGCCAACCAGTTCAGGGAGCAGGATAATCAAATGCGCGCACAGTTATCCGGCCTTGCAATGACCGGGTCTGTAAGCCCATCACAGATTACTGGTGGCGTACAATTAAACAGCAGCCCGAATGCATCTTATGCTCCGGGTCTTAATGACGCATTCAGTGGGATTTATGATAATGTTGGTGGTGCCATGTATGCCCTTGGAGCAGATCCGACGGCACCCGGTTTCGGTGATAAAAGCATTAGGTCGGGTAAGGGATCCTCCGGCATGGTGTTTAATACATAGGTATTGAGTAATGGCTCTCAGTCTTGCTACATGGCTTTTACTTGCATCTACTGCAGCTTCTGCTGCTGGCGGTGTTGCTAACAATAAGTCAAGGATGCAAGCATTAAAAAAGCAGCGTGAGCAGCAGAACAGGCAGTATATGCAAGAACAGACTGCAGAGAACAACCGTACACGCCGGGCTGTAGAATCAAGTTATCAGCAGCAGCAATTCCGTTCAAAGCAGAATGACCTGCTACGCGAGCAGCTTAATGCACTGTCGGCAAACAAGGCAAAAAATGGCATTGATGATGCCGCGATGAAGCGCACAGACAACGCAATTAAAGCCGTAGACCAACAGGCAGCGGTCGGCAGGGGAGAGCCCTCAAGCGGCGTACAGGGCCGGATATCAGAGGACTTTCAACAAAGCGTTGGCAGTGCTGGTGAGAAAGCAAAGGCAGATGCGGCTGATCTTGCTGCAATCTTTGGTCAGATCGGCGGTGCACAGGATAATCTACGAAGGGAAAAGGGTCTAATTGGTAATCTTGGCACAAATATGGGCTGGATAAACCAGCAGGCGGCAAGCGCCCGGAACATTGCTAATGGTGAGATTAATTCCATACAACCTGGGATCGTTCCGACAGTGGACATAAATCCTTATTCAAATACAGGAATGTTGCTGACTACTGTTGGGAATATTGGGCAGACGGTAGCCGGTGGCATGGCTAGTGGTAAAAAATACCCGAAAATGAAGAAAGGCGGGTCAGTAAGCGGCTGGAATGGCTGGCTTAATGGGAATAATGAAGCATTTAAGCAGAATTTGAGGTAATAATGGTTATACGCCCACCTTTATACAATGTTAAAGGGCCACCTTCATGGGCCTATGCTGCCCCGGCAATATCAAACGGGATCGCAGGGTATTTTAATGGGCGCAGAGCAGCAGCACAAACTCAGAATAATGAGGCAAATAACCTTGCCACCCGCATGTATAGGCAGGCGCAGGTGAATAAGCTTAATCTTGAATCTCAAGGACTTCAAAACCAGTTCGATGCACAACAAAACCTGGGTGATAGTTTTAATGTAATTGACAGAATGAATCGTGGGCAGGCACCGAACCCTACCCCTTCGGATTCAGGTCAGTTCTTCCGTCAGACACAGCCCCAGCAGGCCGAGAGCAATCCTGGGGCCTATGGTGATTCACTGGCAAATCTAATGATTGGTGCAACCGGTAAGACCAATGCCGAGCAGGCCGCTGGCATGATGGGTAAATTCCAGGATCAACGTCAACAGAATCAGGTATTTAGTAATCAGGATATTCCAGACCTTGCAAGGGCTAATCTAGCCTATGGTAAACCAGCACAACAGCCATACGATATGAATGGAAGCGGGATGATACTGAATAGATATACAGGCGTGGATAGTGGTGGGCCATTGATGGATGCTAATATAAATAAGCTAAACCGGGTTAGTACAAAGGAAGACGTACTCAAGAACCTCCCATCAGAGATTGAAAAGCTATTCAACACTCCGGCATTAGACAGTAGCGGAAGACCGATTGCTGATCCATTTACGGGGAGACAGGCAACAAATCTTGATCAGGGGTTAATGAATGACTTCATTCTATTCAGAAACCAGAATCGAATAGCAGACCCTTATCAGGCATATTCAGAGTGGAAAGCCAGTAAACAGGCCGCACCACAACAAGCCGTTCCTGATACACCTGCCCAAGCCCCACAGGAAAGAGGGATTATAAGCCAGACACTTGATGCTATTCCGTTTAGTCCATTCAGACAAGATCAGCAGGCCGCACCACAGCCGAACCCGCCTGGTGGAATAATGGCCCCTAATGCGAGAGAACAGTTACTTGCAGAGGCGCGTAATGCACTACTCAAAAAAGCTCCGCCTGAAGCCGTCATGCAACGGTTAAAGGACATGGGGATTGATCCTGGTGAATTATAATGCCCGGTGCATTTGATGATTTAATTCCAGGTGTCCAGGCACCTACTCAAGCATTTCAGCCGACCGGGGCATTTGATGATTTAGTCCCAAAGAGCGGGTTCTTTCCTGCCCTGAAAAGTGGCTACTATAATGCAATGGCTGGACTGCAGTTAAACCCTGACAGGCTTGCAATGAACGAAGCGGCAAAGAGTGAGACTATTCCATTACCATTCGGACTAGATCCTGCTCCAACACCCGGAGAAAATATTGCAAGTAATTTACTAAAAGCACGTTCCTCATACACCCCATCAAAACAACTGACAAGGATGAATAAACAGGTTGATTCTGGTGATTATTCTGGCGGATTTAAAACGCTTATAAATAACCCAATGAGTATTCTGCCTGAAATAGCCGGGCAGTCAATCCCCAACACAGTTCCAGGTCTTGCGCTTGCTGCATCGACCGGAGGCGGGAGTCTTGCGGCAAAGATGGCAGGAATGGGCCTTGGTTCATATCTTATCGACTCTAAGTCTACAACCCTTGATGATCTGCGTAAGCGCGGCGTTGATATGACCGATCCAGCCGCCATTGACGCAGCACTCGGAAATAAGGAATTAATGGGTAAAGCAACCGTTGCAGGGGCGCGACATGGCCTCCCTGTTGGTGTGCTTGATGCCCTGTCCCTCGGTGTTGCAGGCAAGACGTTATCCCCAATGTTTAAGAGCGGAGTAGCGCGCCAGGCCGTTAATATCCCGTCACAAGTAGGATCACAGGGCATTCTCGGTGGCCTTGGTGAGGGTATTGGCCAGAAGTTCAGAAGCGGGAAGATCACGAGTAAGTCAGATATTCTCGCTGAGATGCTTGGTGAGATAGCCATGGCCCCTGCTGAAACTGTAACAGCCCGTTACGGAACGTCTGATCAGAATGATATAGCGAACAAATTAAAAGATGCCCTTGCACAGAAAGCGAATGTTGGCGCAGGATTTGATAATTTCTCATCGAATAATGGATATACAGGGGAAGGCGTAAATCAACAGCCTAAAGCTCCACCAGAGGCACCGGTGAAGACGACGGATGCCATAGGGGATTTCACAAATGCTATAGGTGAGACTGGCAAACCGGTAGCCGGGGCATTCGATGACTTAATTCCTGCAGAGGCAAATAAGAGCGATTCTAAGCCGGTACAGCCACCTGACACCACAAATAATGATAACGTACAGCCTGATGCCACACAGCCAGCCACAGGCGAGACTATGGCATCAAAGCTGGTTTCTGCAATAGATAATGAGGAAAACCCTGGGATAAAGGCTGTTTTGCAGCGTGAACTTGATAATCTTCTACAAGAGAGAGTTGTTAGTGGGGATTCCGTACCGCTTAAAAGCACCATAGATGGTGGTCTTTCCAGCAAGGCCGATCTTGTCACTGATCTCATCGAAAGAAAGCCCCTGCTTTCTGAGACTAATCGCCCTGTCGAGAAACCAAGTTTTTCCGAAACAGCCAAGGTTCCTATGCAGAGCAAGGTGGTCGGTCCCCTTGATAACGAGAAGGTTTCTCAACCTGTTGTCAGTCCTGACTTTGTTGATATGGTGGAGGTTGTAGCCTCCGCGCCGCTAACTTTAGCACAGAAAAAGGCTGTCTCCAAACTACAGAGAACTGTAGATAAATTTGGTTTCGCCACTCCTTCAAAGGTCGTGAATTCACCACAAGACTTGCCGGTTAAAAATGCTCCTGCTGATACAAAAGGACTTTTCCATAATGGAGAAGTTTATTTAGTTAAAAGCAACATCAAAGATAATGCTGATGCCTTAACTGTCGCTGTACACGAAAAAATTGGCCATCAGGGAACTCGCGCATTCTTAAAGTCACAGGGCATTGGCCTATCCACAACTCTTGATGCCATATACAGAGACAACTCGGTAGAAGTCAAGAAAGTAGCGTCCGTCCGTGATGACCTGTCCACAGACACAATAGAAAACCAGCGCATAGCAACAGAAGAATACATAGCAGACCAAGCAGAATTTTATCTTGCCAGACCTAATATGCCTTTGCCAGCCTGGTTAAACAAACTTCTTGTGCAGTTAAAGGCTGTCTTAAGAAAAGCAGGGGTTAATGTTAAGGACTGGGGGAAGGCTGAACTTCTTGATCTTCTGACATCTGCAAAACGAATTTCAGAGAAGAGTCAGGCCACTCAGGATAAAGCAGTAGTGGATGGGGCAAGATATTCCCGCACAGCAGCAGATACAGCACCGGATCAACAAGAAAGCTATGATATGCCGAAGGAAGATCGCACATGGTGGGCCAAGAATGTAGCGAATCCTATTATCGACAAGATAGATACCCTCGTCGACGGGACGATTATAGACCCGAGAAAAGCCACAGCACTTGGGCGGCTTGGGGATGTTAAAACATTCAAACTAACCCGGTATAAGGCAATGGGAGAGATATCCAGGGCCGACGATGTCGCTGCACAGTTCACAAAGGCATTTAAGGACAAGAAATATAAGGAAGCAGTATTTAATTACCTTACTGCAGGCGGTTCGCTTGAGTCGATTACAGATGCCTCTGTCCGTAATAGTGCAAAAGAAGCAAAGAAGCTAATCCAATCTGTTGGCCTTGAGGCGGTAAGACGCGGCTGGCTACCAAGTGCTGTCTATGAAGAGAATAAGGATACATACCTTCCACGTGTTTATCTTAAATATCTAATCGAAAGGAAGTATGGCACTGGCGGGAAAAGTCTTGACAAAGGATGGCTAAAGGCAAGAAAGGACATCCCCCAAGATGTAAGAGAGATAATCCTTGGTGAGATTACCGACCCAGCGTTTCTTGTTGCAAGGGCGATTACCGTACCAATGCACGATTTCGCTGTTGCTGACTATCTAACTGATATAGCAAAGCACGGCAAAGAATGGGTATGGACGCAATCCTATATAAATATAATTACCGGTAAAGATGCTAAAGGGAACCTTCGTATTGGAATGGCCGATAAAGGGGGAAAGAGAGTAACCTCTGCATGGCTTGATTCTGAGTCAAAGCGGCTTGAAAAACAAATCAAGTACATGAAAGAAGACAAGCAGAACGCGGCCAGGAAAGTCGTGCAGGATCTTAGGGATCTGATGCACGAAGCAGACTCGCGGCTTGCAGAGAATAATCCAGATCCGTCAAAGTTCAGACAACTGCCCAACAGTTCAAAGTATGGCGAACTCATGGGGATGTATGTTCGTAAAGAAATATACAATGATCTCGTTGGCACGAAAGGCGGTGCAGGTGCATTTAATGATGATCTCAATACAGTGCGTACTTTCTGGAAGGGAATGGAAACATGGACAGCCGTGTGGAAGGGGTCAAAAGTAGCACTAAACCCCCCGTCACAGTTCAGAAATGCGATGTCTAACATAATTTTACTGAACATGTCCGGGATGCCATTAGCAGAAATCCCAATCTATCTTTACAAAGCAGTGAGGCAGATCAACGCTGATTCTGGAACAGCCTGGAGCGTTGCAAAAGAATATGGCGTAAAACAGGGTACGTTCTATTCCAATGAGATGAAACTCGCAGAGAATGCACTTAAAAAGGCCGCACAATCAAGCAATCCATTAAGAGGGTTAATGTCAGCCCTTGCAACAATATACGAAACAGCAGGCGGTGTTTATGGCATGATGGAGCAGCTAGGTAAGACGGCTAAAATCATGTATGAGATGGACAATGGGGCTGATGCGGGTACGGCAGCTATTGCAGCACATGAAACATTATTCGACTATTCCCTGGTCAATCCAAGTACAAAAATACTTCGTAGCAGCCCGATAGGAATACCCTTTGCGTGTGTAGATGATAAAACAGACATACTAACAGCACGCGGCTGGCTGACATTAGATGAAGTTGAGCGTGGCGACATGGCCGCCTCATTTAATATGAACACGCAACGGCTTGAATGGAAAAAGGTTCTGTCTGTTTACCGAAAGGATTATGGTGGGAAGGATTTAATCTACATTAAGGACAGGCACCTTGATATGGCAATGACCCCAGACCATCGGTGCATTACATACCGCAGGAGGCGGGTGCCAGGCAAGCGTGCAGAAAATGCTATGTACCTTTCCCTTGAAGTACAACAGGCAAAGGACTTAAATAATAGGGATCACATACCAACTGCAGCAAGGTTTAAACATAAGGCTATTGGCGAGCCAGTCAGTGATACCATGACACAGCTCGTTGGATGGTATGTCACAGAAGGAGCCGACCATAAAAAATGTGGTCAAGTTACTATTTCGCAGAATGAAGGCGAAGATCTGGAAAAGATAAAAGCACTATTGATTGAAGCCGGGTTTACATGGAAAGAGTATAAATATCGCTTTAAAGGCGGGAATGCAGATCATGTGTTTATGAGGATTCATGCAAGACATGGGAAACAGTTGCGTGTGCTGGCTCCAGGGAAGCAGCTCAATCCATCATTCCTAATGAGGCTGACAACTCGCCAGATTAAATTGCTTGTAAACACCATGATAGATGGCGACGGGCACACAAGAAAGTACGATGGCAGAAAACAGTTCCTTCAGAACCCTGGGATAACATTGGATACGTTCCAAATGGCGCTGACTATGCTTGGCATTAGTTTTAATGTTCGCAACCACGGGGACAGGTGCAAGGTTGTCACCCTACGCGGAGGCAAAAACTACTGTATAAAACGAGCAGTGAAAGAGTCTCTGCCATACTATGGGCGGATATGGTGCCCGATGATTCAAGGCAATGAAACATGGGTAGCGCGGAGAAACGGGAAACCATTTATCACTCATAATACGTTTTACACGAAAATGCTCGCACGTACCCCGATCATGGCATTAAAGCACCCGGTTAAGTTCGCTTTATGGTCAGCGGGGCTTGATATGGCATCAAAGGCACTGATGATGTCCTTATATGACGTTGGCGATGATGATGTTGATAGGCTTAAAAAGGATCTGCCTGGGTGGATACGTGCCAAGGGCCACGCCTTTATCTTCCCCTTACGTGATAGTTCAGGAAGATGGGTGACAATGGATTTCAGCTATTTGCTACCCTGGGCAACACCTGAGAGCTTTGCTCGCAATGCACTTAGTGGGAATATTGATGAAATGCTTCAGGAGACGGGTCTGTTCGGTGCACCACTATCAAACATGATCGCTGTTATACTCACGAATAAAGACCCCTTTACAAAGCGCGAGATAGTTAAGAGCGGCGATCCTGCTGCAAAACAGATTATTTCAATCATGACATATCTGTGGAATATGAATGCTCCGACATTTATCAATACGGATCTAAACAATTTCGGCGGTGGGTCAGGGACATTGTCAAGGATTTACCAGGCGGCATCCGGAAAGGTATCCACAAGCAGACTGGATTATGGTGAAGAAAAGGCCTCACTTCCACAGGCCCTTGCGAGGATAATAGGGATAAATCTCTATCCTATTGACCCTGAGGTTTCAAGGAAGAAGAACATTATGCAAATGAACAGGGGGATTCGAGACACAAGAAGGCGTATGATTAGGGAACTGCGCAGACTACAGCCAGGTTCTTCAGATGAAGAGAGAAACAAATTAAAGGACACCTACCTTGCTGAAATAAATCTACGGATTAAGCAGAGAGAAGACTATATGGACAAATCAGAGATACATCCAAATTTGAAGAGGAAGAAATAGAATGGCACAGCCACCCCCATATATTAGCTCTGCTGATTACTCAACGCTTGATTCTAGCATAGGCGCACAGCTCGACGTCGATATGTCGGCGCTCAAGAATACGCTTGATGCACTAAACGGTAATATTGGTGTAATCCAGAACGATGATACAACGCTCGGGAATGCTTCAGTACACCTTAATTCACTCAATGCTGCTGTTCTTGCGCTGATTGATAGTGGGTGGAACCTGAGGGGGGCATGGGTACCCCTAACTGCCTATGCAGTTCTTGATGTTGTTACTAATTCAGGGAGTAGCTACCTCTGCCACACTGCACACACATCTGGGGCTGCCTTTAGTGATACAAACTGGGTCTTACTTGGCGCAGCGCCATCAACCATAGGGACAGTTGTACAAGTAACAACCACAGGGGCTGATGTAGCCTATGTTGTTGCTACAGGGTCAGCGTACGCATCACTTGCGGCCATACAGCCACTGATTATTACATGGCATGTAGACAGTGGGATAAGCCCTACGCTGAACGTCGATGGTCTTGGGGCAGTCAATATCAAGAAGATTAGTTCATCTGGTGTTAAACAATCCATTGCAGCCAGTGACCTATACATGGCACTGCCATCGCTTGTTGTACAGGACGGAACTGACTTTATTGTCATGAACCATGTAGACATACCAACATCAGCGCTTGGTGCTAATGTTATTAGTAAGGCTGTAGATTATCCGATACTGCCAGCTGACCTGGTTGGGTATGATTCATTAATTGTGTTGGTAAATGCAAGTGCAGCTACAAGGAATATAACGTACCCAGCTCCAGCAGATTATTTAAATAAAACGATACTTGTTATTGCCGATGTTGACCCCGCAGGAAATAGCGTGGTTACAAAGCTGTCTGGTGGCACTGAACACCATACAGGATATGCGAAAGGGGACTTTATAAAGGGAACCTCTGATGGGGTAAATGATAATATCCTTGATGAAAAAGTAACTGCCTATGGCATCGTTTATAAAACGGCTGATCAAGCCGTTGCAGTATCTACTACAGCAAACGGATTCAGTACAAATATTTCGGTCGGTAGCAATATTGGAGGCCTGTTTGATTCGGTTGTAAACTTCCGCCTTGATATGAGTTCCGATTGTAAAATTAAAATTATGTATGGGAAACAGTCTCAAAGTGCCAGGCTAAGTCCAAACCCCAGTATTACAGGGACAAATAAATTTACATTTGCTATTAATCTCGGGAATGCAACAAACTCTTTTGAACTTGATGTGCTATCAACCGATTACATTCGACCTGATTTGACAAATAGTGATAATGTTAATATATGGAATATGTTTGGTAATGCAGGTAAAACAGGGTCATTTTTTAGCTGGCGCGTTATAGAGAGGCTAAGATAATGAAATATGTAACCTATATCCCGTCACTTGGCTATCCTCAACCTGCATTATTCGGGCGTGGAGTTGAACACGAAGATGGAACACACACTCCGACAGTAGGGTACGCATCATTCTCTGTTGAAGATAGAACTCTTGTATATGGCGCAGATGACAGGTTTTATAAAGTAACTGCCCCCGGAGTATTAACTCAAAAGACACAGGCGGAAGTTGATAAAATAGCCGAGAAAGAGAATGATGAAAAGGAAGCTCTCAAGGAAAATGAAAGAATGAAGAAAGAACGCGTTGTCAAATTAAAGGCTGGAAAGAAAAAGAAAAGAACTATCGCCCAGGTAAATACAGCTATTGATGACCTCATTGAGATTGTTGAGGCACTTACAGAAGTTGATGGTATTTGATAATGCTTAAATCCCCATTCAGATCAGCCTTCAGATCACCCTTCTCATCCCCCTTTGGTGCTGCTGTTGTTGCAGCATCGACTATGACAGTTCTGGACGAAAACGGTGTCTCATACTCTGTACCGTTAACAGTTCTTGACGAAAACGGTGTATCCTACACAATAACCAATGCTGTTCTCGACGAAAATGGCGTTTCCTACACGGTGATTTAATATGGCAGTCTTTACTATTTTAGCATTAAACAAGACCACTCCACAGTTTGAAGCAAGACCTGCGGGTAATTCATATCTACTTCCGGTAGATGTCGAAACGACAACGGGGGTAATTAACTCCGGGGTTGCTGATGGTGCTACAGCTAATGCGTTTGTCTTAAACTCAAGTAATGCTTTGAGTACGGCTGGGGCCAATCTTCTTGACATACAAAATAACTCGGTAAGAAAATTTGCAGTAGATAAAGACGGTAAATTGTTAATTAGTGATATAAGTGCTGCACAGCCAACAACTATATACGCAAGATATGGAGAACTGTATCTGCTGTACGATAATACATCAAACTCCGGGGTAAAAATTAGTGCTAATACAGTTATCGGGCTTGGCGCATCACTTACGCTGTCAACGCTATTAAATTACGGGACACCGTCCACAATAACAATACAGGGAGCCAGTATAAATGCTAATAATTTGTCTGGCGGGGATTTAAATCTATTCGGGCAGGACGGAGGCACTACTGCAGCAAATAATAACTCGGGGGGCGATGTTGTTATTAGAGGCGGCACAGGATATGGTACTGGGAAAGTAGGAAATATAATCATGGCAACGCTTCCAACTGCTGATCCGTTAGTTACAGGCGCGTTGTGGAATTCGGCAGGAACCTTGAAAATATCACCATGACAAAAAAACAGGAAAAAGAACGCTTAAATAAAATTAGCGAAGCACTACAGTTTGCTATTAATGCTGTTTCTGCTTGCGGCGTAGGAAAGCTAGAAGAGATTAAGCAAAAGGGTGAATGTCTGATTTATTTACACGATGAACTGAAAACAATTATCGAGGAACAGGGTAGTGGGTAATCCGCAACATGTAGTTTCTGCTAAAGATAGCAAATCAATAACTACTAGTAAAAATACTATCCTAAACGGGGGGTTTGCTTTTTGTACGTTTAGAGTGGATGGAAAGATAATAGGAAAATTGTGGGCAAAGGACGGCATTTTATCTTTTGAGGGGGATACAGAAGAAAGCGCAAAAGTATTTTTTGACGCGGTAACTAAGCACAGTAATTCGAAACTTAAACAAGGAGCTGAAAATGGCACGGACACGGACAACACCACAAACGAATCCTAGTACCACGCTTGATACGCTTGAGCAGTGTACTATAAATATACCCTACAATTCAGATGGAACCGTAAACAAACAGGGCATAACGCTTGGTTATACAGTTAATAACAGAAGCGCAACTGGGGTGATTATTAGCTCGAGCACTGGGGCTGCGCCATTCTCAATATGGCCGCAAGCGGTAAAGTCTGCTGCACGTGTATTGGTAAAAGCAAGCCTCACTGACGCGGAAAATAAAGTAGTTATCGGGGCGGGAACAGATACGGATGATTTAGCATGACATTTCTGGCAGCTACTCTTTTAACTTTGCTCATACCCGCGTCTTTTGCTTATGACGGCCCAATACAGAACAGTGAGATTATTGCAGTCCTTGCTGACTGTAGTGCCGCTGGACTTGTCTACAGCAACGTATCAAGCAAGCAGCCTATTATCACTAGCAGATTAGCCCTTGATGAGACTACAGAGGCTGACGGCGTTGAAATAACACAGAGACATAGGCTATCAAGATCGAGGTTTTACATTTACGACCAATGGTGCGATGCACCCCCAGACCACGGATATACGGGCAAGCGTAGCTATTTTAAGCAGGCACTGGCACACGGCGCGGTAGTAGATAAATTAAGTACATGCAGGCGTTCGCAGGGAGTTGCAGACGGTACCCCGGTGGATGAATATGCAATATTGACAGTTGGAAATCTGTCTCTCAGGCCCACTAAAATAGAGTGTAAAATTGACTAGGATAAATATGCCAGAGAAATACATACCGATTTGGGAGATAGCGATAGGGCTTGTAACTACGCTATTAATTTTTCTCGGGCTAAAGTCGAGAGATAGGAAAGCCATTGATGACGGGTTGAGAGTGCTCCACGCAAGAGTCAATATGCTCGAGAATAAACACGCAGAGTTACGAGTGGAAATCGCAAAAGATTATCCAACAACTCCTAGAATTGAAAAGCTGATGGAACAGGGGTTTCGGCAGTACGCCGCAGAGATGAGAAACATCATACTCAACACGATTAATGAGACGAAAAAGTAGTGGGCGACATAAGTAAAAACTTCAGCCGCTCCGAATTCGCGTCAAAAGATGATAGCGGGTATGATACGGTAGACATCGGGCTTATTGGCGTACTTGAGGATGTAAGAGCGCATTTTGTAGAAAAATACCCAGATAGGGATATAAAAGTAGTAATAAACTCAGGCGCACGTAGTCCTGCTCACAACAAAGATGAGGGCGGTGGCGAACATAGCCAGCATTTATATGGCAAGGCGACTGATTTTTACGTTGCAAATGTACATGAAGATGAAGTTGCAGACTATCTTATTGCTAAATATCCTGGTAAATACGGGATAGGAAGGTACACTGGAAGAACGCACCTTGATGTAAGGAGTGGCGGTGGGCCAACTGAATATAACCCCATACCGGCACCTGCCAGGTGGGACAAACGCAGGAGAGTAACATGAGTAATCTAATGAAAGCAGTGACGATAACTGGGCTATTGATCTTTATTTTTTCAGCATCCGGGTGTGCTGGTCTAACATACGGCGAGAAGACAACAACGACTAAGGATGGTGTAAAGACTGTCAAGATCAAAAGTAACAAAGCCGTTGCTGCAGAGCAAGCAGTCAAAAATACAGAAGCACAGGCAAAGCTTATCGAGTCAGTCTCTAAACTTGATGCATATGCACAGACAGCAACGATGGCTCGTGGTGACTGGGAGTCTGATTTGATGGCATCCTTTGCCGGTATGGAGAGGTCAAAATATAGCGCGGTGTCTTCAGGTGTGCGCTCTGTAATCGGAGGCGGGGTTACAGGATATTTGGGAGGGAAAGCTCTTGATACGCTCGGCGCTCTCGGCGCTAATGCTGGCGACAGATACAATATTAGAGCACGCGATATAAGCTCATCAGCGACAGGCGGTGGCGAAGGGTCTGGCCCAGTTACAAGTACGCTCAACCTTTCTGGACAGCAGGCTGACGGTGACATGATACGTGGTAACAATAATGTCCCATACTACCTCCGCGACTCAACAATCAATCAAGCTGATAAAGTCAATGCTGGTGATGGTGAGTTCAATAACCCTGTGACTGTCAAGGATAATAAGTCAGGGATAAGCCCTTTCTAATTGTGAGATAATAATGGACAAGATTAAAAAGTATATTGGGGCGATAATCAAAGATATCATCCCGGTATTGAAACAGCTACTCGGGATGGTTGATTGACATTCCTGAATAAACTCAGGTTAGAACATGTGTCAGGTAATAACTGGCAAGTATTAAGTGTCTTCGCGTACCACTGGTTGCGCAATGACCGAATATTAACTGTTCCGGCTGGGTATATCACTGACCAAGCATCTATACCAAGTTTTATTCTACCGATTATCGTCAGCAGGACTGGTGATATTTCAATGGCAGCCGTCCCACATGATTACGGGTACACAGACTTAGACCATGGAGACTGGAAAAAATCTGAGGTAGACATGCTTTTTCGTGATGCAATGATAGAAGCAGGGGTGCCAAGGTGGAGGGCGTACATTGCTTGGGCAGGTGTCAGGCTAAACATAATGGCCGCATACAAGTGGTAAATAAATATATTTCACATTAGCCACGATGCATCTGATATGCCGCCGAACAAGTACAAAACGGCCACCAAAATATAAATCGCTGTTCTCTCGATTATAATCATATTTCCTCTACGAATTTAACCCTACTCCTATCGGGGCTGATAAAGTACTGTCCACCGCCATTTTTAGGGACATAAATAACTCTCGGTTCACGCTTCTCTTTTTTGATTGGCGCTATTTCGTCCCATTTCACTAATATATCCGTGCGATTTAGATGTACGCAGAAGAATGCCCCACCAACTGTAGTGCAGTATTCCCTCGCACACCGGCTCCACTCACTATCATCTTTATTTTTAACAAGCACAAGTTCGCCTACCTCAGGCACCCATTCTTCCACTTCCTCGACAAGGCGGTATCTAAAATTAGCGTCTACATTTTTAGATGTTTTCCGTCTCCACTTTGGCTTTGCTGGCGTCGGGTATGTATCAGCCCATTCAACATACTTGCCATCTTCAAGCGCCTGTGCCGTTTCAACAAAAGTTAAATCTGTAAAATTGTACTTTTTCATGATTTGCTACCCCGTGTCTTAAAAAATGTTTGAAGTCTGATAACTGCACAGGCATAGGCCCTGTCAGGAGTACACATTTCGTGCATTAATCTCCAAAATCTCATACCGTCTACTGCAATATTTTGCGCGTATGTCATTTACGGCTGCTCAACAGCACTATTAAGCAAGTCTACTCGTACATCTATTCTATCCCCTGCAACTTTTTCATTATAATCAAGTCTAGCATTTGCCTTTCCTGCAACAATAACACCACTCGCCCAATCACCGCACTGACTACCTACGCGCATAACAAGCGTGCCTCTGCGTGGGTGATTGATCAAATATGTTTTACCGGTTTCTAGTTTCATGCTGGTCTGACTAATCTAAAATAAGCGCTGGTACTCATGTTATTTTCCTAAAAAGGCACGCTTTCATCTTCATCTACACCACCAAGCACACTGGGCAAAGGATCATTTAGTTCAGGCTCAGATGCTCCTAGATCAGCCTGTGCGGCATCCTGCTGGGCGTTCGTCGTTTGCTGCGGCCTATCCCCTAACATCTGCATATCTCTTGCTACAACCTCAGTAGTGTAGCGATCCTGGCCGTCATTGCCTTGCCACTTTCTTGTCTGTAATTTCCCTTCGATATAGACCTTGCTGCCCTTTTTCAGATATTCACCGATAATTTCAGCTAATTTGCCGAATGCGACTACCCGTATCCACTCAGTTTTTTCCCTTTTCTCACCTGTCTGTTTGTCTTTCCATGACTCAGACACAGCGATAGAAAAGTTGGCCATGGCGTTCCCACCCTCTGAATATCGAACTTCAGGGTCTTTTCCAAGATTCCCTATACATATCATTTTGTTTATGCCGCCCATTATGCTGCATCCTCTTCAGGGTTCACGTGCTGGCTCTGGACGACAGCAGACTTAACTATGTTCTCTGCTATATTAGCTAGAGCAGACTTTGCAATTTCAGCAACATCTACGGCCTCTGTCGTGCTAAGAAGTGAAACATCTATTGTTGTCTTCAAAATCACATTGGCAAATTCCACTAGTTCGGCTTCGTCATCAGAAAACCTGTCACGATCAGCCAGAATACGCGCTGTTTCTTCAGCGTTACGTTTATTTTCAGCTTCAATTTCATCGGCCTTTTGTTTTTCAATAGCGGCATCACGTTCCTCATGGCGTCCAGCGGCGGCGATCTTTTCAGCTTCTATCCGTTTTTCTTTTTCTGCCTCAGCCTTTTCAGCCTCAAAGACAGCGCGTTCTTCTGCCAGCTTTTCAGCTTCACGATCTGCGATAGCCTGCTGTTCAGCTTTCTGCTTATCGATTCCAGCTTGCTGGACTTCAAGTTCTTTGCGCTGTTCCTCCTGTTTGGCTGCTTCAATAGCTACCTGTGCTGATTTTTCTTCCTGTGCTACGGCATCATCCAGCATGGAATTTAATTCGATCAAAACGGCTGATTTTGCATGTTCTACCGCTTCTGCAAATTCGTCATAACTGCCATCTGTAGGATTAACTGATTCAGCCTGCTTAATCGCTTCGCTGATATTCGCTGTCACGCGTTGTACAAAAACAAGATCACGAATCCATTTAACTTTTAATTCTATTGCTTCAATGCGCTTCTGTTCTTTTTCTGCGGCCTCGCGTTTAATTCGTTCCGCCTTTTCATCTTCGGCTTTTTTTGCTTCGATGAATGGGTTTTCAAGACCGACAATGACATTGTTTATTTTCTTTGCTTCCCCGTTGATTAGCTCTAGGTGCTTTCTTGCCTCGGCACCTAGCTCCTTGCGTTTTTTATCAAGTGCAACTCGGTATCCTTTTAATTCCTTCCGGCCTTCCTCGGCTTCTGCATACCCTTTTTTTGTTCCGTAATCTGGTACGGTTGAAAGCCTTTTTTTAAGATCATCCAGTGCAAGGGCAGTTTCAGAATATTCAATTATTTCAGTTTTCATAGATATTTCTCCATCATCTTTAAAAGTCTATCGCGTTCTGCGAGAACTGCGGTTATTTGTAATGTCAGTGTGGTAAAAAATGCTTCATCTGGTAGCTGTCTAATAACCAGGTGAGGCAAGTCTGGGTGGTGGTACTGTAGATCACAGTAACCTTTATCCGTAACGAGCATTAGCATTTTGCACTGCGGGATATACATCGGCTGGGCCTTACCATGCCTGTCATAATAATCCAATGCTTCAATATGCTTTTTTGCCGATAAATTCTTAGTTTCAAGAATTCCATCATCGCCCAGGAAT